>Ga0207719_100035_pt1 | contig 152076 bp, 175 predicted proteins | sample A23P1SouthBayCA_2_FD_187279 | JGI IMG/M metagenome (GOLD analysis project Ga0207719, IMG submission 187279) | Aerobic enrichment media microbial communities from Eden Landing Ponds, California, USA - A23 P3 (3) (SPAdes) | ecosystem: Environmental > Aquatic > Marine > Unclassified | place...
GACGGGAGCGAGTGAGGCGATAGCCTTCAGTTCGGGTACTGCTGCCATCGCGACGGCGGGCCTTGCGCTCTGTGACCCCGGTGACCACATCGTCGCCTTTGATGGCGTCTACGGCGGGACGCGGCTCCTCTTCGAGGAGTTCCTCCGGAGAAAACTCGGCGTGGACATCGAATACGTGGATGCGAACTATTCAACAACCACCACCGGCGTCTGCCATGTCTGTGGCGACGAGCACGCGACCGAACAATCCGGTGAGTTGGCCGTACTGAGTCACCGCTTCAGTTCCACCCCGGTTGGCAAACTTCTTATTCGGTGTCGGGCGACAGGCGCCCTATGGGCGACGAAGTACCACTCGAACTCACGGTCTCGGAAGACGCAGCTAAGGCGGCTATTCGAAGGGACGAGATGGACGCACCCGAGTTGTTCGCGAACCTTGAGTCGCTGATTTGGGTGTACGAGATACTCGACGCCAGGGCGAATCCACAAACCAACGACGAGCTTCGAGATATTCGGTTGTTGCTCGATGAAGATTTGGAGGTCCCTGTCAAGCGAGCCGCGAAGATACTCAGCGAACTGGGACTCGTTGAGGATACCGATCAGGGATGGGTGACAACCGACTAACCCGTCACGCCCCAATCGATGATATCGGAATCGAAATACTGAGGAAAGTTATTTGACCGATTGGCCACGTTACCGTGGTGTGATTAGGCGAGATTTCCTCGCGACGAGTTTATCCGGAACTGTAGCCCTCATTGCTGGGTGTACAGGCGGCGATTCGAACGATTCAGACACGTCACCCGCCACGCCGGACGGGGATGCGTCTCCCGAAGAACTGCTCCCGGAACCATTGGAAGGATGGGACCGAACCAATATACGGGACGTTGGGGGTGGGTTTGGACCAGACGATGGAATTGAAACTGCGAAATTAGGGTCGTACACACCCGATGGCGAAACTGGCTATCAAGTCGGGATTTATCGCTTTGCGTCAGAGGCAGACGCGACGGAAGTCGCCTCGCTCATCGAGGAGGAGGGCGAATTTTTCAACTTCATGTACGCGGTTCAGAACAAAAATTTCCTCATCGGTGGCAGACATAGTGATGGAACGGATCAAAACCTCCTGTCGCTATTAGCTAATTCGCGCGTGCTTACTGAACAGTACGTTACGGACAATAACCTCCTGTAGGGCGTATCTCTTCGTAGTGTATAGATACGGAGTCGAGGGGCTGGGTGATTGCTAATAAATAAAGAGCGGCGATAGAGCCCGCAACGTGACGACCCCGCTCTTAGAACTTGCCTGGTACAGTTGTCAGTTAAGCCACTCCACTTTACGACGTTCCGCCTTCTGTACGTCGGGCGCGTACGTCCCCCGGTAGTGTATCGAGGAACGTTTCGAGGTCGTCCCAGCCGCCCCAGTCACAGACGAGGAGTGAGTCGACATCCTGGCTTTTCAGTTGCGTTGCCCATGTCCGCCGGAGGCCGTGGAACGTCAGATGCGTCCAGCGCGGGTCTTCGGTCTCGGCGAGCTCCACTCGCGTCGCTTCGATCCACCGCCGAAGCATTCGGTGTCGGTCACGGTCGACTTGTCGTGATAGATGGCGAACTCGTTCAGCAACATTTAGGAATCGGATTTTTCAAATAGAATGTAGTCTACCTTATCCAGAAACTAGATAAGTTGCTGTTGTCCCATCATTAAATTGGAACACTACAGCGTATCCTGTATTAGGATTCCCACCCCCGCCTTTATCTGCATCTTGATCTTTGCAATCCTTCTTTTCCTTACTCTTAAACACAGTAATAACCCTCTCGTCGTTCGTTTGGTTTTCAGCATCCCATTCCCATCCTCCGGTTTGTGACCATGTTGTGCTCCCCGTTTCAACAGGGATCGGTGCATCATCGGCTTCAAATTTGGCGCAGACTCCATTTGAAATCTTTCCAGGCTCTTGGAGCCAAGGTATTCGAACTTTTGTCACGTTTTTGGACGAGTCAGCAGTATTCTGGAACGTAAGTTTGCTGGCGTTTGAGCCTTCTTGTAGGATGAGTGCCCCATCACCGATTGGGTTAATCCCGCCAGTGTCTTCCTCCTCATCGTCATCGGCGGTGAACTGCGAAGCAGGGGTATTCGTTGGGCGTGTATTAACCCCGATTGGCGTACAGCGAATACGGTAGTCCTGGCTAGGGTTATCGAACGTCAGTGTCGCTTGAGACGATGACATATCCACAATACCCCCATCGAACGATGCGTTCCATCCATCTGAATTACGCACCGGAATCTCTATCGAGACCGGGTCGCTGGAGTTCCCCGCGAACGTCCCTGTGTCGCCGGTTACCCCTGGCTTGAACGTAATCGGTTCTCTCGACGTGCCGGATTCACGAATCGAGCCATTCGTAATTGGCGTGAGATGGATCGTTGTAACATCAGATTTACCGTCGACCAACCGCTGGCTGTTTTTCAACCCAGCACCATCGGTGATTCGGTAGTGAACGCCGGCTTCATACGTATGTGCCCCTGCGTTCTGATACTCGTTATACCGGGCTTCGTACGTAATGGCGTTCGTCTTCACAGTAGACAGGCCACACACTTCATTCACCAACTCGTCGCCGAGCCCTGCGAATTCATCGCCGTTGTCACTTGATAAATTGCCTACATGCTCACTTTCGATTGTGCCTCTTGCTGGCGGTGGTGTAAGAAACACGGTCGAGACACCGTATCGAGTCCCAAGCGAGATGCTGGCGCTTCGTTCCTTGTTGCTGCCGGCTGCATCCCCAATCGCGGTGTACAGTTCGGTGAAGTCATCAGAGACTTCTTCGACGTGATTCTGCTCGGTGGCGGCGATTTCCTGTGGGACGAAATACGTCTGTAACAGTCCGATTGCGAGAATGAAAATGCCGAACAGTAATATTGCGCCAACTACCTCTGACTGTCCCCGGTCCCCGGTAATGATGCCCATTGGTCCCCACTCACATGGGGTATTCGCTGAAAGGTAAAAAATCTATATACAACCAAACTCATAGTAAATGACACCCGGACACACCGCCTCTACATACGGATTTTCGCCATCTAACTCGATAACAACAGGATGTATGGAGATTCCACGCGACCAGCCCAGGCCCCCACAGAATCACAACGACCACCCCTGCGGCTCGGCACACGCTGAATAACAATGTCCATCGCGCTGCAGTGACGGTCAGCAGGCGTTCCGACGGGACTCGGCGGCCGCTGTCGTCAGGAATCCACATGACCGGACATTTAAACTCTCCCGTCGTCGAACTCGCGTATGACTCTCCTCGTCCCGTTCGATGGGTCCGAACTCGCCGAGGCGGCGCTCGTCCGAGCGACGGAGTTCGCGGCGGTGTTCGACGAAGACGTGTTGGCTGTGACGGTCATCCCGAAAGGCAACGCCCGCTACGCGAGAAAACGCGACTGGCTCGGCGACGAGGAACCCTTCGCCATGCAGCCAATCGTCTCGAAGTTACACGAGCAAGTCGTGGGACTGGCATCGAGTGCGGATTTTATACACAAGACGGTCGACAAATACGCACCGTCCGGGTCCATCTCGACTCGCATCCGAAAAGTCGCCAAACGGGAGGACGTGTCGATGGTGTTCATCGGCAGCGACAACGCCGGCCACCTGGTGACAAGCGTCTCGAGCGTCGGCGGCAACGTCGCCACCGACGAAGCCTACGACGTGGTCATCGTCCGCAATCGGAGTCCGGCGAAAATCGCGAAACTGAAGAACGCCTCCCCTCACCGACACACGAAATCCGACTTCTATCTCCCGGATTGAGTCTCGGCGTGGTTTCGTCCGGACTGCCCGGCGGTCCGTGGCGACGAACCTGTGTGCATATATACGGGGATGTGTAACGCCAGATGTGCCCGACGGATTCGATGGAGACACCGACGAGGTCGGCTGTCCGGACGAAATCGACGACACGCCCACCGTGTCGTGTTCCCAGTGTAACCGGGAGTGGGACCTCGAATACGAACTCGACGACCTTCGCGTCGGCAATCAGGCGCTCGAACGGTTCGCGTTGGACCACAAACGCCACACCGGACACTTCCCCGACGAGGTGACGCCGTGGGTCGTCGCCTGCCGACAGTGTCCCGACGGCGACGAGTTCCTCTCGGAGCGGCCCGCACAGCGCTGGGCGGAGACCCACGCCCGCCACACGCGACACAGCGTGACGGTTCGCGGCGACGACGGTGACGACCCGACGGTCGTCGAACCCGACGACTGAACGGTAGTGTCTCGACTCGGCCGCACGCAACCTTTTTCGAACGGCCGGCCGACGTACGGCCGTGAGCAACGAGGGGTCGGACGACTCGGACCTCGAGGAAGTCGCAGTCGAGGAAATCCGCTCGCAACTCGCGGAGTTGGAAGCCACCGTCGACGACGACGCCGAGCGCCGCGAGGTCCGTGGCGTGATTTCTCTCCTAGACCGCCTGCCGGAGCCGTCCGTCTCGGAGGGGATTCGGAAGTTCACGCGACGCGACATCGCGGAAGCCACCGTCGGCGCGATTATCATCTCGATTCCGATGTTGGTCGAAGACGGCGTCTTCGACATCGCTGCGTATCTCCTTTCGGCGCCGGCGTTGTTCTTGGTGAACGCCGCGTTCGTCGTCCTGATGGCAATCTCTCTGCTGTACTTCGCGGACTTCCGTGAGGTAATCGTCAACCGACCCATCTTCGGTCTCGTTCCACGGCGACTCGCCAGTGTCCTCGTCGTCGCGTTCCTCACCGCAGCGTTCACGATGACGCTGTGGGGCCGTATCGACTGGACCAATCCTTCGGTTGCCCTCGCCCGCGTGTCCGTCGTCTGGACGGTCGCCTCCCTCGGGGCCGCACTGGGAGATATTCTCCCGGGTGAATCGTCCGGGACCGACATCAACGACGAAATCGAGGACCTCGGCGAGCGGCTAGGTATCGGCGACGAGGAGGGACGTTTTTAGAGACACGAACTTTTTGCACGGCGCGCTGTGCGCGCCGGCAAAAACTTCGATGAAAAATAGTGGCTCGTTCCCTACGGTCACTCGCCGCTACCGGCGGCTGTGCCGCCGGAGAACCGCGCTCGCTTCGCTCGCGCGGATGCTATCTAAAAGAGCCTCAGCGCTTAGTCGTCGCGCTTCACGCCGGGGTTCGTCACCGCGCCGTTGGCGGCAGAGCCGAAGGCCATACCGTACTTCGCCAACACGCCCGTCGGATACGAGGGGTCGGGCTGTTCCCAGTCCTCGAGGCGCGCTTCGAGTTCCTCGTCGGTGAGGTCGACCTCGATGCTCCGTTCGGGAATGTCGATGGTGACGTGGTCGCCGTCCTCGAGGGCCCCGATGGGACCGCCGACGAACGCCTCGGGGGCCGCGTGGCCTATCATCGGTCCGCGGGTCGCCCCCGAGAAGCGGCCGTCGGTGAGCATCGCCACGTCGTCCTCGTGGCCGGCGCCGACGACAGCGGCGGTCACGCCGAGCATCTCCCGCATCCCGGGCCCGCCTTGCGGGCCCTCGTTGCGGATGATGATGACGTCGCCGGATTCGATGCGGTCCTCCTGGACGTACTTCATCGCCGCCTCCTCGTCTTCGAAGACGCGTGCCGGCCCCTCGTGGAAGAAGGCGTCGTCGCCGGTCACCTTCAGCACCGCGCCGTCGGGTGCGAGGTTGCCGGTGAGAATCTTGATGGCCCCCTCCTCGTGGATGGGGTCGTCGACGGTGTAGAGGAAGTCGGCCTCGATGTCCTCGTCGTCGGGAAGGTGGCCGGTCTCTTCGAGCAATTCGAGTTCCTCCTCGATGGTGCGGCCGGTGACGGTCATCGCGTCGCCGTGGATGTAGCCGCCCTCAAGCAGCCGCCGGATGACGACCGGCACGCCGCCGATTTCGTGGAGGTCGTTCATCACACGAGTGCCGCCGGGCTGAAGGTTGGCGATTTTCGGCGTGCGCTTGGATATCTCGTTGAACTCCGTGATGTCGAGGTCGATGCCGGCCTCGGCGGCCAACGCGAGGACGTGGAGGACGCCGTTGGTCGACCCACCCAGTGCGACTTGGACGGCGATGGCGTTCTCGAAGGACTCCTTCGTGAGGATGTCGGAGGGCTTGCGGTCCTCTTGGACGCACTCGAGGACGAGTTCGCCGGCGCGTTCGGCGACCTCGTAGCGCTCGTCGCTCTCGGCGGGCGGGGAGGCCGACCCGAGCGGCGCCATCCCGAGCGCCTCGCTGATGGAAGCCATCGTGTTGGCGGTGAACATCCCGCCACAGGACCCGGCGCCGGGACAGGCGTGGTGTTCCATCTCTTCGAGTTCCTCTTCGCTCATGTCGCCGGACGCGACGGCGCCGACGCCCTCGAAGACGTTCTGAATCGTGATTTCTCGCCCGTCGTGTTCACCGGGCATGATGGACCCGCCGTAGAGGAACACGGAGGGGAGGTCCGTTCGAATGGAGGCCATCATCATTCCGGGGAGGTTCTTGTCACAGCCCGCAACAGTGACGAGGGCGTCCATGCGCTCGCCGAAGGCGACCAACTCGACGGAGTCGGCGATGACTTCCCGGGAGATGAGGCTGGCTTTCATCCCCTCGGTCCCCATCGAGATGGCGTCGGAGATGGTGATGGTGCCGAACTCGATGGGCATGCCGTCGGCTCCGTCGACGCCGTCGATGGCCGACTGGGCCACGTCATCGAGGTGGACGTTACACGGCGTGATGTCGGCGGCGGGGTTGGCGACGCCGACCATCGGCGAGGCGAGGTCTTCGTCGTCGTACCCCATCGCGCGGAACATCGCACGGTGTGGGGCGCGTTCGGGGCCCTCGGTGACCTCACGGCTGCGGAGATGCTCCGGTTTCTCCTCGTCGCCGGCCTCCCGCTCCGGCGGTTCCTGTTGGCTCATGTGTAGTCCCTTGCCGTCGACCGACTTAACGACCAGCAATCGACTCACTTCTTGCTGGATATCTTCGAAAAACGTTTGTAATCTTCTATGGTGCCAAAGTAATACAAATGACCATGTTGATGTAGTGATATCTGGACTTTACTAGCAATATTAGGGTGGGAGTTAACCAATGCGCCAACGAACATGGTCGTATGCGACCGAATATATTCGGTGGAGGCACGGAACTGTACGAGTGTTTCGACTGTGGCCGCCGAACCGAGACCGCCGAAACGCCTTCCTGTTCGTCCTGTGGTGGCGAATTGCGGAACCTCACCCGGTCGCGGGACCTCTGAGACAGCGCTGCCGCTGTCGAAACCCACAACTCACCGACCGGCGAAGAGCCGTCAATGCGCGCCCGTGTCGAGGCCGGTGCCCGACTCCACATCGGTTTCGGGAACCTCTCGCTGGCCCACGAACGGCTCTACGGCGGCGTCGGCGTCGCCCTCGAGGAGCCACGGGTGGTCATCGAAGCCGAACGGGCCCCGGCGGTCGTCTGTGACGATGCGGTCGTTACGGAGTACGCCGAGGCGGTCTGTGACGTGCTCGACGTGCCGGGCGCCGAATTGACGGTCGAGGAAACGCTCCCGCGACACGTCGGATTGGGTAGCGGAACGCAACTTACCTTGGCGACGCTTGCGGCGGTCGCGACTGCCTATGACCGCGACCCGAAAATCCGAACGCGTGCGCCGGCGCTCGAACGCGGTGGCCGAAGCGGCGTCGGAGTCGCGGCCTTCGAAGCCGGCGGGTTCATCGTCGATGCCGGTCATCCGACCGAGCGGTTTACGACCGCCCCGCCGGCCCCCGGCGAGTGGGAGGTTCCGGCGATCGTCGCACGCCACGGCCTCCCCGACGACTGGCGATTCGTCCTCGTGTTGCCCGACGCAGACCCCGGACGCAGCGGCGACACCGAAGACGAGAGCATGCGCGCCGTAGTCGAGAACGCCGACCCGGCGGTTGCCGACGAACTCGCCTCGCTGCTCGTTCGCCGACTCCTGCCGGCGGCGGTGGAGGGCCGACTGGCGGCCTTCGGCGACGCGGTCGGTGCTTTCGGCCGACTCAACGGCGCGTGGTACGCCGACGAACAGGGGGGCGTCTACCGGCCGCCGGCAGGCCGCCTCATCGACGAGTTGGCCGAGACGCCCGCGCTCCGCGGCGTCGGGCAGTCCTCGTGGGGGCCAGCGGTGTACGGCGTAACCGACGCCGACTCGGCGGTGACGGCACGACGGGCCGCCGAAACCGCACTCACGGAGACGGGCGTCGACGGCAACGTGCGCGTTGTCGAACCGCGAAACGCCGGTGCGCGCGTCGTAACTGACTAAACGCTTTAAAGCCGGGGGACCGAACGGGTGTGCATGGACCGCATCCCGTTCGGGATTCGACGCTTGGACACGACCATCGGGGGTGGTGCGCCGCCCGGCAGCGTCGTGCTGCTGTCGGGGGAAGCCGGCGCCGGCGCCCGGGAGTTCATGTACACCGCGGCCATCATGAACGGCCTCGCGAAGGGCGACCCCGAACTGTTCGACCTCTACTACGGCGGCATCGACGACCGCGCCTCCGCCCCGGAAGAAGTTCACTACATCTCCTTTACCTCCGAGAAACGGCAGGTAAACCGCGAGATGACGCTCGCGATGGATGACGAAGTCGTCGAGGCGGGCATCGACAACATGTCGTTTCACGACCTCTCGCCGGAGTATTTCCGTCTCAGCCCCGTCCCCCGGGAGTGGTACGCCGAGAAGACGGCGAGCATCTCCGATTTGGGGCACACACAGGACAGAAAAACCGTCACGGAGGCCCTCGGGGACCGACTCACGAGTCACGCTGCCGGCAACGTCGTCGTCATCGACTCAATCGCCGACCTCATCGGCTCCCGAACCGACAGCCTGCCGTGGAGCGACGTGCCAGTCCTTTTGAAGGGGCTCTCGCGGGCGGCCTACGAGTGGGGTGGTCTCATCCTCGTCCACATCAACCAGGAGACGCTCGGGGCTGAGAAACACGGCCAACTCGTCGACGCCGCCGACGGGACGCTTCTGTTCGAGTGGGAAAGCGGCGGGAGCGCCCGCGCACGAACGATGGTCGTAAAGCAGTTCCGTGGGGTACTCTCGCGCATCGAAGACGAGAACATCGTCCGATTCGAGACGGAAATCGGCGACGCAGGCTTCGACATCAGCGACGTTCGGAAAATCCGATAAGCCGGGGATTCCGTCCGGTTCACGTCGCGAGACCGGTAGTGTTCAGATAAGCTGATTCCATGCGAAGGCGAAGGTTTGAAGCCAATTGTCGGCGGTGTCTGCTTCGACGTTGCTGAAACAGTTTGAGAAGCTGGTAGTTCGCTGTTTTACCTCACGAAAGACACGTTCGACACTATTCCGATTTCCATGTTTTTCGTATCTGAAATCGAGGCCGTGTCGATGGCAGGCGTCTTTCAGCGGTGCGGCGCCATCGATGAGGAAGACGGCGTCATCGACATCATGTTTCTCGCGGAGTTCGGTGAAGAATGCGTGGGCGAGAACGTTTGTTCTGGCTGGTTCAAGCTTTGTATGAAGCAACCCGTTTGCATTAGGATCGACAGCGGCGTACAGCCAGTAGCGTTCGTCATTGAGCTGAATCACGGTCTCGCCAACTGCGACGTGATTCGGATGCCGACCAGATTCGGGCTGTAAATCTGCTTTGTGAACCCAGTTGTGAACGGTGGATCGAGCTCGACTGACACCAAACATCTCAAGAATAGAAACGGTATTCGAAAGTGATAAACCAGCCAAATGGAGTTGAATACCAAGCTTCATCAGGAGTTTCGGTGTCGCCTCTCGTTCCACAAAACCTAACTCAATCTGGTCGATACTACCACTGAGGCATGTGTTTTCGGGCATGAACCACTCAGAAAACACACCGCCTCACTCTTCATCCTTATCTGAACACCACGACATATATCTAGGAAAGAATAGTTATACAACCACTACCACAGCGGTATACTGTAGGTACAGCGCCTTTTGATAGGCATTTCACCGGAAACGTGGTGTGTGTCGGAGTCGATTCTTAGGATATCCCGAGCTATCATCTTGACCCAGCGGGCCTCTTGACTCGATACACCGGAAACGTGGTGTGTCCCTTGGGCAACCAAACCGGCGTGACTCTATTAACCACGGTGCATGAAAACCGCCAATACTGTTGGTTTATCAGGAGCTACAGAGTTGGCTCCGGGTATTTCACCGGAAACCCGGTGTCCTTTCGTAGGGGCTTCGGGTACGACAATGATTTCTCGCCATACCCGTGTCTGCTCTTCTTCGTGGAAATACTCACTAATACGATACGATTCGATCACTATTCACCCCGCCAGACAATTCGAACGAACGCCACATTCATTAACCAACAAAATTGCTCACTGCGTCTGTTATGTTGGTTAAACAGCACCAACAAAGGAATCATAATTCAATCTAATCTCAACTCTCATTCTCCGACAGAGCAGGCAGAACGTCTCAGGACTGCCACCGAGGTAGTTTACTCGAGAATATTGAACACATCAACGGCTTTGTACTCTTTTCCGCGTTCTTTCCCGGTTACTTCCTCGATGAGGCCATCCGATTCGAGATCGTCGACGACCTTGTAGGCAGTCCGACGAGAGACATCGAGATACCCCACGAGATCCGGTGCCGTAAAATACGGATACTGGAGTAACTGGCGTGCAAACTGATCCGTTTTCGTGTTGCCCGGATACTCCTTCTCGTAGCGCTCCTGGAGTTCACGGAGCTGGTGGGTTCGGTCGTACGATGTTTCCGCTTGACTTCGGAGCCCTTCGAGGAAAAATTGGAACCATTCGTTCCACGCACCCTCGTCACTGACCGCCCGCATTCGTTCAACGTATTCGACTTTGTGCCGGTTGAAGTACGCGCTCGGGTAGATGTACGGACTCTCGAGATACCCTTGGCTCGTCAAATAGAGAATAATGAGGAGGCGGCCAAGTCGACCGTTCCCGTCCGAGAACGGATGGACTGTCTCGAAAAAGTAGTGGATAATTGCAGCATCCACGAGTGGATGATACTGTCCGCCCATCTGGACGTATCCCTCAAGAGACTGCATCAGTGCGTCGAGCGCTTCCGGCGGTGGGGGAACGAACTGGCGTTCTCCTGACTGGGGACTTGTTAGATGAACCATGTGGTCCCGGAAGCCCCCGACAACGTCTCCGTCGTTTCGGACGTCTTCAAGCAGCATCGAGTGAATATGTTTGATGAGCGAGAGCGTTATTTCATCTCCACTCTTGACTTTCTCGAGCCCGTGGGTAAGCGCGTTTTCGTAGTTGAGTGCCTCTTTCAGGTCTTTTTCGACTGTCGGGTCTGTTTCACCCGTGCGATTCTGGGTGTGATACGCTTCAACGTCTTGGTATACAACATCTGCCCCTTCGATACGTGCGGATTCGACAGCCTCAATCCGAATAAGTGAGGTATAGAGTACTGTTGAGAAGTCAACAGTTGAACTGATACCGTCGACACGACCGATCTGATGTGCGGCATCAGCTACGAGAGCGTGTGTCTGATCGGTGATTTCAAGCTTTGGCTCTACAGGGAGCGTCTCAGGCGAATAGTATGGATTTGGGTGGTAGGAGACGTATGTCCCTGGCGCGCGATCGGGAAGCTCTTTCGGGGACATCTCGGTAGTAACACAATCTATCTCTGTTGATATAGGTGTTTTTATAGCCAGTATACGAACTGACTGTTTCCTAGTCTGTTGTTCTAATCAAGGACGGAGTGGTATACGCGCAATCTTCAGTACGCGCCTTCATGAGAACCGTGATTAACCAACAATACTTCTCCAAACGACCCTTATGTTGGTTAATATTGCTTGGTATTCGCGAACGCCGTCAACTCCGATACCCGTGAGGACATCCTGACCGTTCCACCGATTCGATGTCACGACGATGGGTGCAGTACGTTCACGCTCATCGGGACGGGAGCGGCGATACAGAACGCGGTCGACGGCGTTCCTGATGGAGTGGATGTTACGATTGACGCGGTCGGCGCCGGGCCTGTCGCACAGAACGCCGTCGCGGACAACCTCTCGCCGAAGCAGCGCGAAGCCGTCCAAGCCGCACTCCGAGTCGGATACTACGACATCCCTCGGGAGGCGTCGTCACAGGACGTCGCCCAAGCGCTGGATTGTGCGACGGCGACGGCTTCCGAGCACCTCCGGAAAGCCGAATCCCGTATCCTATCGATGCTGTTCGCCGAGACGGATGCCCGATAGTAGAAGCCGACTTTGTTTCCGTGAGTCTTCGATACGCTGTGTATCTATACGTTCTCTAGGGCCTGGCCTAGGTCTTCGATGAGGTCGGAGGTGTCTTCGATGCCAACCGACATCCGAACCAGCGACTCCGAAATCCCGGCTTCTCGTCGTTCCTCCGGTGAAATGAACGACGCCGACATCGTCCACGGATGGTCGACGAGCGACTCGACACCCCCGAGGCTGACGGCAATCGTAAACACGTCCAGTTCTTCGAGAACGGCCCTCGTCTCCGCTTCGGTCGCGTCCAACTCGAAGGAGACGATGCCACCGAACCCGTCCATCTGCCGTCTCGCCAGTTCGTGTTGGGGATGTGATTCGAGTCCGGGATAGTTGACTCGAGAGACCGAGGGGTGTTCGAGGAGATGCTCGGCAATCGCTCGGGCGTTCGTTTCGTGTTTGCCCATTCGAAGCGGGAACGTCTTCGTCCCGCGAAGCACCAGATAGGAGTCGAACGGGGCCAGAAGGTTCCCGAGCGTGTACGCCTGTAGTTCCGAGATGCGATTGGCGAGTGCGGGGTCGCTCGTCGCCACCGCACCGCCGGTGGAGTCGCTGTGACCGTTCAGGTACTTCGTAGTGCTGTGAACGACGAGGTCGGCGCCCTGCTCCAACGGCCGCTGGAAATACGGCGTCGCGAACGTGTTATCGACGCCGAGTGGAATTCCGTGGTCGTCGGCTATCGACGCTACTGCGTCTAGGTCACAGAGTTTCAACAAGGGATTCGTCGGCGTCTCCATCCACAGTAGCGTCGTCTCGGGGCGTATCGCGGCCTTGACGTTCGTCGTATCCGTCGCATCCCCCTATCGAGATGTCCACATCGCTAAGGGATGCTGTGTCGGTTTGGAAAGTGGGACCGCCGTGTCTCGGAGTCCCCACGGCTTGCTGTTTTCGTCGATTCTTCTGGTCGTGTTGGTCGGTGATTTCGGACATGGTTATGCGTACTTCAGTTTCGGAAGAACGGTTCCCCGCCGGTGCTGCATCCGCTCCTCGGGAGAGCGCATATCGTAGTGTAACTCGATGACCTCCCGAGAGGCGTCACAGCGGGCCTCGACAAGCTCCATCGGCACGCCGTTACCGAGGTGCCAGGAAATCGACCCCTTTCGAATCGGGTGTGTCGACTTCGAGGAGGGACACTTCGAGTAGTAGCCGTGCTCGCGGAAGTCGCACTCGGCGGGGTCGTACCCGTGTGGACAGTCACCGTAGCGGCATGGCTGGGTCATGTGATACGACCAGCCGCGAATCGTGTTCTTGTGTGGTCGACCCTGCTGGCTGGTAAACAGCGGATGGCGACCGTGGTCGTCACGGACAGCGTAGCGGTGTTCGGAGATGTACTCCCGAAGCGCCTCGACGACGCGGTCGGGGATACTGACGACACGCTCGCTGGCGTAGTTCTTCTTGAGCGAGGTGCCTTGCCCCGGCCGATGCCGGAACCAGACATAGCCCTCTTCGGGGTAGAAGTCCCGCATATCGAGCGCTTGGAGCCCGGAGACGCGGGCGGCGGTCGACCACGCGAGTTCGAGGAAAGCGTGGTTTCGAGTACCGGGTGTCCGGTGCCGATAGTACCGAAGCAGCGGCATCGCACTCTCTTCGTCGAGTGTTTCCTGCGAGACTTCCTCGTGCTTCTTCGGGTTGACGACGGGCACCTTATCGGCGAGCCCGTCGGCGACCGCTTCGATGCGTTCCCAGTACCGGACTGCCATCCGGAAGTCCTTCATGTCGCCTTTCAGTGTCGTCTTCTTGATGCCCTGCTGGCGGCGATGACGCTCATACTCGTCGAGCTTCCGGCCGGTGAGGTCGTTTAGATTGTCGAGGCCGACCTCGTCGGTCCAACGATTGAACTTTCGAAGGCGGTAGTCGTAGGTCTGGAGCGTCTCTTCTGAGACCTCGATTTTCCGATGGGCGAGGTACTTCTCGATGCCCTCCTCCGGCGTCATCGGCTGGAGGTCCTCAGACATCGGCCTCACCTCGGGGGATCGGGTCGCCCTCGTAGTGCTGCTTGCAGGTATCGCAGTAGTAGCCGCCCTTCTCGACACGAGGAACCGTAGCGACGTGGCCCTCCGGACAGCCAGTCTTCCACGACTCGGGGCCACATTGGGCTGGCGGGACTCGTCGGTTTCCCACCGACTGCTCGGTCATAGTCTCACCTCGTGGCCGTTGGCGGTGTCCTTCGCACAGCCGAGACACCGCTTCTCGCCGGGCCATGCGTCGCACTCGGCGAGCACGTCGGCGACTTCGCCACAGTGGGCGCACTCGTCGGCGTCGACGGGGTGGCGTTCTCGCTCTTCGACTTCGCGTTTCGCGTCTTCGGCCCACGCTCGTCGCTGGGTTTGCGTGATTTCGGAGTGTCGACCGTGCGGGACGGCTTCGAGGTTCTCGGGTCGGTTGTCCCACGGCACGCCCGAGCGGTGATGTACGTCCTTCTCGCGGAGATCGTCAAGGACAGCCTCGATGGGTTGCTCCGTGGGATAGCAGGCGACGACAGCGGTGAGGCGGTGGACGCTGACGTACACGTCCTCTTTGACTCTCGTCGGCGTCTCTGGCCGGAACTCGTAGCTCCGCCAGTGCTCGTACCCACCGCCGGTGTAACCGTGGACCGACGGCTTTGTCTCCAGTGTTGCGTGGTCCTGCCGTTGCGGCTCGGCCTCGCCGATGACGTGGGGCGCGTCGGTGGACATGACGAGGCTCATTGGCTCTGAATCCGGGGTGCGATTATCTGCTCGACGTGGCCGTGGCCGTCGGCGTAGTCCCACTGCAACCGAACCGGGAACTCCTCGCCGAATTGCACCTCGACGGTCGAGGTCTTCGGGATGACAGCGACCGCGTCCGAGAGGTAATCGAGCGAGATGAACGAGGCCGCTTCCTTTTGTACGTCTGCGAACCCGAGTTCGTCGTCGAGCGTCGCGGTGGTCGTGTCGATGTCACCGTCGGCGACGATTCGGATGCACTCGTCGTTCGGGTCGCCCTCAATGCTGACGTGGTCGGAGACGAGTTCGGAGACATCGACGACCTCTTTCAGCGTCTTCGCGTCGATTTCGAAGACGTTCGGGAGGTCGATTTCAGGAAGATCCGGTTCTCGTCGAATCGAGTCAGGGTCGATGAGCGCGTAATCGCGCTCGTAGGGACCGAACTCGACGGAGAGGTGGCGGGTCTCGGCGTCGAAAGCGAGACTGATGAGTTCCTCACTGTCCGACTTGCCGATGAAGTCGAGCAGCTTGGTGTGGTCGGCACCGGCCGGGAACATCCCATCACCGACGGCTTCAAACGCACCGTCTTCGAGGTGGATATCGGCCATGTAGACGTTGCCGGGGTCGACGAGGCAGATTTTGAGGCCGTGGTGACCGAACCGAAGCACGGATTCGAACGCCACCGAAGAGGCCACGTCGATAGTCTTCTCCAGCGTGTCGGTCACGATGAGCGTCTCCAGGGAGTCGACGGTCGGAGAGGAAACCTGTTCCTCGTCAGCGTCCTCTTCTTCGGGCTCATCGTCGACTTCGGCGGTCTCGGCGCTCATGTTTCACCTCCGTCGGTCGCCACGCGAGCGTCATCGGTGGCATCCTCGCCGAGCGCGGGCTCCTCGCAGGCTGGTTCGATACGCAGGATTTCGCCGGTCGGACTGCGGACGTTGCCGTGCGAGAAGACGATGCCAGCGGAGAGGTCGACCTCCAGTTCGATGCCGTTGTCGGCGCGGGCGAGGAAGCCGCGGTAGGGCACGTCGAGGTAGCTGGTGAGCATCTCCTCGACGACGGCGTCGCGCTCAATCTCGTCGGAACGCGGGTCCTTGCTGTGGTAGACGAGCGTCACCTCCTCGCCGACGAGGTTAGTGGTCCGCGGCTGGAGTGTCGCCGTGTCGGCGTCGTCGTCGGGCTGCTCCTCGTCGCCGATGAACGAGATGGACGTCACACCCGTCTGCGCGCAGTGCAGCGCGTGGCTGTCGGCGCGGTCGTGGGCGTCCCCGCGGTCGTCCCGGATGCAGACGCGGCCGCAGTCCGAGCAGCGGACGACGAACTGCGACGGCGTGTTGTGGTCGGGAGCGTACCCGCCCGGAATATGACGGCTCATGCCGCACCTCCGTTGATGGCGTCGGCGGCGCCGGCGACGCGCTGGGCGTGCTGGCGGATGGATTCTCGACCCTCGGTCGTGAGTGCGTATTCGTTACGTCGCTGGTCCTTGGTCGGCCGGATACGCTTCTCGATGAGACCGTGGTCGTGGAGGTCGTCGAGGTTCTTGTAAAGACGCCCCTGCGTGATGCTTTCGGCACGGAGCGACTGGAGGTCCTCGACGAGCCCGCTGCCGTGCGTCGGCTCGCTTCGAGCGAGCGTCATCAGGAGGTCGCGCTGGAAGTCCGACAGTTCCGGCATCCGGGTCATCGGTCGCCCTCCGTGCCGTCGGCGAGGTCAGCCAGCGCTTCGGCGAGTTGCATCGCGGCGGTCTCGACGGCCTGGATGGCGTGGTGTTCGCCGACGGCGGCTTCGGCTTCGACGATAGCCGGCGCGGCGGCCCTCATCGAGCACGGCACGTCGATATCGCGGAACGCGGCCGTCGAGCCTTTGACGGTGAACTCGACGTGAGCGGTGTGTTCGGTGCAGCCGTCGTAGAAGTGCACCGTGACGGTGAGTCGGTCGACCGTGTCGGGAGCGGAGCCGACCGCTTCGATGCGGGTCACGTCCGGCGTGGGTTTCGAGGGCGCGTCGGGCCGCGGCTCGGGACCGGTCTGGACCGTGCCGCCGTCGGCGAGCAAGGCTTCGCCGTGGTCGTCGGCGATGTCTTCGAGAATCGCGGTGTTGGTGTCGTCGAGGTGGCCGTGGCGGTCCAGCGTCGCCCGAGCGCCGTGGTGCCAGAGCGTCTTCTCGATCTCCGTGCCGATGTCGGCGATTCTCGACACGTCGGTTTGCTCGTGGAAGTGCCGCAGCGAGTTGAGAATCGGTGTTCCACCGCGTTCGGCGGCCGCTTCGGCGTACCGGACCATGTCGGGGTGACATTCCGACGCTTCGAGCGCGGCCTTCAGGTCAGCCGAGAGGAGGTCGGCACCGCCGTCGGTGGCGACCTCGGCCTCGTCGCGCTTCGCCTCGATGAGTTCGCGGAACGTCGCTTCGAGGTCCTCGCCGTAGGCCTCGCGGACGGCTATCGAGACTGCGGCCGTCAGTCGGTCGTTCTCAGCGGCCGCGTTGGCGAGTTCGTCGAGGAACGCGGTTCGGAGCCACGTCTGGATGTCGCCGCCGTACTCGGTGGCGTTCTCGACGGGGTACCGCAGCAGTCGGCTCTCGGGGTAGGCGTAGGTTTTCGTCGGCGGCGTCACCTTCTCGCCGTCCGGCAGGAACACACAGTCGAAGACGGTCTCGGCGGAGTGAGCGCCGAACATCTCGGCGGTGTCGTCCGACCGCGTCTGCGGGTGTTCGCCGACGGTCTGGACGGATTTGCCGACGACCTGGAGTGCTTTCCCGCTGGCGAGGTCGACGACGATGTCGCCCGTCGAGATGGCCGCGTCGTCGTAGACGAAGCGCGGGAGATCGCGGCCGCCGTCGGCGAGGATGACAGCGTCCTCGTCGGGAACGCGGGTTTCACCGCGCCCGAGGACGGCAGCGTCGGGCTTTTTGTCGTGTGGTGCGTCTCGGTCGGTGCGGGCGTTCTCGCCCGCGCTGGTTTCGTGCGTCATAGGCTGTCGACGAAACCACCTTTTCCGGGGCTGTGTTCCAGCACAGCCCCGAGATGCCAACCGCAGAGAGGCATCAACGAGTTTGGCAGTTTCGTGAAACACACAATTACACCCGGTGTTCAAAAATGCACCGATTAACTAAGTTTGCTCAACTTGGGCACAATCACCCAAACTGAGTAAGGTAACACTATCCGGTCGTATTAACCGAATGTGATTGAAATTAAGCACCCAATGAGAAAGTCGGCGAAGTGGATGGGATTGTGGGACGACCGCATCCTCGAATGGATTCGTGAGAACGATGGGATGGGTTCAGCATCTCAGATGCGGGATAGCGATTTGATACTCGTCTCCAGGTCGACCATCTCCCGCCGGCTGAACAAGATGGCGGACCACAACCTGTTGCGGGAGGTCGGCAATGGGATGTACGTCATCACCGAGGAAGGCGAAGCATATCTCGACGAGGAGTACAACGTCGAGACGGGTCGCTTCGTCGGCCGTGATGTCGCCAACGGGGAATCGAGCGCTGATTCGGAGTCACAGACGGAGAACGGAGTCTAACATGAGACGGTCGGGGTCGTGGCAGGGGGATGTCGATGACCGCATTCTCGAACTGTTGAAGAGCGAGTCGTGGTCGACACCGTCGGTGATGGAACTGGAGCCGCACATCCACGCGACGGAGCGGCAAATTAAGGGGCGATGTTTACAACTGGCCGATGCCGAACTCGTCGGCCTCTCGATCAGGGAGGGTTGGCGAGTCGAGATCACGACGAAGGGATTGCAGTATCTCGAAGGCGAGGTGGATGTCCGGCTCTACGAGCGCCCGCGGTCGGAAGGAGAGTTGATGGAGATCGTCGAGCGGCTCACGTCCTAAGCGTAGAATCGAGATTACCTGTTCGTTTACCCTGACCGGGATTTGAGGATTGAAGCTCCACCGCCAACGAGACCGGTCGGGATTGAAAATACGATTATAGTCTGAAGCAGCTGTAGCAGGAAGCCGTCAGTACTCGAAGTATCCTGTGACGGCGGCGACGATGGCTCGTCGAACTGTCCGCTGTCGGACTCGGCAGGGGGTTGTGTGATGTCTCCGACCACGCTCACGGAGGTAGCGGCTATGAGGAGTAAAAGAACGATACCCATCATGATGATGAACCCACTCATGGCGCCAAGAAAGCCGTCAATTGCCCCATCCGAGATGGCGAGGCCGACCGCGAGTCCGACCACCGGTCCGATGATGAAGGCAGCGGCGAGGACGGACAGGAGGAGGATGCCCCCGAAGAAAGTTCCAGTTGCTCCACCGAATTCAAGGATGGCGAGCGCGCCGGTCAGACCGATACCGAGGCCAGTGAGCGCGAATGCTGCAATGGAGTAGAATGCGGTTCTGGCTATTGGCCACAACTCGATCTCGGACATACGGTCGGAGAGGTTGATTGACTCCGTGGCGTCGTGGATAGCTGATGAATCCGACGTAGAGGAAGTCGATTCACGACTGCTTTCGTATGCGGCCGCCCCAACGAACGAGACGGTCAAAAATACACCCACACCGAGGGTCAGGATTCCGCTGAGGTTGTAGTAGGTGAGTCTGAAAATCAGAAATCCAGCAGCACCCACGAGACTGGTAATTAATGCGGATACAGCGTAGACTTCGTCAGCGTCCATATTTTCGGCCGTCTCAGCGACCAAGTAAATATATTTGTCTTGTAACGGGCAATGTCACAGCGCCGGAAGGTGTTCGTTCGCTTCGCGGATACGTAGCTGATAAAAAAATACATAGGGCAGGATATGGCGAATGGTGGGAACGGGCCAAAGAAGTCGGCAGAGGAGACGGAGAACGGCGTCTGACATCCCCCCACAGCTATAATGTGGAGTTTCCGGCCACAGACCGGACAGTCCACGACGGGAGGTTCCCCACTCGTACGCGGTGGGGTTATAGGCCGTGCCAGTACGGCCCCCGACTGAGATAGTGGGCTTCATCTACCCCCGAAAGGGGTGCGTATCCTTACCTCAGACTCGGCATCCCAACCAACGAATGCCGACAGAATCAATATTTCGCCGGCTATATGTTAGCTGACTAACCAACGCGGAGTATGCCCTGCGTAGAGTGCGGCCACGAGTTCGAGCATGGGATACAGAATGGACCGACGCGCCTCGATGAGGTGCTGACCCACTACGTCGACGAGCACGACCTCGGCGAGTAGGGTTGCTACGCCGGCTTCTCGCCAGCCCGGATATTCGTCAGCGTGAGCGTCCACACCGCCTGACAGTTCGGACACTCCAACTGTACGTTCTTCGTCTCTTTTCCCCGTGTAAACTCAGAGATATCGTGCCCGCAATCGCACGCAAATTCGACCTCCATACGAGGGAACCGAAGAGAACTCACAAAAGGTTTGACATAGCAGAATATTACGGGCGAATACCGCTTGCGGGGACGCCTGTCTCACTCGGTCGAGTCAAGATTGGGATAGCCGGCCAACTGCGACCGCGCGGGCTCGTAGATACGAACCGGCCACGATTCTCCGCGAACCGAATCGGGGTCGTCGACGACGCGGCGGAGTTGGGAAAGGAGGTCCTCGCGGAAGGCGTCTGACCGAATGGCCATAATCTGTCGAAACGGTCGCCGTCGCTGGTCATCTCCGCCACCTTCGATCCCGCGTTGGGCGACGTAGATACGACAGAAGTCCCGAGCGATATCGTCGGGTGCGAACCGGACGTAGCGAGGAAACCGGACGGTTCGGTCCTTATCACCACGTAGCCCGGTCCACGTGGACAGGACGCGGCCTAACACCGAGGCGTCCTCGGCTGGGCGGTACTCGTCGGGGCGGTCGTCGTCTTCGCGGGTGCGAACTAGCCGGATACCGGCGGCATCGGCATATCGTTCGAGTGCCTCCTGTTCGTCATCTGTATCGGCGACCCACTGCGGTACCCAATTATCGTTTATCCCACCGCTGGAAAGCAGCCACGCAGCCAGTCCGTTTAGGCCACGGGCCGTGTCGCTGTCCCACGTCTCGATGAGCCAGCCGTTCGACAGTGCGGTCTGGAGCCCACGATAGCAGTCGGGGCGGGAACCATCCAACCACGGACGGATACGCCCGCGGGGGAGTTCGACTACCGATGCGAGGGCGGCCGAGCCTTTGTTCGGGTGTTTCGCCGCGGCTTCTTGGACGCGCTCGAAATCTTCAACGCAGTCCCACGGGTCGGCATACGATGGGGTATCGTACGTTCGGACGAGCGCGCGTTTTGCGGCCGCTGTGTCGGTTGGTGTATCGAGCAAAATACTGGGAAAGCTGCGGTCGGTCGTTAGTTGACGGTATACGTCGTCAGCGTCGAGGACGTACTGCCGTCGTTGGATTGCCAGTTGATGGTAATTTCATCATCCGGTTCCAGATGGCCACCGGAGACTGTGTCATCCCCGATGGTCAGGCTGTCGCCAGCTACGATGTTATCGCCACTGGGCCAGTCATTCTCCGCGTTAAAGGTGCCTGCAACGCTGCCTTGGGTAGTGTCCAGATTCACAGTAACGGTAGACGGGTCAATATTTTGACCACTGGCCATCGTCACAGTCGCGGTGTACTCACCAGCCGTCGGCTCACTCTGCTCCCAGTCGAACTGGGCGTTCGGCGCGGTAGATTGGACTTGGTCACCGAGGCCGAGGACGAAGGTTCCGATAACTGCGGCGAGAATGACAGTTATCGCAACCATGAGTATGACCCCGATAACGGGTGAAACGGCACGATTCTCCTCGTCTGCTGTGAACAGGCGTTTCAGTTCCATTGTTGTGTTCCAACGCCCACACCACCACGAGTCGGTCTCGGATGCTGTGGCCGCTTGAAACGACCGTCAACGGGCATGGATATAAAGGTAGGAGGCGACTCAAACGCTGATTCACATAGAACGTGATGTAGCAGTAACTGTGTCGGTTGGTGCGTCAAGAAAAGTACTAGAAAAACTGTGGTAGTCGTTAGCTGACGGTGTAGGTCGTCAGCGTCGAGGACGTGCTACCGTCGTTAGACTCCCAATTGAGGCGAACTTCATCGTCTGCATCCAAGGCCACCCCGTCACTCGTGGAGCCATCTGTCTTAACGTCTATCACGTCAAATTGTGAACCGGCAACGGCTTTGTCATTCGAGCTCAACCCATCCCAGTCACCTGTCGTCGTCACGTCGAACGTAGTTGGTGTATTGTCACTTGATATCGTCATTGACATTTGGGTAATATCGACGTTTTGACCCCCCTCGTGCGTCACGGTCGCCTGATATGTTCCAGTACTGACGCTACCAGAAACATCCGACTGTTCCCAGGTCCACTGTGCGTTCGGACTCGTCTGCTGGACTTGGTCACCGAGGCCGAGGACGAAGGTTCCGATAACTGCGGCGAGAATGACAGTTATCGCAACCATGAGTATGACCCCGATAACGGGTGAGACAGCGCGATTCTCCTCGTCTGCTGTGAACAGGCGTTTCAGTTCCATTGTTGTGTTCCAACGCCCACACCACCACGAGTCGGTCTCGGATGAGTGGCCGCTTGTTACTGCCGTAAACGGGCATGGATATAAAGGTAGGAGCCGACTCAAACGCTGATTCCCACGATAGTTGCGGTGTGGTGACTATGACGGATTGAAATCCCTTCGGCCGAGAATCCGGCCGAGGGTGTGCGGACGTTGGAACGCCCGGTCGTGGGCGCACACCGACTCAGGGCATGGAATCTCCCCGCGGTGCATCCAAGTCTTCCGTGGCTATCTGCATAAAACACCCGGCCCATCTTCACAACGTGACGACACGTCCAGTTCAGCCACCTCTCCCCATCGCAGACCCGATACGCGACTCGGTCGGCTCGGCGAGATACGGCTCGATAGCGGAGTAATCAGACCACCCACCGATGGACATCATCGTCCGCACGTCGACCTGCCGCTCGACGAGGTGAAATGTCGCCCAAGAGCGTCGGAGGTCGTGACTCGACACTTCCAGCCAGCGATCGTCGTCGATCTCCGCGGCGACGACTTCAGTAGCCTCCTTGACCCACCGGCGAACCGACGGCGTCGAGGCGCCGACCCACGCCTCACTCGCGTCGAGCCCGCGCTCGCGACTGAATTTGTGGATGTCGTCGGCGACGGCCTCGGGCATCCACGCATCCCTGACCTTCGGATTGCCGCCTTTCGTGTTCTTGCCGCGGACCTCGACGAGCCAGCAGTCGCCATCGTCGGACCACCGTAGATGCTCGTCGCCAGGATAGGTAACCTCGCTCGCTCGAAAGCCACACCGCCCCATCAGTTGGACGGCGACCTCCCGTTCCCAACCATCCTGACCGGCGGTGCGTTCGAGCCGGCCGAGTTCGTCGGGGGAGAGCCAGCACTTCGTCACGTCGCCAGAGTCATCGAGTCGTACCATAATCGGATACGACAGACAACCCGATTGTAAGAGCAGGGGGAAGTCGGGTGGAGCGTCTCGATATGGGGGTGAATCGGGGAAATCTAATCGGGTTGTGGAACAAGTCGATTACGGAAAGTTCCAGACTAAGCACGCCGCGAGAGTCAGTCAATAGAAGCGCGCATAGAGTGCTATGAATGGCTTTATAAAAACCCGTATTAGCTTGCCCCAATCGTGATGACCCATGTGATATTCAGTTAGTTATAATGAGTGGAATGGGCATCGATTTCGAATGTCAGTGTGGTAAGAAAACCTACTGGAATCCTAAAGAAGAAGCGGAGGCAGAAGTACGTCTGAAGTGTGATAGCTGTGGATCACTCTATGCACTCGCAGTAACCCAACTGTTGGATGGAACTACCCGGTAATCGAACTGTACCGAGCGATTAGTGGAAGAAGGTCGGTCAGTACGCAGGCGTATAGAGCACTCGACACTCCGAGTTCGCCCCCTTGAGGTATCTCTTTGATACTGTATACATTTCTGTCCACATATATTACCGTCAATTTCCGGCGCAATTGGTTCCAGTGTACGTAATATGTCCACTCTAAATGGAGATTCTACGAGCGATAATTGAGGCGGTTGCAGATGCGAAAGACAGGGAGCCAGAAGAATTGGAGTTGGTACTTGAGGACTACATAGATACGGACGCTATCCAGCATCTAAACAGCCACAGGAACGATTTATGGACTCTACAGTTCGAACTCCCGGAACACACGGTGATTGTTTCAGGTGACGGTACCATCCTCGTAGACAGCAAACAGGAATTGGAGTATGCTTAACACCACTGTGGGTGTAATTTACGGAAGAGTTGTGGAAACGCGTATCCGGAGCGGAGGTGATTGGAACGTTCCGTAGCAGAAGACAGGCTGTAAACGAGGAGTTGCAATTGAGAATGAACCTTTTGAGCATGGACTACCCAATAGACAATAGGTGGTGACCGAATATGGACCTCGAAACCGCTTCAGAACTCGCCGTTCGTGCAATGGCAGTTCTTACGGGCGTAGCAATAGCAGTATAATTCAGAACTCCTCTTTTATTTAAGTCAAGCAGATTCTATACAAGTCTATTACTAAAAACCAGATTCATCCAAAATGTACCAACCAACCGACGCAACGAAAGCCGCCCCTGCAATCACCAACGAAATAGCACCAACCCCAATTGAGGATAGCATTTGACTGACTGAGTAGAATGCCCCCGAGAAGCCATATCTGGTGAGAACCGAAAACACCAGAGAGAGGCACCATACAAGTAGTACAGAAGAAATAATCACAGCGGCAACCCACCAAGCCTTTCGAATCACTGGACTACTCCCCGACGGCTCGAATCTTCCATTCGGCGTCATCGGTCTGCTCGATCCGGACGTAGCACCCGCCGTCGACACGACCGCGCTCGTCGAGCAGCCCGGCCTCACGTAGCTGTTCTTTCGGCAGCGTCACCCCACCACTCTCGGAATCCAGTTGCCGAAGCTTTCGGAACTCCATATCCTCGCTCATCTCTCGGTTGTAATAAGCGTGGGTGCAAGTGGGTTCGAGCGGACCCACCGGACCCGCACGGACCCACAAGTACCCGAATGGAACGCTGTGCTTCTCGTCTAGTCAGCATCTCTACACACTCGCATCATGCCATATGATGATTCGATTCTGGCGAACCGTACAGAACAGACCCACAGCAGAGGGTCGCAATGAATATCGAGCGTACGGCACGGTCGATGCTCGGCATCGTGATGGGCCTCGCAGTCCTGTCGGCGGCCGGCATCTTCACCGGCACCTTCGACTTCGGCTCGGAGATGACCTACGCCCTCGGCGACTTCGCCGTGCTCGCTGGCTTTGTCGCCCTCGCTGCTGGGTTCCTAATGGGCGACCGCTCGCTCGACGGCATCGAACCGTGGGAGTTCGGCGTCGTCGCGGCGGCGGTCGTCTTCCTCGCTGGCATCCACTTCGAGGTGACGTTCATCACGGGGCTCATCGACGACTACCACCCCTTCACGGGCGCGGCCGCCGCCCTCGTGAGCTACGTCGGCTACCACCGACTCCAGTGGGGATAGCGGGATGGCGAAACTCCAACTCGACAAGGAGACCTGGGTCGCGATTCCCCTCTTTACGCTGGGTGCGGCCATCACGCTCGGCTTCGTCTCTGGGGACATTCTCGGCATCGACCTCGGGCAAGCGCTGATCGAGCGCGGCGGCGTCGAAATCACCATCTCCCGCGTGATGAGCCTCGTCGCTCTCGGGATGGTGACCATCAACCGCGACATCGACTGGGGCGAACTCGGCGGCCTCGACTTGTGGGTCGTCTACGTCACGGCCGGCCTCATCATCGCACCGCCGTTCTTCCCCATCGTCGAGAACACCATCGCAGCCACTCCCTACTCGCTCGTCACCTTCCTCATCCAGACGATGGGCATCACTCTGGCGAGCTACATCAACTGAAATCATGTTCGGAAACACCAACACCACGGGCGGGACGAATCGATTCAGAAGCATCCTGCTGGCGGCCCTCGTGGCTGTCACGGTCTTCTCGTCGTTCGCCGTCGCACCCGCAGCGGCGGCCGGTGACGTGACCATCACCGTCGAGGACGACACCGGCTCGGCCATCGAAGGCGCGACGGTCACCCTCTACGACAGCGCCGACGACACAGACGTTGCCAACGGAACGACCGACGCGAACGGCGACGTGACGCTCTCGTCGGTCGCCGACGCGACGTACTACGCGGGAGTTTCTGCGGACGGCTACGCGGATGCCTCGGCCTCCTCGATTACGGTCTCGGGCTCGGCAGTTACCCAAACCGTGACGATGTCTGAAGAGCCCGATGAACTCGTCAACGAGACGGTTGCACTTGATTCGAACACCCTCACTGTCTGGGGCGAGGCGACCGCCGAAGCGCTCGGCTCTGGAAACTCGACTGACGTGACGGTCACCTTCGTCGGCGTCAACGAGTCCGAGGGCACTGAGACCCAGTTGACAAACCAGACGATGACCCTCTCCGGCGAAGAGGTCGGCTACTCCGACGTGACGATCTCGGACAGTCACCGAGCGAACTACAGTGATGTTCGCATCGTCATCGAAGGCCACTCCGAGGACATCAACGCGACTGACTACGGGACGACCGTCTCGGTCGCAGGCGGCGGTGGCTCGTCGGGTGGCGGCCTCCCGCTCGGCTCGATCTGGGGCATTCCGGTGCTGGCCATCGTCGGCGTCGGTCTGGTCGGCGTCTACTGGTACATGGAGAACAACTGACCATGTCTGAAGCTCAAACCTACGACACGGTTCCCTCCCCGTCTCGACGGCGCTTCATACGCGGCCTCGCCGCGACCGCGGGAGCGGCCGCGGTCGGAGCCTCCCTCGACCCTGTCGACAGGAGTCAGGCGATTACTCCCTCGGCCTTCGGGCCACTCGGAGACCTCGCCTCTCATGCGGGCGGTATCGCCCTCGGGTGGGCGCTCCGAGAATACACGGTTTTGGGGGCTGACGACCCGCCCGAGGGTCTGACACCTGAGGCTCTCAAACAGAACTCCTATCAAATCGTTAAGACCCGTCATAGCACCAACGCGAGTACGATTGTCGACAATCAAAACATCCTCGACGGCGTTCAAAACAACGCCTACATAGAGGGTAAACTCGCGGCGTTTGAGGGTCTAAACGCTGGAAAGAGCCAATCGGAAGTCGAAACTGCGGCTACTGACTCAGTTGATGTTTATGAGACTACTATTCGTTCCAATCTGTTTAAAACGTGGAATGAGGCAGTCTTAGAGGCTCAATCTATTCAACAGAATTTTGATTCTCACTCAGAAGCTGATGCTTCTAACTTTTGGAGTGGTGAAGGACAGGATGGTTCATATGAAATTGAGGGATGGGGTGTCCAAGGTGTTACCGACGTTTCACACACCCTTCCTGATGGTACTAATTTCACTGTCAAGGAAATTCAGTACGGTCAAAGCAATGCCTACGCCGAATTTACTCCATTAGCAACGAATAACGTTGATAATGATGATTCGGGTAGTCATCAACCTAAGCCGTTGATGAAGGCTACCTACGACGGTGATTCTGTGACGTATATGGAGCAGAGTGTTTGGAATACCATTTACCAGGAGAGTAAAACAACCTTTAACGACGTTCGTGATGGGTTGCTCCTTTGGATAGATTCTATCTACGGACAGGTTCAATCCGGGTCGGTTACTGTTGAGGACCTCATCACTCCCCGCGAACGAGCGGCCATGATGACCGACGACGGCAAATTCCCGCAGGCCGTCGCGGACCTGCTCGCGCTGAACGTCCCTGTCAATTTCGAGCGAGAGGCGACGGTCTCGCTCGACTACCTCACTCAGGACGTGTCCCTGAAAGGGACGCTCGGTATCACCTCGCCGCCCGACTCCCTGACGCCCGGAACCTACTCGCCATCGGGTGATAATCTCGGCTCGGTCTACCTCACTTACGACGTGGGGTCCGGCGTCGGCTACTGGTCGCAGTACGATAGCGCGAAGGGCGTCGACGGCGGAACGGTCGAGTTTGAGGCCGAGCCGCTCGACGGCGTCACCTACGCGATTACGACGAACTACAACGAGACCGCCGAGGTCACGGCGTCGGACTTCACGAAAGGAACCGACGGCTCCTCAAATACCGTGTGGACGGTCGATGTGAGCGGGCAACTCGACAACTCGATAGCAGAGATTAACGAGGTGACGTTCTTCACCAAAACCGACGAAACTCGCTACGAGACGATTCAACTCGAAGGGCAGTTTACCATCGAGAAATTCACGAACCGAGAGACTGGCGAGGAGGTCGACTCCGCAGGCTTCGAGAACTCTGAGCCACAGTCTGACTCGAACTACGTCACCCAAGAGGAATGGGACGAACTCCAAGCGCAAAACGAGCGCCTCATCGACCTCTACGAGGAGTCTCAGAACGACGGCGGCGGTTCGGGCGGCGGAGGTTCCTCCGACGACGGGCAGTCGATTCTCGACCAGTCCTACTACGGCATTCCGGCGCTGGGCTGGGTCGGCGGCGGGCTCGTCACGCTGGCGGCCATCGCCTCGCGGGGGAACTAACCCGCGATGCTGTTCGTCTGGCTTGTGCTGCGGCCGCTCGTGAAGCCCCTGCTCATCATCGTTGGGGTGTTGGCCATCGGTCAGGCGGCAGGCATCCCTGTTGCATCGACGCTGCTGTGGGGCTTGTATGACCTCGTGACGTGGGCGGTCTGGTCGCTCTGGGAGTTCGTCATCTCGTGGCTGACCGACCGCGTCGTCGAGGAGGCAAATCCCTTCAGCATCGCACTCACCCTCGCAGGGTAATCGCACCACCCCCACCCACTTCATGACCGATAGACGCATTCTCGCCGCTGTAGCGCTCGTGCTCATCGCCGCCGGAGCGACCGGCGCCGTCAGCGCCCAAGAAACACCAACAGCTACGCCAACCCCCAACATGACCGAGACACCACAACCAACCCCGAACCCGACTGCAACCCCAACAGCGACGCCAACGGCCACCACGACGCCGGGACCAACGCCTACGCTGACAAAAACCCCGACGCCGACGGCAACAGCGACACCCGAACCGTCGACTGATGAGAACACGACCTATCTCATCGAGATCAACGAACACACCCGCATCGTCAGCGCCGAGTGGAACGATGGCGAGGTGACGATGACCATCGAGTCCGACCGCTCGCAGTTCATCGTCGTCACCGACGCCAGCGTCGACATCACGGGCGCGGTAAACATCCCGCGCGACCAAGTGCGTGTTCCACCGGGATACACCGAGATAACCTTCGAGACGACCAACCCCAGCGAGGCGGCTGTCACCGTCGCGGCTGGGGAATCGCTGGTCGGCCTCGGCTCCGACGAACGGGCGACGTTCTTCCCCGCGCAACCGGTGTGGCAGGACGTTTGGTTCGCCGGCATCGGCGGCGGGGCTGCCGGCCTCGGCGCTGTCCTCGTTCTCGGATGGATTCGCGTGAGCACGCGAGACGACGAACACGAACGGGTGGTCTGAATGACCTCGAACACACTCGCCGTCGCCTCGGGCGTCCTGCTCTCGCTCGGGACCGTCGCCATCCGCGACGCCGTCTTTCCCGAAACGAGTGGTCTCGGTGTCGGCATCGTGCTCGTGCTCGGGTCGGCCGTGCTGGCGGCCATCGCGGAGGGTGACCGATGAGCCTCCCGTTCGACCCTGAGGAGACCGGGCCGTGGGACATCTACCGCAGCGGGAAGAGCTGGGTCCTCGACCACAGCAGGTGGCTCATCGGCGGTGGCGTTCTCATCACCGTCGCGCTCATCGTCTTCCAACCCGACGTATCACTCCCCGAAATCCCGACGTGGGCGCGGGTATTCGTGGCCACGGGCGTGATAATCGCGGGCGTGGCATACTCGCCCGCCAAGAAGTTCGTCCGCTACCTCCACGAGCGCCAGCAGGTGACGCTCGTCGAACTCTCGCCGATGGAGGGCGACATCGGTGTTCATCGCCTCTCGCCCGACCGATTTGGCGAGTTGGTCGTCGTCGACGGCAACGACGAGCGACAGGGAACGAACTACCTCTCGAAACTGACGACAAGAGCCGGAACGGCCTTCGAGTGCAAGCGCTACGACAGCGATGCGAACGTCGCCAAGGCGTCGTGGCTCGCCGGGAAGTCCTACAAGTCGATTCGAGAGAAGCAGAAGCAACTCGACCACATCGAGACCGAACAGGCCAGAGAGGCCGACAAGTTCCTCGATCTCCGTGTCAACCACGGCAGCATCATTCGACGCGCCTACAGAGAGGTCATCAACCGTCAAATCAAGCAGACGGAGAAGATGACCGTCCCCGACGGCGAGGTCATCTCCGAAACCATCGAGGACGTTATCGGCGATCTCGACACCACCCGAGAAGGCTCGCCGAGCGACGAGCCCGAGGACTTCGACGACTGGAGCTACGATGATGACGTGCCGTCGAAAGGCCCCAAGGGACAGCAGGCTGCGACTGATGGAGGTGAGAAATCCGATGCGTGATCTCACACTTCGGTTGTCGTTCACCGAACGGGAGCGGGCGATTATAGCGCTCGTGTTCGCTGGTGGCCTCGTGACTGGCCTTTGGATGGGAACGCTCCTCGTTCCGTCCGAGGCGCTCGATGTCCCCATGACGACGGCGGAAATGTCCGGTGACGAGTACGTCGAACCGGCCTACCTGCCGATTACCGGGGTACACGTCTTCCTGACGTTCATCACCCCGGCAATCGCCATCTACTACGGCTACGTGGTGACGGACCCACGACCCGGACCGGATGACGAGCCCGTCGCGGCTGACGGAGGTGAGGAGTCGGATGCCTGAACAACCGCTCGTCGAGTGCGACCACCGAAACTGCAGGTACGCGACGAACCGAGCGGAAAAGATGCGAACCCACGTCGAGGCTGAACATGAGTAAGAAGCAGAACGACAACAGCGCCTACGCGGCCGCGCTGTTGAACAAGCACATCACCGAAGGCGACGATGAGGTCCTCCTTCCACACGCGGGACTGGTCCAAGAACCCGACTCTCGGGAGGCGCTCAACTTTGCGTCGGCACTCTACGACTCGGAGGACGAAGAGATGCCGGCGGATTTCGAAGACACTCGATACTACAAGATGGCGGTGTCCTCGGCGGCGACCGATACGGCCACCGAGGCGGTCTCGGAGGGCAACGTCTCCCAGATGCAGTTCGCCGTCGGCATGGTCGACCACTCCGAAGGACGCCAGGTTGGCCTCTCGCGGCTGATGGAGGAGATGAGCTACGAAGCCTACATCGGACTCATCAAGGGCTCGCCCGGCACCGGGAAGACAGCACTCGCAATCAACATCGCCCACACGCACGCAGTGTTCAACGGTGCGGAGATCGCCACGAACATCGAGGAGTGGGCCGGTGCCGATCACTACGTCACGACTTACGGAGAGTTGGTCGACGTGCTCGACTCGACGAGCGGCCGCGTCATCATGGTTCTCGACGAGGCCGACAACCACCTCACCGGCCGCGGCGGCGACGCACAGAAGGCGGCCGACCTCGCCAAGAAAATCAAACTCATCCGAAAGCAGCAGGGCGACATCCTGTTCGTGGGCCAGACGAACAAGGGCCTCCACCCCGAACTTCGAGAACTCCTCTCGCTGGTAATCGAGAAACCCTCTCGCCGAGACAAGGGCCGAGCGGTCGTCTACCAGCGGATGTCGAACAACGGCCCGCGGGACAAACTGTTCGAGATGAAGGGCCTCACCGACGCGAAGTTCGAGTACGACACCTACGAGGAGTCGGGCTGGTCGTGGGAAGGGCTCGACGACGAGGACGACGGCGACGGCGGTGAGGATGTCGAGACCGTCGAGAAGCGCAAGGATATCGAGACGGTCCTTCGCGCGAAGATGCGCGGCGATACGCACCCGCAGGCGGCCGAGTTAGTCGAGCACGGGCGCGGCTGGGCCGGCGCTCGCTGGCGCGAGTGGCTGCGCGGTGAGCATCGTGACATCGTGGCGATGCCGGATGACCCGCCAGAACCCGTTGTGAAAGGATTGGATAAAATCGACTGAGGGCGCTGGGGTTGCGTCACCACAACCCCAACAGGCCCCCCAACCTGCGCATATATCTATATCTAACGGGCGCATATGTGGCCGATTTCTTGTGGTCCGACCCCGACCGACCCCGGTCGAAGCGGGAGAAACAGGAAAAATCGAGAGAAGAGTGGAGTTCGAACGCTGAAGACGGGCTATTCGTGCCAGACGACGGTACAGACGACTTCGGAGCGAGCGACGGGCTCGTCGCGGTAGTCGTTGGCGTCGCCTTTCGTGACGACGTGGTCGTCCTCGATCTCGACGACGCGGTGCCGCACGTCGTGACTGCTACCGATCGCGTCACCGTCGATGACGACGATGTCGCCTTCTTCATAGTCGACCCAACTGAGACAGAGCGCTCGGTCGCCGGGAGACAGCGTCGGTTCCATCGAGCCGCCGAGGCCGGTCGAGAGGTAGACTCCAGTGGCGCTGGTGTCGAGGCCGTCCTCGACGGGTGGGTTGTCATGGAGGCCGACGGCGGCGCCGACCATCGCCCAACTCCAGATGAGGGCGATGGTGAAGACGCCGAGCCCGACCGAGTAGACGACATCGTGGAGGGTGAGCGTCATTCGTCGGAACCTCGCCGGGAAGAGTGTTGATTCTTCGCCCCACGACGCTCTTCGAGAAGGCGTTCGAGCACCTCTGCTCGCTCCCTCTGGACGTAGAGGGTGGACAGACGTCTGAGGTCATCTATCGTGGTCTCACGCTGTCGGCTTCGAAACATCCCCTGTAGTTCATCGAATGAGAGCAGACGGTGGGTCGGCTGGTTCGGCGACTCGAACGGTTCGAGCGGCCGAATCTGCCGCCCACACCACTGGCAGAACCGAGCTGCTCGCGACGAGCGCCCACTACAGAAGTCGCACAGGCGACCTGAGGTCATAGACTCACCCCGCGGAAGTAGTCTCGGAGGAAAACCATCGTCAGAGCGAGGGCGTTGAGGCTGATTCCGACGACGTACCCCTTGTCGAACCAGGGGAGTGCGAGAAACCACGAGGTGGCGATAGCGATAGCAGTGTAGACGCCGTACTGACCCAGAAGCGAGAGAAACAGAATGGCCGTTCCGGAAAGTGCGAGGACCCCGACAATCGTGTTGAACGAGTCGGTCATCGGCGACCTCCGTCGGTGGCGACGCGACCGCCACCATCCCAAACGAACTTCGAAGCCAGCCACGCACCGGAACCGAACGGAATATCGAGCCCGAGGTTCTGACACTTTTCGATCCGATTCAGTTCCTTCGGGAACTCGTCCTCTGAGGGAATCGGGCCATCGTACTCATGTTGCTCGATTTCTCTCGTAGTCTCCTGACGGGCTTCTTCGACCTCGCCGACGGTCTGTCGGTGGACGGTGATGCGGCCGTTTCGGATGGTGATGAAGCCCTCTTGATGGAGAGGACTGAGAAGCCGATTCACGACTTGCCCTTTCCCACATCGCTGAGTGTGGAGTCTGTCACGAGCCTCTTCGACGCTGACTCGGCAGACACCGCGCGGGTGGTCGCTGGCATCGAGCAGCTTCTCGAAGGCGTCGAGCAGGTCGGGATGGTCGGGCTTGTGGAGTTCGGCGTGGCGGTCCTCGCCGTCGTCGTAGGCGTCGACGACTTCCTTGAGCGTCTGGCGAATCAGTTCGGCGCGACTGAGGTCTCGGTTGTCGGCGATGTCGTCGAGTTTGTCCATGTCGACGGAACCGGGATCGAACGACACTCGGGAGGGGTTCGACTCGATTTGTTTGCTCATCGGTCACCTCTCTCGGAGCGGTCAGTCTCCGAAAGCGACACTGTATGTGTTTCGTCGCCCCGATCGCCGAAACGAGGGCGAGTCTCGTGGATGGATGCAACGGTGCGCGTGATACGCTCGTTGTTTTCTGCGGGGAGATTCGACGCACTCTTGTCTCGCTCTATGGACCAACCACAGGCACACTCAAATCGGAAAGTGCCGCTCATATCCAGAACACCTCCTCTGAGCCGCACTTCTGACACGTTTCGGGGAGTTCGTTGTTTCGTTCCTCTTTGGTCCCCTCAGCGGCTTGGTCCCAGCAGTCTCGACACCACGGGAGAAGTGGGAGACGGCCGAGGTCGTCCTGCTCGCCGCCGGTCGAGGATGTTTCGTTCTCGCTCATCGCCGACCCCCCATGAGACAAGCTGGCATGATTACGTCCGTGATTACGTAGTGATTACGGGGACGGCGTCGGGTTGGGCAATACGTAGTCGTGACCCCCCCATGCGGTGAGAACGGCGGCCTCACGCGGGCGAGTGCGTGCGCGATATTGCTGTCGCGTCGCCGTCGGCATCGGACGGCTCGAATCATCGTCGATCACCCTCCTCAGCGTAGTGGCCACCGTCGGCCATCGCTCGCTCGACGTGGTGGTCGTGACGAGCGTCGTCGTCTTCGAGGCGCTCTTGGGCGACGTGGGAGCGTGCGGCCCACAGATGGGCACACGGACCGTCGTGGAAGGCCCAGCCGCGACAGCGGCCGATGCGGCGCCCATCGTCGTCGAGCATCCAACAGTCGGCGTGCCAGCCGTCTGTGGAACGTGAGAGGACGACTTCGTGGTCGTGGTCGGAGTCGTCGTAGATGACGAGGTAGGTGTCGCGTTCGTCAAGCGGTGCGACGAGTGGGTTGTCGGTGCGACTGCGGTCGAGTGAGCCGTCCTCGTCGTCGAGATCGAAGCGGACGGTGTCGTGGGCGCCGGGCGCTGGCTGCTCACCGACGGTGGGGTACTCGGTGATACGGCGCTGTGGGGAGTCAGACACCGGAATCACCTCCTTGAGTGTAGTCGGTATCTGGTGACGGTACCCCAGTCGTTTTAACGTAGTTGTCAATATCTTTTTGAGGTAGCCTCTTCGAAGAAACGATGGGCGGTAGGAGAAAGGTGCATCCCCCACCACCATTTCGCATCTTCTCCCCTATCGTTCCCCTCCGAGAATAACAATCAGCAGTGTTTGTAGACTGATTGTTCATCGGTCAGACCTCTCTGAACAGTTGGGACAGTAGTCGTTCGGGATGCCTGAGCCGGTGGAAGTTCCCCGCTCCAGACGGGTGCCACAATCGGGGCAGAAGCGAGTCATTGCTGGACCCCCCTCGGGGGTGAGGTGGTTATCGGTTGAGAAAGCTTTGTAGCTCCGCTAAGCAAAGCTACGTCGTTTTGAAGTATGGGACCGCCGTGATTCGAACACGGGTCCAACGGACCCCATCCGCAGAGGATACCACTACCCCACGGTCCCTTGCATTTCGACGGAGGGCGCACCGGCCTTTAACCTCTTCGTTTCGATGCGGGCTACACGAGGACGCGTTCCAGTTCGACCACCTCGCCGCTGTCGGCGTCGGGATCGCCGACGAGGTGGCCGAGACACACCGCCGCGCCATCGGGCGTGTAGCAGACGACTAGCGAACCCGTTTCGGTTCCATCAAGCTCGCTGGCGATGATACCGGGTGCGAACACCGGCGCGCCGTTTGCGATTTCGCGTGCCGCGGAGGGGGCGACGGTCAGCGATGGGATTCCGTCCAGCGCCCGCTCGGCCGGGTGGACGACCTCCCGTAGCAGTTCGGCGTCGTCGTTCTCGCGCCAGAAGGCGAGGCCGTCGGCGAAATCCTGCAGCGTTGCGAGCGTCCGGTCGTTGAAGATGCCCGTCTTCGTCCGTCTGAGGTCCCCCATGTGGGCGCCGGTGCCCAATGCGAGGCCGAGGTCGTGACACAGTTTTCGGATGTAGGTCCCGCTTTCGCACTCCACGTCGAGTAAGACGCGTCGGTCGTCGACTTCGAGGGCCTCAAGACGGTGGATTGTCCGGACTCGAAGCCGCCGCGCGACGGCGGACTTCCGCGGTGGCTTCTGGTACAGCGGCCCCTCGAACTCATCGAGGGTCGATTCGAGGTCGTTCGGTGCCGCCGCGTGCAGTTCCAGCACCGAGACGTACCCCTTCCGGCTGTCGTCGAACACCTGTGCGGCACGCGTGGCCGTTCCGGTCAGGATGGGGAGACAACCGGTGACTTTGGGGTCGAGCGTCCCCGCGTGGGCCGCCTGTCCAACGTCGGCCATATCCCGAACCCAGGCGGCGACCTGATGGGCCGACGGTCCCGGTGGCTTGTCGAGGTTGATGACGCCGAACTCGAGCAGCGTCGCCGGGTCACGGTCGTCGGGCGGCCCACGTTCCTCCATGTTCAGAACTCGTAGCGGACGTTATCGACGGGTGCTTTCCCCTCGTCGCTCTCGACGTCGTAGGACTCCAGCGTCGTGAGGACGACGTTGAGGACGCCCTCTGGCGAGAGGCGAGCGGTGTTGAGCGCGAGGTCGTAGATGCCGAGTTCGTCGATGTCGATGTTGTAGTACTCCCGATAGCGGAGCGCTTCGCTGTCGCCGCGTTCCTTCGTCTCCTTGCGTGCGAGTTCGACGGATTTGTCCTCGCGGTCGGCGATGCGTTCGGCGCGAATCGACAGCGGCGCGTCGAGCCACACCCGGAAGTCTGCGTGTTCGCCGGCCATCCAGCCAGCCAGTCGGGATTCGAGGACCACGTCGTCTCGCTCTTCGGCGATTTCCCGCTGTCGACGGTCGAGGTCGCGGTCTATCTGGTCGTCTTCCTCGGCGAGTTTGTTCAACTCCAGCGGCGTGAGGCCACGCTCGGCGGCCAACTCCCGGAAGATGTCACCACCGCTTACGTGTTCGTATCCGAGTGCCTCGGCCAAGGAGGCAGCGGCCGTACTCTTCCCGCTGCCTGCGGGGCCGGAGATGGTCACCAACATATCAGTACTCCGCCGCTGTGACTGAAAGAGGTTACTCTTCGGGGCCGGGCTCGAATCACGCCGATAGGTCAGTTGGACCCGTTCGCTGCGTCACCTCGATCGCACTCAGTGGTAACCAAAAACACATCACGTGGGTGGGAATCAGCCGTCATCCAGTAAATTTGCCGCGGCCACGAACGGTTTTTTACGATCTGGTCAAGCCACCGAACGTCGTATGTTCGACGAAATCAGTCGACGAGCGATGCTCCGTCTGGGCGCGGGGGTTGCCGCAGCCAGCATTGCGGGGTGTACGGATCAGGGGAACGATTCTACAAACGATGATTCCGGAACGCCGACGCCCGACGGCGAGTACATGAATGGAGTCGGAGACGATGCCGCTATCTCCTTCGACGTTCCGTCGGACGGCACGACGATACACAGTCCGTCCCTCCAGTGGACGGCGTCGGCCGACGGCGTCACCATCGAGGAGGCTGGACAGGTCAACGAGGGTGCCGGCCACTACCACATCATGATCGACACCGAGCCGGTCACGCCCGGTGAGACGATTCCGAGTGACGACCAACACATTCACTACGGAACGGGGCAATCCGACGGCGTCCTCGAACTCGGCCCCGGCGAACACACCCTCCATCTACAGGTCGCCGACGGAGAACACACGGCGATGGGACTGACCGACAGTGTTGACGTGACCGTCGAGGATACTGCCACGCTCGATGTCTCTACGTCCGTCGACGGCAGCGTCGTCGACTGGGAGGCCACCGCCGAGGACTACACCATCGAGCCGTCGAGCAACGGCGTCAACTCCAACTCCGGCCACCTCCACGCTATCATCGATACCGACCCCGTGGCGGTCGGCGAGGTGATTCCCAGCGACGCCCGACACGTCCACTACGGCGACGGGTCGACCAGCGGTACTCTCGACCTCGAAGAACAGTTAGGCGAGGAGTACGAACCCGGCGAGTACACGATACACTTCCAGGTTGGGAGCGGTACCCACCGAGGAACACTAGTTCGCACGGAGACGACCGTCACGACATCGTAGGGAGCGAACCGCTCATTTCTTTTCGACCGTGAACGGAGAAGAAAACGTGGCGGTCGGAGACCGCAGCGCTGCCACCGGATTACGTCGGCGTCGTCTGGATGTTCAGCGCCTTGCGGATGACCTGCGTGAAGCACATCGAGCAGACGAAGTACCAGACGATCCACGCCTGAATCGGCCCGACGAAGCCTTGGGTCCACTCCACCTGCCCGACGATTGGCATCACCATCGTCGCGAGTTCGTAGTGTTCCGGCCCACCGCGGAAGCCGATAGCCCAGTACATCCACAGGAACACGGGGATGGTAAGCAGCATAATCCACACCATCGGTCGGAACTGCTCTTTGAACATGCCCATGTTGTCGGCCATCGCCTCCATCTGCTCGTCTTGGATACGTTCGAGTTCCTCGTCGTCGCCGCGTTCTTTCGCCGCCTTGCGCTTGTCCTGGATGTCCTTCATCCGCTGTTGGTACTCGCCCATCAGTTCCATGTCCATGAGGTTCGCCTGCAACAGCGTCGAGTATAGCCCCGTAAACAGCGACAGAATCATCACGACCGCGAAGAACGGGAGGATATCGAGCAGCGGCCCCAGGAGGATATCGAGCGTACTCGCAAGCGGGTCTCGGACGGACTGGAAGGTGTAGCCGGCGAACATTGACACCGAGCCGACGGCGGCGAGTTTGTCCCACTTCGTCCACGAAGAGCCCTCGTCGGGGGCATCCGGTATCTCGAGGTCGTCATCTTCTAACGCCTCCCGCACCGCGTCGGGATTTTCGAGGTCGAACCCTTCGCCGTCGGAATCGACGAGGACGCCCTTCTCGATGAGCCGTCCCCACTGTCCGCTCGTGAGTTCGTCTGAGACATCCCCCCACGAGACCGTCCCCTCGTTGGCGCGTTCGAGGACGTACTCGATGGCGGACTCCATCTCGGGGTCCTCCCGGACGAGTTCCTGTACTTTCGATGCCGTGCGTGCCATTACCCTCCCTAGTCAAGGGCGGGTAATCAACCTTTTACCTTGGCGACGCACTCGACTCGGCGAGCGGACGGACCGCGAAAAGATGTTTTCCGCCGTTCAGACCGCGTCTTCGATGGCTGCCTGCAGGTCAGCCCACACTTCGTCGGGCGTGCCCTCGCCGTCGATGCGGACGAGTTCGCCCTCGTCGTCGTAGTAGTCGATAACTGGCTGGGTGTTCTCCTCGAAGACGTTGAGGCGCTCCTTGACCGTCTCTTCGTTGTCGTCGTCGCGTTGGATGAGTTCGCCGCCGCACTCGTCGCAGACGCCCTCCTCTTCGGGCGGGCTGAATTCGACGTGGTAGTTCGCGCCACACTCCGAACAGACGCGTCGACCGGTGAGTCGGTCGACGAGTTCCTCGCGGTCGACATCCAGTAGAGCGACCAAATCGAGGTCGGTGATGTCGTCGAGGTACTCCGCCTGCGAGAGGTTTCGCGGGTAGCCGTCGAGGACGAATCCGTCAGCGTCATCCAGCGCCGCCTGGACGATTTCGTTGACCACGGGGTCCGGAACGAGTTCGCCCGCCTCCATGAACGACCGCGGCGTCCCGTGTTCGGTCTCCATGTCCTTGTTGGCGCGGAGCGCATCGCCGGTGGTGACGTGGTCGACGTCGTAAGTCTCGGCGATGTTTTTCGACTGCGTTCCCTTACCGGCCCCCGGCGCCCCGAGCAGCAGAATCTTCGGCTGGCTCATACCGGCAGTTTTACCCCTCCAGTAAAAGGCTTGTCTGAATCGTCTCGGCGCCGGCGCCGCTCAGGTCTCTGCAGTGAGACCGAACTGGACGCGCATCGTTCCGGACTCGTCGGAGTCCTGCTGGGGAATCGACGGAAAGGCCCGCTGGAAGTCGTCGCCTTCACGCCACGAGAAGTTGTCTAGTGCGATCCAGTAGTCGCCGCGTGAGAGGTCGGTCGTGAGGTCGTTGAGGTTCAACACGTAGAAGGCGCTGCCCGAATCGACGTAGCGGGCGCGGTCGTTTCGGAGATACGCCCGGTACTCCCGCTCGTCGTCGAAGAGGATGACATCGATGGGCGGCCCGGAGCGAACGATGAGGTCGATACTGACGGTGACCGGCGAGTCGAAGGAGAGGCTCCACGTCTTGCGCTCGCCGGCCGGCAGGACGAATTTCTCGTAGATACGTTCGGCGCGTTCGACGGACTGGGCGCGCGTTTCGGCCGCGTCGGTCGAGCGACTCGCCGCCTCCGTCGGCGTCGCCGAATCGGTCGGTTCGGGCGTCGCAGTCGCCCTCGATTCCGTCGGCGTCGAGTCCGTACGTCGCGGCGAGTCGGCATCGTTCCCGAACCGTCCCGTCTGACACCCCGCAAGCAATCCCGACCCCAGCGCTCCGACCGCGGCCAACACGGAGCGACGACTTCTAGTCATTTTCGTGTCATTCATTCGCGGACTATAAGAAACATGTGGTAGGGACGACCACCGAACCGGCCGTATCCACCGGTTTACCACCGGAGGCGAACCAAATATTTAAGCGACTATCATAACAACACGCCGTAAGGTTCGACGGAGGGGTGGGCCGCCGCCGACTCCGGACGTGGCTCGACACAATGGGACGGAGAAACAAACTGGCATTGCTCGCAGTGGCACTCGTGGGGGGTATCGTGTTGTTCGCCGTCGGTGCGCCGGGGTCGGTTCCCGGACTCGGTGAGTCACCGACGATGGGTGACCCCGGCGAGTCGACGCCGAGAGACGGAAACGTCGGTACCGCTGACGGGACGCCGACCAACCCGACGCCCACAACGACGGCGACGCCGACCGCCACGCCGACCGAGGCGCCGGCGGAGACGCCCACTGCCACACCGACCGCCACGCCACAGCCGCCCCGCGATGTCGACACCGCCGCAGTGGTCCGGGCGATACAACGGGAGTTGGCACTGTATCGGAACTACTACGCGAACGCGGGGCCGACGCCACAGAGCTACTACGACGCGTCGCTGTCGACGACCGGCACGATTCCGTCGAAACTCGAGCAGGCGGCGTCGGTCCACAGCGAGCGGATGGCCGCCGAGCGGACGGTGAGCCACGAGGCGGGCGGAATCGGTACCCGCGCGCGACTCGAAGCGGTCGGTCTCGACTCCTGTAGGGTCAAAAACAGCGGAACGCTCCTCTCGGGGCGGCAGCTCGAAGGGTTGTACAGCGTCGACATCGGAGAGGACTCCGAGCCGGAGGTGGGGCGGCGAATCGCCGACGGCCTGATGAGCGACGACCACGCCCGACGGGCCCTGTACGCCGATGGTGCGGATTACCTCGGCGTCGGCGTGGCCACCGCCGACGGTCGGGCGTACGCGACCGTCCTCGTCTGCTGACGGAGCAGCGTCCTCAGGCCAGTTCCGTGAGAAAGCGGTCGACCGTGGCCGCGTCATCGAAATCGTACTCGATTTCGTCGAGACCGGCATCGAACCGGAGTCGAGTGCCGTCACCGGTCGCTCGGGCGTCGTGAATCCGTTCTCGTCTGTACCCTTCGAGCGACCAATCGAGGCCGACGTGCCGTATCTCCAGGACCCGGTCGGTCGTCACGACGACGCGAGTACACCACCGCGAGAGCAATCCGTCTGTCGCCCGCGCTCCGACGACGAACGCCTCCCCGGACATCAGTACGTCGTCGAGACGCGAGCGAGTGCGGTCGTCGAGGTCCGCAGGACGTTCGTACAGCGACACACCCCACCCACGAAGCACGGGTAGAAAACGGTGACGAACGCGCCGAGCGTCGCCTTCATACCTCGGCACGCCAACGGTCCTGTATGTCACCCCAAGCGACGACGCCCGTCGACAGGCGCCGACTGGTCGTCGAGGCCATCGTCGCCCATCGACGGGAAGGAGGCGACCCAGTCGTGTTCGAGGCTGTCGACCGCCGCCTCGAGTACGACGACCGGCGGCTCCGGTTGGAACTCGACGCCGACGAGCGCGACCGCCTCGAAGCGCTGCTGTCGGCGTACCACGTGTTCAAAGTCAAACAGCCCGACACCCGAAAGGCCGACGACGAGGTCGTCTATCTCTCGGCGGTCACCGACCCGAAACACGCCGCCGACTTCGTCGAATCGCTGTTTCGAGACCTCTACGGCGCCGAGGAAGGGTACGAACTCGAAATCCGGCGGCCGTAACGGTACCTTTTCGTGAGTACCCAGTGAACTCGACGACGAATGTACGTCGTCATCGTCGGGGCAGGTGATATCGGAATCCCACTCATCGAAATCGCGACATCGGGTGGAAACGAAGTCGTCGTCATCGAGAACGACGACGAGCGTGCCGAGCGTGCCGCCAGCCAGTTCGACTGCCTCGTTCTCAACGCCGATGCGACAGTCAAGGAGACGCTCGCCGACGCCGGACTCGACAGAGCGGATGCAGTCATTTCGACGACCGACCAGGACGCGACGAACATCATGGTGTGTCTCCTCTCCCAGGAGTTCGACGTACCGCAAATCGTCTCCGTGGTCCACAACCCCAAACACATGAACATCTTCCGACAAATCGGCGTGAACACGATGCAGAACCCCCAGCGGCTCATCGCCGAGTACCTCTATCGAGCCGTTCGCCGGCCCTCCGTCGTCGACTACATGCACATCGGCGAGGAGGCCGAAGTGTTCGAAGTCGCTGTCGAAGAAGGCGCCCCAATAGTCGGGCTGACGATTTCGGAGGCGGCCGAGGAAGGATTACTGGGGGATGAAATGCTCATCGTCGCCATCGAACGGGACGATAACGAACGGCCGATTACACCCCGAGGAAACACCCGAATCGAGAGGGGAGATATGGTGACGGCGTACTCCGGGACGGGGATTACCGAATCTGTCCTCGACGTATTCGTCTCATAATGGAGCGGACACGAACGCAGGACCTCGCGACGATTGCGCGTGACATCGGGTCGCTGCTGCTGATAGAGGCCCTCGTGATGACGGTCAGCCTCGGTGTCGCTATCGCCTTCCGAGAGTGGTACGCCGCGCTGGCGTTTCTCGTCTCCGGTGGTTTGACAGCCGGCATCGGCGGGCTCGCACGGTGGCGGTTCCTCGACGCGCCAGCCCCCCTGATGAAACACGGGATGGTAATCGCGGCTGCCGGTTGGTTCTGTACGGCGGTTCTCGGCGCGTTGCCGTTCCTGTTGACCGCACACTTCACCCCACCGGCCGTCGCAGCGGCGACCGCAAACGCAGCCGGGTTCGAGGCGTCGAGTCTTCGGCACTTCCGGCATCCGCTACACGCCCTCTTCGAATCGATGAGTGGGTGGACGGGGAGCGGCCTCACGATGGCCGTCCACGAACCGACCCTTCCCCGTGCGATTCAATGGTGGCGCACCGTCATCCAGTGGGTCGGCGGTGTCGGGGTCATCGTTCTCACGGTCGCCATCCTCGCGCGTCCGGGAAGCGGGAGTTACACGCTGTATCAGAGCGAAACCCGAGAGCGGAAGATTCACCCGAGCGTCGTCTCGACGGTCCGAACCGTCTGGAAGATCTTCTTCGCGTACACCATCGTTTCCATCATCGTCCTCTTCGTTGCGCTTCGAATGAGCGACTACGGGCGTTCCCTGCCGCTGTTCGAGGTGGGTTGGCAGGCCCTAAATCATGCGATGACAGGACTCGCGACGGGAGGGTTCAGCGTCACCGACAACTCCATCGGGACGTACAACTCACCGCTCGTCGAAGCCGTTCTCCTCCCGGTGATGACCCTCGGTGCCATCGCGTTCCCGATTCATTTTGCCGTTCTCTCAAACCGTGACCTCGGAGGATTGGTTTCAGACATCCAGACCCGATGGCTGTTCGTCCTGCTGGGCGTCGGTGTGGTCGCACTGTCGTTTCAGAACCTCTTGTTCGTCGGTGAGACGGGCGTACTCGGGAACGCGGTGCCAGTCCCCGAGATACTCGCCCAGCACGTAACGACGGCGGAGGCCGACGCCGTTCGGGACGGAACGTTCCAGTTCGTCAGCGCGCTGACCTGTACCGGGTTCCAGTCCTCGCCAATCGCCAACTGGAGCGACGGCGGAAAACTCATCGTTTCGGGAGCGATGGTCGTCGGCGGAGCGGCGGGGTCGACCGTCGGCGGCATCAAGATTATTCGCGCGTACGTCATCGCGAAGGGCATCAAATGGCAGTTCTCTCGGGTGTTTCTCCCCTCGACCGCGGTTGCGACGGCGAACGTGGGAGACCGAACGCTCACGCGCCAGCAGATGGACCGAGAGTTCAGCGAAGCCGCCATCGTCGGTGTCCTCTGGATATCGCTCCTGGCGGCGTCGAGTATCGTTCTCGTCAACCTCGCGGGCCCCGATTTCAGTTACGCCGATGCGCTCTTCGAGGTAGCAAGCGCACAGGGGAACGTCGGGTTGTCGACGGGTATCGTCGGCCCGTCGATGCACCCGCTTGCAGAAGCGATGTTCGTTCTCAACATGTGGATTGGCCGCCTCGAAATCATCCCGGTGTTGGTGTTCGGACGAGCACTCATCTACGGCCTGCGCCCCTGAATCGCTCACTCGCGTGTGATGCCGATGAACAGCGCCAACACGGGGACGATTTCGAGACGTCCGACCCACATCAGAACCACCATCAGAAGCCTCGACGACCGCGGAAATTTGATATAACTGCCGAACGGGCCGAGTGAGCCGAACCCCGGACCGATGTTTCCGAGCGTCGCGATGGACGCACTGAGCGCCTCCAGTGTCGTGATGTCGTATCCGATTCTGTGTGCGTCCAACGAGATGACCACTGTCGCGACTCCGAACAGGAGGAGATACAGGAGTGTAAACGACATCACGCCTCGAACGGCGTCTTCGTCGACGACGTTGCCTCCGAGACGAATCGGCTCAACGATGCTCGGCCGGGCCGTTTTGTACAGTTCTCGCCGAATCGATTTGACGACGATGAGCCACCGAACGACTTTGACGCCACCACCAGTCGAGCCAGCAGACCCACCGATGAACATAGCGAACAGGAGCACCATCTGTGCGTTGCTATCCCACTGAGCGAAGTCGCTCGTCGCGTATCCGGTCGAGTTCAGCAACGAGACGACCTGGAACGTCGCTTGCCGGAGCGAGTTCTCGGCGACACCCTCCGTCGCCCCACCGAGGTCCAGAACCGGTGCAGTTCCGGAGAACAACAGTGCCGTCAATACGGCCGTCACCGCGGCGATACTTCCGGCATACCACCTGAACTCGGGATTTCCGGTCAGTTCGTCGATTTCACCTTTGAGAACGTGCCAGAACAGCGCGAAGTTGACACCCGCGACGAACATGAAGGGGATAACGACCCACTGAACTGCCGCGGAAAACGCCGCGATGCTGTCGGCCTCCGGTGAGAACCCACCCGTCGGAAGCGTCGTAAAGCCGTGTGCAACGGCGTTGTAAAACGTCATATTCGGGGCCAGATTGGCCAGATGCAACCCGTAGAGCAACAGCACGTAGACGACGGTGAATCCGAGATACACCAACCAGAGTGCGCGCGCGGTTTCCGCGATTCGGGGCGTTAGTTTCTGTAGCTCCGGACCGGGCGCCTCCGATTGCATCAGTTGCGCTCCGTTGACAGCCAACTCCGGAAGGATGGCAATCATCAGAACGATGATACCCATCCCACCCAGCCACTGCGTGAGTTGTCGCCACATCAGCAACGCGTGGGAATGTTGCTCGAAGCTTATCTCACCCATGACCGTCGCCCCTGTCGTCGTGAATCCGGACATCGATTCGAACAGCGCGTTCACCGGCATAGCCAGCGTGGATGAGGTGCCGTAGCCGGCGAGTAAGTACGGAACTGCGCCGATAGCCGCGACGGCCAGCCAAGAAAACGTAACGAGGGCGAGTGCCTCGGGGGCGTCCACCTCGGGGTCCCTGTCGAGTCGTTCGAGCGCGAGACCGACGGACACCGTAATGGCAATCGAGGCGGCGAAGACCCAGATATCGTCACCGTAAATTACAGCTACGGCGAGCGGAATGAGCATCGCCACTGCGAGATACTTGACGACGGTCCCAACAAGGCTAAAACTCGTCCGCCAACGAACTCGAAACCTCACTGGACGACGACCTCCATTACGCGTCCCGTCTCACCGCCGATGTAATAAAGAGGCGGATTCGTTTCTCAGGAGGTCCAAAACGCTTTCGTGAACAGCACCAAGACGGGGATGATTTCGATGCGGCCAATCCACATCAAGGCAATCATCACCGCCCGCGTCGACCGCGGAAACGTCGCGTAAGTGCCGTATGGCCCGGCGTCGCCGAACGCCGGGCCGATGTTGAGGAACGTCGATGCCGCCGCGCCGAGGGCCTCGAACTCCGTGACTTCGACCGGTGCCCGCGTGCCGTCGACGACGATGAACACCGTAAGGAGGGTGAAGATGACGAGGCTCAAGAGCAGGTACGCGTAGATGTCCCGAATCGTCTCCTCCTCGACGGGGTTGCCCGAGACCCGAACCGGACGAACCGCCTCGGGGTGGATGCTGGTGAAGAGGTTGCGCTTGAACGCCTTCAGCGCGACGAGCCACCGAAGCGATTTGATGGAGCACGTCGTCGAGCCGACCATCCCACCGACGAACATACACAGAAAGAGGACGTGTTTGGCGGCCGGTGACCACAACTCGAAGTCCGCACTCGCATAGCCCGTCGTCGTCACGATGGAGGCGACGTTGAACACTGCATGACGGACCGTCGCCTCAGTTCCGAAGGTCACCGTCGGGTCGGTGGCCAGCGCCGCAGCGACGAGGACACTTCCGGTCGCGACGACGCCGAGATAGAAATGAAACTCCTCGTTTTTGAGCAAGCGCATCGGGTCGCCGTTGATGGCGAAGTACAGTAGCACGAAACTCGTCGAGCCGACGAGCATGAACGGGATGACGGCCCACTGTACGACCGGCGAGAACGCGCCGATGCTGTCGGGTTCCGGCGAGAACCCCGCCGTCGACACAGAGGTGAGCGCGTGGGCGACCGCGTTGTAGAAACCCATATTCGGCGCGAGGTTCAGCAGGTGGAGGCCGTAGTAGACGGCGACGGCCAGAAGCGTCAGGCCGATGTACAGCCCCCAGATGAGCTGTGCCGTCGCGGCGATGCGCGGCGTGAGTTTGCTGACGTTCCGGGTCTGGGTTTCGGTCTCCATCAGTTGGGCACCACCGACGCCGAGTTCCGACAGTATCGCCGTCGCGAGGACGAGAATGCCGAGGCCGCCGAGCCACTGCAGCACCTGTCGCCACATGAGTATCGACCGCGAGTGAATCGAGAAACCACGCAGGACCGTCGCCCCCGTGGTCGTCAGCCCGCTCATCGACTCGAACATGGCGTCGACCGGATGGGCGATGATGCCGACGCCGGCGACGAAAAACGGGACGGCCCCGACCGCCGCGACGAGAAACCAAATCAGTGCGACGGCGAGAAACGCCTCCCGCGGGCCGAGTTCACCGGGTTCCCCCGGCAGCCCCCGCAACGAACCGCCGAGGACGACGGTTACGGCGATGGCCGACAGGAACGGCACCGTCGACTCACCGTAGTAGATGGCGACGAGAAGCGGAAAACACAGCGGCCCGGCGAGATACAGCAGTATCCGGCCAGTCAAATCGAGACTAGTCCGCCAATCGACTCGGATGACGCCCATTTCACACCATCGACGTGAGTTCGCCGATGAACGACGATTCGACGAAGACGATGATGTGGTCGCCGGACTCCAGCACCGTATCGCCCCGGGGCGTGACGAGTTCGCGGTTGCGCGTCACCGCACCGATGACCAAGTCGGCGTCGATGTCCGCGACGATATCCTGTATCGGCCGGCCGACGAGGTCGCTGCTGTCGGTTAGCTCCAACTCCAGAACCTCCGCTTGGTCGTTTTCCAGTACCGCGACGTTTTCGGCGACGCCCTCGTGGGTGAAGCGGGTTATCTCCTCGGCAGTGACCTGCCGGGGATTGATGGCGATATCGATGCCGATTTCCTCGAACAGCATGACGTACTCCCCGTTGTCGACGACGGCGACGACACGGTCGGTACCGATTCGTTTCGCCAACACGGAGACGAGCAGGTTCTTCTCGTCGCTATCGAGGGCGGCGACGACGATGTCGGCCTCGTCGACGTGTTCGCGGGCGAGGAACTCCGTGTCGGTGGCGTCGTGTTCCATCACGAGCGTGTTCGGCAACTCCTCGGCGAGTTGGCGTGCACGCTCGGGGTCCTGTTCGATGAGTCGTGGTTTCAGCCCACGGCTTTCGAGCAGTCGGGCGGTGTGATAGCCGATTTCCGACCCACCGATGATGACGATTTCGTCGGCCGCCCCCGGCGTCGTCTCCGGGGCGATGTCCGTCGCAAAGGCCTGGACGCTCTCGGGACTCCCGATGACGACCGTCCGGTCGCCGGCCTCGATGAGCGTGTCCCCACGCGGGAGTATCAGATCTCCGTCCCGGAACACGCCCGCGAACGTCAGCGACTCGAAACGGTCGGCCTCGGCGACGGTCTGTCCCGCGACGGGACTGTCCTCCATCACCTCGAACTCCGCCATCTGGACGCAGCCACCGGCGAAGGGGTCGACGTCGATTGCGGCCGGAAGCCCGACGATACGGACGATGTTCTCGGCGCTCAAGAGGTCCGAACACACCATGAAGTCGACGCCGAATGCCTTCTCGGTGATTTCCCAGGTCCGGAGGTACTCGACGCTCTTGACTCGGGCGATGGTGAACGGACTCGCGAGCGTCTTCGCCGTCTCACAGGCGACGAGGTTCGTCCTGTCGTCGTCGGTGCTGGCGATGAGCATGTCCGCCTCCTCGATTCCGGCCTGTTCGAGCGTCGACGAGGCGGTGCCGTCACCCGCAAGCGTCATCACGTCGAGTTCGTACTTGAGTTGGTCGGCCCGTTCGGAGTCGATGTCGATAACGACGACGTCGTGGGATTGGGCGAGACTCCCTGCGATGGAGGTGCCGACTTCCCCAGCACCGATGATGACGACGTGCATACCGCCGTCCACACGGGCCGACGGTAAGTCGGTTACTATCCCGTGAAGTCCCCTCGGGCGCGTCGGCGGACCGCAAGAAATGTGAGGATTCCCGGATAGGCGACGACGAACGCGGCGACGCTCCCGAGGAACGGCGACAGCGATAGCCCTTCGACAGCGATGAGATAGCTGCCAACGAACACGACGACGGCCAGCAGCGACGCAACGACGACCCACACGACCGCCTTCCACGTCCGGTCGCAGGGCTCCCAGAACCCGTCGTAAGCGGTCGGAACGCCGACCCCGACGGTGAACAACAACAGGAAGTCACCGGCATCGGCCCCGAAGCGGTCATGAAAGAGGTACGCCGCCGGTAACGCCAAGAGGACCGCAACGGCGATGGTGACGTTCCGCTGGGTGAACACCCGCTCTCGCAGTATCGACTCGGAGGGCATACAACACATCTGACGGGAACCGTCCAAAAAGTCGGTGGGAAGAGTCGACCGCCACGGGGAGTGGTTCCGTGGCTACTCGACCAGCGCACTACTCACGCCGAAGCACCCTGAAGCCGCGGCTAGTCGCTCAAAAAGATAGGAGGTGGTGTTTCGGGATGTCTCGACGCGTTAGCCGAACATCTCCCGCATCATCGGATGCATCTCCATCATCTGCTCTTCGGCTATCTCCTCGTACAGTTTGTACGTGATAGACACCGTAAGCAGCAGACCCGTACCGGAGACCTGTCCGATGGTGCCGAGCATATTCGCCATGACCGCGAGCAGTCCCACGAGGGCACCGCCGATGACGGTGACCTGGGGGATGTATCGCTCGAGGACCTTCTCGGTGACGCCGGGCGACTGTCGGAACCCGGGAATCTGCATCCCGGAGTTCTGAATCTGCTTGGCCGTCGCGTTGGGGCCCATGCCCGTCGTTTCGACCCAGAAGATGGCGAAGATGGCGCCACCGAAAATCATGAACGTGAGGTCGATACCGACACGGAGCATGATTTGCCACGGCGCGGCGGTGGTCTCACCAAGCCACCACATCCAGTCTTCCGGCGTGTAAATCGGCGCGACGTAGTAGAACAGCCCGCCGATTGGTTCGGCGAACCCACCGGCCTGTGGCTGGGTGTAGTCACCGAGCCACGCCGGCATCCCAGTCCACTGGGCGTTGAGGATGCGGCCGAGGAACTGGACGTTCGCCTGCAGAGCGCGGACGAGAATCATCGGCAGGACGCTCGCGTAGATGAGCTTCACGGGGAAGCGACCACGAGCACCCTTCACGCGGGAGTGGCTCAGTGGAATCTCGACGCGGACGGATTCGGCGTAGACGACCACGCCGAAGATGAACAGCGTCGTGATGAGTCCGAGCAACTCACCGGGACCGAGGAACAAGTCGAACAGCCCCGACTGGGTCAGCGGTGAACCGACCTCGATGTCGCCGGTGAGGATGCCGACCCACCGCGGGAAGAACCCGACGTAGCCGGCACCCAGGCCGCTCCAGGCGATGAAGCCACCGATGAGTCGCTGGCTCACCCCGGCGATGATGAACAGGCCGATACCGGAGCCGACCCCCCATTTCGAGATAATCTCGTCCATATAGAGGATGAGGAGGCCGCCGACGAAGATTTGGGCGAACATCAGCCACGCCAGTCCCGTCGTCCCGAACGGCAATCCGGCTGCGACTTGCGGACTCGGCTGCAGGAAGCCGGCGAACACCATCGGCAACGCCGTCAGCGCCGTCATCACGACGACGAGCAGCTTCTGGAGCCCCTGATAGATGGCCTGGTCGCGGGGGTTCTCTTCGGTGTCCAGTCCGAGGAGGTCGGCGCCACCGAGCAACTGCAGCACGATGGACGCGGTGACGATGGGACCGATACCGACCTGCAGTAGCGACCCCTGTGCGCCCGCGAGGATGGTTCGGAACTGCCCGAAGATGTCCGAGCTCTGCCCGAGGCCGTAGATGGCCACGTTCGTCAGGAAGAAGTACAACACGAGCACGCCCGCGGTCCAGCCGAGCTTCCGACGGAACGGGACGTGTCCCGTCGGTCGCTTCACTGCGGGCAAGCGCGTGAGTACCGGTTCGGCGACCTCCTTCCAGCTCATTACGCTTCCTCGTTGTCCTCGTCGGTTGTATCTTTGTCGGCCTCTTCGGCGGCTTCACCGCGCTCCGAGAGGACCGCCTCGCCGCCGGCCTCCGTCAGTGCCTCCTCGGCGCTGTCGGAGAAGTCGTCGGCGGTGACCTCCAAAGTGTTGTGGACGCGACCGGCGCCCAGCACCTTCACCGAGTCGGCCTCGTGGCCGTCCTCGACGAGGTCCCGGGCGTCGATAGCGTAGCCGTCGCCGGACTCCTCGGCGACGCCGTCCTCGACGAGAATCGCGATATCCTCGTCGAGTTCACGGAGGTTGACGGTCTCGACCGTCCGGTCGGTCTTCTGGGGTCGCTTGAAGCCGGATTTGCCGAGCGGTTCGTAGTTGTGGAACTCGTGTTTGTCACGGCCCGCACGACCGCGCCCGCCTCGGTGGCCGGCGCCGCGGCGGTTCTTGTGGGTACCGCCGCCGTGGGTGCGAGAGCCGCGCTGTCGTCGTTTCTTGGATGTCATTATCGCATCGCCTCCAGCAGTGCGTCGATGTCTTCCGTCGAGTGGGGGCCGAGTTGGCCGCCCTCGGTCGTCGGGTGCTTGACGCCGTCGTGGCCGCCACGCGGCGGATGCAGACGAAGCGTCGGCGAGAGCCCCTGTTCTTGGAGCGTCGTCTCCTCGTCGACCAGCGCCGACGCGAGGGCGTCGACGTCGTCGTAGTCGGTGTTCTCGGCGACCCACTCGTCGTCGATGTCGGCCGCGCCCTCGGCGGGCTCGGCACGGTTGCTGACGAGCAGTGCGACGATGTCCACGGTGGGTTCGCCGTGGGCGACCCAGTCGTTGACCTTCGTCACCATGCCGCGGTAGGCGTCCGTCTCGGGGACGAACGTGGCGTGGTTGACGCGGTGGAGGTTGAGCATGCCGAGGGTGTCCCGGACGCTCTCGCTTTGGTTGACCTCACCGCGCAGCTGGACGATGGCCCTCATTCGACCACCTCACGCTTTTCGAGGGTTCGCTCGGGAACGCGGGCCTCCGCGGTCGCACGAAGGGCGTTGAACGTCGCCTTCGCGAAGTTGACCGTCGTTCGGGTGTTCCCGCTGGAGCGCGTCCAGATGTCCTCGATGCCCGCGAGTTCGAGGACGTGCCGGACGGTCTCTCCGCCCGCCAGTCCCAGCCCACGCGGGGCGGGCTGTAGTTCGACCTCGACGGAGCCGGCCTTGCCGGTCGTCCGCAGCGCGACGGTGTGGGGGCGGCCGCAGCCACACTCCCAGGACCCACAGCCACGCGAAACGTCGATGATGTTCAGTTTGGCCACGTTGATGGCCTTCTGAATCGCACCACCGACCTGGTCGTCTCGACCCTGCGCGTAGCCGACGAAGCCGTCGCGGTTGCCCACGACGACGACACAGCGGAACTTCACGCGTCGACCGGAGTCGGTCATCCGCTGGACCATGTTGATGTCCAGGACCTCGTCGTCCAGTCCGGGGAGGAGCTGGTCGACGATTTCCGGTTCCTTCAGCGGAAGCCCCGACTGCAGGGCGTCACGCATCGAGGTAATCTCGTCCTCTGCTACCTTGCGTCCGAGCCGCGTCCGCGGCTCCCATCCGTTACTCATAGTTCATCCTCCAGGCGCTCTCGCACCTCGTCGAAGTGGTCCGGAAGCTCCGTCGCATCGAAGTCGCCGCTGTAGAGGCCGTCCTCTTGTTCAGCGTACTCGGCGATGTGGGTTCCGCGGGTGCGCTGCCAGTCAGCGAACACCTCGTCGTTGTGCGGAATCTCCAGACCTGCGTCGATTGCACCTTCCTGTACTGCGAACGCCTTGTTGCCGGGGGTCGCCGTGTTGAGCCCAATGTCGAGAACTGCCTCTTCGAGGCCGGCCTCGACGGCGCGCTTGCCGGCCAGCAGGCCGGTCAGATACGCCGCGGGCAGGTTGCCCGTCGGCGCTTCCCAGCCGAACTCTTCGAGGTCGGCCGAGGAAGCGCTCGCAAGCGTTTCGTCACCGTTCGTGCCGGTCACGATCAGCTGCGCCCTGGTTTGGTTGTTGCTCTTGCGAGCAACGAGGCGTGGCTTGCCGGATTTCAGCAGGCGCAACCTCTGGTGGTAGTTCGTTCGGGCCTCGCGGCGACGCCGCATCGGCACCTTGTATCGTGGTCCCGTTGCCATCAGATTTCACCGTAGTTGTCGTCGATGTACCGTCGCAGGTCCGCGACGCTGTCGAACTCGCCACCGCTGGCTTGGTCGTACAGCTCGCGGTACTGCGAGCGGTCGATTTCGCCGTCATCGCGCAGTTCGCGGAGTTCGCGACGCTGTGCGCGGATGCGGCTCGTCCAATCCTCCTTCTCGTTCTGTCGTGCTCCGGCCTTCCCCTTCCGGGAACCGTGTCCCTTCTGGTGGCCGTAGGAGCGCTTCTTCGCCCGTTCGCGAGCTTTGCCACGGGAGTTGCCCTTGGCCTCGGTCGCGGAGATGACGCCGCTGTCGACGAGCTCTCGGATGTCGTCGCGCGTGATGGCGTCGGCGATTTCGCCCTGTGCGTCGGGGTCGAACTTGACGCGGTTCTTCCCGACGCCGAGCACGTCCGCTGCCAGTCGCTTCTGTGCTTTCAGGTCAGTCATTCCTCTACCTCCACTTCGACGTAGGTCGGGTTGAGCACGCGGATGCCTTCCTCCTCGGCGACCTCTTCGATGCGCTCGCGTTTGCGAGCGCCGACGGTCGAGCCGATTCGGGCGGCCTCCGTGTCCCCGTCGATACCGTCGAGGTCGTCGACGTTCTCGACGCGAACCTCCTCGAAGCCGCTGGGGTGCTTGCCGCGCACCGCCTTCGGCGTTCGGTAGCCGGCCTCGACTTTCGGGCCTTTGCCCTTGATGCCGCGGCGCTGCTTCGAGAGCCCACCGCGGGGCTTGCGCCAGGAGGTCGGGGTTCGCTTTTTCTTGTGGTAGTCCTGCCGATTGAACTGCGGTTTGCCGACGCGCTGGCGCTGTTTGAGAAGCCGCTCCTCGTTGTCGCTCAACTCGGGAGTCTTCTCGGCCAGCCCGCGGGGCTGCAGTTCCGTCTCGACGTCCTCGTCGGGCGTCTCCTCGGCTTCCTCCGGTTCGTCCTCTTCGACTTCGGCCTCGGTGTCCTCGGAGACTTCGAGGCCGCCGACGTCGGCTTTGATACGTGCCGCGAGGGCGTTCCCGATGCCGTCGACCTCCGCGAGGTCCTCCTGGGACTGCTCACGGACGTCGTCGACGGTCTCGATGCCGACCTCTTGCAGTGCCTCGGCCTTCGAGGGACCGACGCCGCTGATGTCGGTCAGTTCTTCGTATTCTTCGTCGTCAGCCATCAGACCTCACCTCGTTCGGGCGTCTGTGTGATGTAGACGCCGTCCTGGAAGACGCGGGTGTCCTTGTCGGGAACCCGGGTCAGCTGTTCGATGTCGGCCGCCGTCTGGCCGACGTCTTCGATACTCGGGCCCGTGATGGTCAGTTCCTCGCCGTCGACCGAGACCTCGGTGTCGCCGCGGACGGGCGTCCGCCGCGGCGCCTTCTCGCCGAGGAAGTTCTCGATGACGACCTCTCCGTCCTGGACGGAGACCTGCATGGGGAAGTGAGAGTAGAACACTTCCATGTTGTACTCCCAGCCCTCGGTCACGCCGTGAATCATGTTGGTGACGTGGCTCTGGAAGGTGCCGACCGTGGCACGGGCTTTCGCGTTCTCGTCGTCGGTCTCGACGACGACCGAACCGTCCTCGACGGACACCGTCACGTCGGGGTACCAGAGGCGTCGCGTGACGCTTCCGTTGTCCCCTTCGACGGTGATGTCGAAGTGGTCCATCGTCGCCGTGACCTCGTCCGGAATGTCGATTTCCTTTCGCATGGTCAGTAGACGTATGCGATCACTTGGCCACCGATGCCCTGTTCGCGGGCCTCGTAGTGGCTCATCACGCCGTGGCTGGTCGTGACGACGAGCGTCCCGTAGTCACGGGCGGGGAGGAATCGCTTCTCCCACTTCTCGAAGTCATCTGCACCCGCCGAATAGCGGGGCTTGACCGCGCCACACTCGTTGATCGCTCCTTTCAGTTCGACCTCGAATCGACCGGCTTTCCCGTCGTCGACGAACTGGAATCCGTCGACGTACCCGCGGTCGTAGAAGACCTCGAGTACGGAGCCGATTTCGTTCGAGGCGGGCTGTATCGTCTGCTCTAAGTGGCCGACGCTCTCGGCGTTGTCGAGGCCCGACAGCGCGCTGGCCAGTGGGTCGTTGTCCGCCATTGTTAGCTGTACTTCTTGAAGCCCATGCCACGGGCGACTTCGCGGAAGCACTGTCGGCACAGCCAGATGTCGTACTTGCCGACGAGTCCTTGCTCGCGCCCGCAGCGCTGGCATGCTTCGAGCTGGCCCGTTCGCTTTGCGGCCTGCTCGCCTGTCTCTTGTTCGGATTCGCTCATTCGGTCACCTCCACGTCGTAGTTCGCTTCGAGGAACGCGATGGCGTCCTCGGCGGTCAGTCGGTGGTTCGACGGAATCGGCTGGGACACCTTGTCGCGCTTCGTCACGCGGTAGCCCGGCCGGACGAGGTTGACCGTCACGTCGAGACCAAAAATCCCGATGGTCGGGTCGTACTCCTGGCTCGGGAACTCGGTGTGCTCCTCGATGCCGAAACTGAAGTTGCCGGTCTCGTCGAACTGCTTCGCCGAGATGTCGGCAATCTCCAAGGCCGTCTCGAGGAACGCCTCCGCGGCCTCGCCGCGGAGCGTGACTTTCGCACCGATGGGGTCGCCCTCGCGGACGTTGAAGTCCTGAATGGTGCGTTTGGCCGTCGTTCGAACCGGCTGCTGTTCGGTAATCTCGCCGAGAATGCTCTCGGCGGTCGCAAGCGGCTCACCGCCTTCGCCGACGCCCATGTGGGCGACGACCTTCTCGACGGTCGGCTCGCGCATCTCGTGGAACTCCGAGTCGGCAGATTCCGAACTCATTCGCCGTCACCTCCGTCCGTGAAGTTCTCGTCGATGACGACGACGTACTCTTCGACCGTCTCGAAGCGGTCGTCGTCGCCCTCGATGAGGACGTTGTTCGCCGAGGAACCGGGCGTGACCTGAATCTCGTCGATGGTCCCGATTTGACCGGCGTGTGCGCCACGGACGGCCGTCACGAGGGCGCCCTCCTCGTAGGTGAAGTGGGCGACGACCTCGCCGTCGTCGTTGGAGACGACGATGGAATCGTTCGCATCGTACTCGGAAGCGTCGTCGACGAGCAGCGTCTGGCCGTCGTGCAGCGTCAACTGCGTGTCGCCGCCAGTAACCTGCGTCTTGCCGATGATTTTGCCGAGTTTCGAACCCGCGGACTCCTCGTCGATGGGCGTCAGCGAGAGCCGACCCCCCTCGTCGGGGAACACGCGGTAGTACTCCTCACGTTCGACGAACGCGAGGATGTCGAACATCCCGACCGGACGGCGCTCGTCGGAGACGGCTTTCCCGTTGATGAGAACGCTGTCCTGTTCGAGCGCGTAGCGCGCTTCCTTCTTCGAGTCGACGTAGCCGAGCACGTCGCGCAGGACGATGAGGAGCGGAACCCCCTCTTCGCCGTGCGGACCCGCGGCGGCCTTCGTCGTGTAGGTCTCCTCTTTCCGCTCAACCGGCCACGACTTCGGAACCGAGAGTCGTTTCTGGTGTTTCGTCATTCGTTATCCTCCTCCAGTCGCGCCTCGCGCACGTCGTCGGAGAGGTCCAGCTCGGTCACCTGAACGTTGCTGGCTTCGAGCGGACGGGGAACCTCCTCGCCGTCCGCCGTCTCCTGGGTCACGTCCTCGACGTGGATGACGGCCGCACGGAGGTCAACGTCGGCGACTTCGCCGGAATCGTCGGCGAAGTCACCGCGTTGAACCTCAACGGTGTCGCCCACGTTGACGCGGACGCTACGCTGGCCGTACTCCTCGCGGAGTTCCGGCGAGAGCGGTGCACGAACCTGCTTTTGCTTCTCGTGCAGCGGGGCGCGCTCCTGTCGATTGCGCTGTTTGGTTGGTTGTCGTGTCATACTATCATCGTCGCCGTGCTGGCGATGCTCCCGAACCGCTCTGCGACTTCACGAGCGATGGGACCCTTGAGTTCGGTCCCGCGGGGCTCTTCGTTCTCGTCGATGATGACGGCCGCGTTGTCCTCGAACTTGAGGCGCGTGCCGTCCGGACGGCGGACCGGCTTGCGCTGGCGGATGATGACCGCTTCCAGCACCTGCCGCCGCATCTCCGGCGTCCCTTTCGTGACTGAGACGGTCACCTTGTCACCGAGACCCGCCTTCGGGTGTCGGTTCTTCGTCCCCGAGTAGCCGGCGACGGAGATGACCTTCAGCTCTCGGGCGCCCGTGTTGTCGGCACAGGTGATGAGCGAGCCTTTCTCGAGACCCTGGGTGACGTCGGCGTTCAGCGCCTCCATCACTCCTCACCTCCCGTGACTTCGACAACGACGTGGCTCTTCGTCTTCGAGAGCGGTCGCGTCTCTGCAATCTTTACTTCATCGCCGACCGAGAGCGGCTCCAGTACCTCCGGCACGTGGGCCGGAATGCGCGACCGCCGCTTCATGTAGCGGTCGTACTTGGGTACCTTCACGTCGTACTCTCGCTCGACGACGACGGTACGTTCCATGTCTGTCGAGACGACCGTCCCCTCGATGACCTGCCCTCGGACGGGCAACTCACCGAAGAACGGACACGTCTCGTAGTCGTACTCCTCCGGATTTTCCGGCTCCGGAGGCTGAGTTACGTCGAGTCCTATTGCCATAGTGAACCTCCAATCTGCTCGGTGCGTCGGGCAGGGCGAGCGACGAGTCGGTCACCGTCGACCACCACGTCGGTGGAATCGACGGTGAACCGGAACGTCGCCGCGGCCTTCGGCACCTGTTTGACCCCATCGCTCGTCGCCACGAGCAGCGTGTTCGTCGTCTCGTCGACGACGCGCCCGGCTATCCCGACGAGGTCGGGATTGGGCGAATCGGTGACCTCGACATCGAGGCCGGCGAGTTCGTGGCGAACGAGCGACTTCGGGGTCATTCTTCGAAGTCGCCCTCCTCGCGCTGAACCGTCTTCAGGCGCGCGATGGTTCGTTTGAGTTCGCCGATGCGACCCGGGTTCTCCGGGGCACCACCGGCGGCGAGGACGGCCTTCTCGTTGAGCAGCTCGGTTTCGAGCTGTTCGAGCTCCGTCTCGCGCTCGGCGGGCGTCATGTCGCGGATTTCGTCGACGTGTAGGATGGCCATTATTCCTCAGCCTCCTCGTTTTCGTCTTCGTCCGCTTCCATCTCCTCGACGAGGTCGGCCGCCTCGGCCTCAATGTCCTCGTCGAGTTCTTCCGGTTCCTCCTCTTCCGCGGAGTCCGGTGGCGACGTCGGCGCTGCGCCTTCCTCGCTGTCGACCTCCTCGTCGATGATTTCCTCTTCGATGTCGTCGGGGACCTCCGCTTCCGCTGCCTCCTCGGCGACTTCCTCGGGGTCGGCGCCGACGGATTCGCCCTCGGCATCCTCGGGCTCTTCGAGGAGGTCCTCGATTTCGCCCTCCGGCTCTTCGACGAAGTCCTCGACTTCGACGTCCTCGTAGACCTCGAAGTCGTCGGGGAGTTCCGCGTTCGGCGGGATGATTTTCACACGCACGCCGATGGTGCCGAGTTTCATGACCGCGACGCCGACGCCGCTGTCGACGATGGTCTCGGCGGGTTCGCCGTTGTGCTTGATGTAGCCACGGTTGAACTTCTCTACGCGTGAGCGTGCGCCCGTGACCTTTCCGCTCAGGACGATTTCGGCGCCGAGTGCGCCGGAGTCCATGATGCGGTCGATGGTCGTGTGGCCGGCCTTCCGGAAGTACCAACCCCGTTCGAGGGCGTTGGCGAGTCGGTCGGCGACGATTTGGGCGTTGAGGTCCGGTTCGTCGACCTCCTGAACGTCGATTTGGGGGTCTTCGAGGTTGAACCGCTCCTCCAGTTCAGTGGTGATCTTCCGGATGTTCTTCCCGCCTTTGCCGATGACCATACCGGGCTTTTCGGCCTTGAGCACGATCTGGGTGCCCATCGGCGTCTTCGCGACGTCCATACCGCCGTAGCCGGCACGGGAGAGTTCTTCCGAGAAGAACTCGTCGATCTGGGTTCGCTGAAGCCCGTTCTCGATGAATTGGTGTTCGTCTGCCATTATTCGTTCTCCTCCTCGCTTTCGAGGATAAGTTCGACGTCGACCTGCGGGGTGTTCCACTCCGAGGCGCGACCGAACGCGCGGGGTTTCTGTCCCGGCGACTCGCCGACCTTGTGGGCGGCGATGTGGGCGATGGTCATCGCCTCACCGTCGAATCCCTGATGGTCGGCGTTGTTGATGGCGTTCTCCAGGAGGTCGAGGAAGGCCTTCGAGGCCTTGTTGGGGTACCGTCCCGCGTCCCAGCCCTCGATGTCGTTTCGGTGACCGACACCGGAGTTGTGGGACTTGAACGGAACGGACTTCTCCTCATTGACGACCGCTTCGAGGTATTCGACCGCATCCGAAGCGGTCTTGCCCTTGATTTCGCGGGCGATCTCCTTGCTGTGCTTGTGGCTCATGTGACGCTCCCGAAGCATGGCTTTCGCCGTCTTCTCGGGGTCGGCGTCGACTGAGTAGCTGATTCCCATGATTATTTGAGCGGGACGAACTTCGAGGAGCGGGTAGCCCCGATGCCCGCCTGTCCGTGTTCGACGGACGAACGCGTGAGCTGGAACTCGCCGAGATAGTGCCCGATCATCTCGGGTTCTATCTCGACGCGTTCGAAGCTCTGGCCGGTGTAGACGGCGAACGTCAATCCGACGAACTCCGGCAGGATCGGCATATCCCGCAGGTGGGTTCGAATCGGGTCGTTCGCGGTTTCCTCGGCGCCACGCGAGCGTGCCTTCTCGAGCAGTTTCTGCTTTTCAGTCGAGAGGCCCCGCTTGATGGTTCGCCGCTGTCGGGCGGGAAGCAGTTCCACAACCTCGTCGAGTTCCATCTCCTGCAACTCGTCGAGCGTGTGACCACGGTAGGTGAAGTCACCCTCGTGGCCGATTTGGTATTCCGAACTCATTCTCTACCTCCTTTGCCGCCCCGACCGGTCCGCTTGGAGGCGATATCGCCCACCTTGCGGCCCGGCGGCGCGTCCCGGGAGATGCTCTTGGGTTTGCCGGGGTGCTGTCGGCCGCCGCCACCGAAGGGGTGGTCGACGGCGTTCATCGCGACACCGCGGACGCGCGGGTACTTCGTACCCCGCGATTTCATCTTGTGATGCTTGTTGCCGGCCTTGACGAACGGCTTCTCCGTTCGTCCGCCGCCGGCGACCACGCCAATGGTGGCGCGGCAATCCGGCGACAGGCGGCGCATCTCCCCGCTGGGCAACTGGACGACCGCTGCGTTGCGGTCGTGAGTGAGAAGCGTCGCGTTCACGCCGGAGGCGCGTGCGAACTTCCCACCGTCGCCGGCCTGTCGTTCGACGTTACACACCGGAACGCCCTCGGGGATCTCCGCGAGTGGGAGCGTGTTCCCGGGGGCGATTTCGGCTGAGACGCCGACCTGAATCGTGTCGCCGACGGTGATGCCCTCGGGTGCGAGGACGAGTCGGCGGTCGTCGTCGTCGAACTGCACGTCGGCGAGCGGCGCACTCCGTGCGGGGTCGTGTTCGATATCGACGACCTCACCGGAGATGACGTCCGCGTCTTCGACGTTACGGTGCGAGAGGTCCGCCTTGTAGCGGTGCGACGGCGCCCGGAACGTGGACGTACCGCGACCGCGTCGTTGGCCTTGGATTCGTCGTCCCATGTTCAGAACACCCCGATTCGCGATGCGACTTCCTGTGCGTCGTCGTCCTCGGAGAGACGCACGGTCGCTTTCTTCTCGCCGTTCATCGTATTCTGCGTGTTTATCGACGCGACGGCCACGTCGAACTGCGCCTCGATGGCGTCGGCGATTTCGCCTTTGGTGGCTCCGGAGTCACAGATGAACTGCAGCTTGTTCTCGAAGTCCATGGCGTTCATCGCTTTCTCGGTGACGAGCGGGTGTTTCAGCGTCATCGCTCGGCCACCTCCTCGAGGGCGCTCTCGGTCCACAGCGTGAGTCGCCCAGCGTGGGTGCCGGGTGCGAGGTCCTCGGTGTTGACCTCGGAAGCGGTCGTCACGTCGGCGCCCGCGAGGTTGCGGGCGGCCAGCGAGGGTTCCTCGCTCGTGACGACGAGAATCGACTTCGGCTGGGTGTACTTCCGGCCACGGGTCGTCCCGCGGCCGGCGCGGACGGACTTGCCGTCCTCGGCGCGCTCGATGTCCGAATAGACACCGAGTGCCTCGAGCGTCTCGACGGCCTCCTTCGTCTTCTGGAGGTCCTCGAACTCGTCGGAGACGACGAGCGGAATCTCGAGGTCTCCGTCGAAGTCGTGACCGCGCTCGGAAACGAGGTCGCCGTCCGCGGTCGCCGCGATGGCGCTGCGGGTGGCGAGTTTGCGCTCTTTCGTGTTGATGTCGAGTCCGCGGTCCTTCTCGACCTTCGGGGGGTGTGCCGGTCGGCCGGAGACGGCCTGGGGCACCTCCCGGGCACGCCCGTTCTGTCGGGGGACGTGCGCCATCCCGCGGCCGCTACCGTGGGATTCCGCCGGGGTTCGAAGACCCGCGTACTCGTCTGTACCGGAGTCCTGCTGTCGGTTGGCCTGTGCGGCGAGGACGGCGCGCTTGATGAGGTCGGGCCGGAACTGCGTCTCGAAGACGTCCGGCAGGTCGACCTCGCCCGCGTCGTCGCCGTTCAGGTCACGTACTGTTGCCTTCATGTGTTATCCCTGATTGGAGACGGTGGAGACGTAGCGCACCTCGGGGTCGAGGCGCGGTTGGTCGGCAGGTCGCACCGCCGGTCGGAAGCGCACGAGGCGCTTGTTCGGACCCGGAACGGAGCCTTTCACCAGCGCGTAGGCGCCGTCGACCTCGCCGTAGTTGACGAAGCCACCGTCGGGGGTGACTTCCTCGTCGCCGAGGGCGAGCAGGCGCTTGTTCAGTTCGGTGCGCTGGTGGTAGCCGGTCTGTCCCTGCTGGGGGACCGTCGACCGGACGCGCGAGGGGTTCCACGGGCCGAGGTTGCCGATACGTCGGCGCCAGCCCTGTCGGGCGTGTTTGCCCTTCCGCTTCTGGACGCCCCATCGCTTGACGGGACCCTGCGTCCCCTTGCCCTTCGTGATACCCGCGACGTCGGCGTACTCGCCGGCACGGAACACGTCCGTGGCCGCGTGCTCCCCGCCGTCGTCGACGAGGTCGAGACCGAACTCGAATCGGTCCGCGAGCGAACCGCCGCCGACGCGTGTCTCCATCACGTCGGGACGTTTCTTCGGAACGCTCGAAAGGCCGCTCGGGACGGTGTGGGTGATGACCCGCACGTCGGCGAGGTCACCCGCGTCGAGTGCCTCCCGAATCTGGCCTTCGGCGTCTCCGGTCTGTTCTTCTGGGACGGACAGTGCCCGTTCGAGGTCCTCGTGGACCTCGTCGGTCCACACCTCTGTCAGGGGGCGCTGTCCGTACGGCGTGTCTTCGTAAGCTCGGACGGCGACAGCCCGCATCGGTGGCGTCTCGACGACGGTCACCGGGACGGTCTCCTCCTGGCCCTCTCGGGGGGAGTTGGGCTCGTCGTTGATAGCAACGACGTGACTCATGCCGGCCTTGTATCCGGCGAAGCCTTGGAGCCCGGGCTGTCCCTCGTCGTCCGGCCAGGAGTTGAAGCGCGGGACCTCACTGGCCGCACGGCTGCGGGGGCTGAAGCCCATCGAGCCTTTGCGTGGTCTGCTTGGTTGTGGCATTGTGTCTCACTCTAGTGTGAGGGGCGCGAGCGTCGCGAACACCGCTTCTTCGGTGCGCACGACCTCGCTACCCTGGTTCGGAACCGTATTGAGCCAAAGGTCGAACCGCGCTTTGGGTTCGTCATCGCTGATGACCTCCTCGCCTGGCTGACAGTCGAGTATCTCCGGCAGTCCCCGCTCGGGGGCGCCGAAGGTGACTGTCAGGCCGTCGGTGGCCGTCCGCTCGACCAGTTGGTCGAGACGGTCGACCGTCAACTCCTCACCGTACCGGGAGGCGGCGATGCGCACGCCGGCGTCCGGTCGTGTGAGGGCGTCGTCGATGGTCGCGCGTTCCACCGAGAACCCCGGAAGGGGTTCATCGACGAGTTTCGCGCGAACCGGCCGTCGCGAAGAGACCCTGATGGTGACGCGCTCCCCCTCCTCGACCGCCATCGATGGCGGAACGGGGAGAGAGATCGGGTGTTGCAGTCCGCAATTGACCCGAACGCGCCCGTCAGATCCGACCTCGGTCACGATTCCCTGTCTTAACGACCCCGAACCGTCCGATCCGGAGCCGGTCTGTGAGCGGATGCGGAGCGGCGGCAGGATGCCGGCGTACTCCAGTTCGTCCCGCTGGGCCCATACCTCCTTTCGGAGGTACGGTGCCGTTGCGGCGTACGACAGTACCGTGTCGACGAACCCGTCGCCGAACCGCCCGTCGTCGCCCCCTCGGTCGGGGTAGACGATGAGTCGGTCCACCCGGAAGATGACCGCCGCGCGTGCGACGTAACCGAGTTTGCGAGTCGCCTCGCGTTTGTCCTCGGCCTCCCGGGTCAAAGACGACGGCACGAGTACGCTGCGTGTCATGCCGTGTCGCTTCCGTTTCCGTTCACCAGACTGTGCTATCCCTTCAAAATCCTAGCTTAAAAGTATCGCGGTATGCACGCGCCGTGTCGGCCGTTGACAGGCGTTTCGGGGTGTGGAGCGTTGCCAAGCGACGGACGGCCACGCAGTCGGCGGTTTCGCAAGCCTTTTATTCATCTCCCCGGTACGAGTTGATGCGAAGGGCGCGCTGGTAGTGTAGTGGTATCACGTGACCTTGCCATGGTCACAACCGGGGTTCAAATCCCCGCCAGCGCATTTTTGTGGCGACTACCCGACGAGTAGTGCCGAGCGTAAGCGAGGCCTGCTCGTCAGACAGGAGCCTCGAACTCGAAACCGTGATTTGAACCCTGCCAGTCGCGCGCAGCGAACGGAGTGAGCGAGCACGTCTGGCTCCGGTTCAACATCCCCCCACGGGTTTCGGTGACGATCACTCGACGAGATAGTCGACGATTTCCTCGGTCACCACGTCCGGCCGTTCCTGATGCATGAAGTGACCTGCTTCGCGCACGCGCACGACGCAGCAATCCTCGATGATTTCGCCGGCGTGGTCGAACAGCGCCGGTCCGATGCAGCCGTCGTTCTCCCCGGCGATGGCGAGTGTCGGCGTCTCGACGGGCGGCGTGTCCTCAAGTGAGGGGAGGTCCCCTCGGGCCATCGACGACAGTTGCGGGCCGACCGTATCCCGGTAGTACTCGACGGCGTGTTCGACCGTTTCGCCGGTTCTGAACGTCTCTTTGACCGATTCGATGCGCTCGTCGGAGTAGCTCCATCCCGGACTCCACAGCCCCCAGAAGAACTCCACGAGGGTGAACTCCCGCCACCGGAGGGCACGCTCCGGCGCGTCCGGGACCTGGAAGAACCACATGTACCAACTGCGGAGCAGCTGTCGCGGGTGTTCCAACAGCAATCCTTCGAACCCGGGCGGGACGGCCAGCGTGACCATCTTCGAGAACGCCGTCGAGTCGACCCGGTCTGCAGCGTAGGCGGCGACGGCACCCCAGTCGTGGCCGACGAGGACGGCGTCGTCCGTTTCGAAGCGCTCGCCCAGCGCCTCGGATAGAGCGACCGCGTCGGCACCGAGGGCAGTCGCCGAGTAGTCGCCGTCCGGTGCGGGGTCGGTCGGGCCGTAGCCGCGCATGTACGGCGCGACGGCGGTGAAGCCGGCGTCGGCCAGCGTCTCGAGGATGGGCGCCATCGACCCCGCGTCGTCGGGGAAGCCGTGCAGGCAGACGGCGAGGCGGTCGCCGTCGCCCGCGCGGAGACATTCGAAGGTGAGACCGTTGGCGTCGACCGACAGTCGGTCGAAGTCGGTGTCGCTCATGGAGACGGCGTCGGCGGGCGGCTATTTATCCCTTGATGCCCTCCTCCCGGTATGAGCGTCGTCGCACTCCTCAGCGTCGCACCGGTCGTCGAGGACAGCATGGCCAGCGAGGTCGCAAACGCCGTCGCCGCCCTCGACGAGTTCGACGTGTCCTACGAGACCAACCCGATGGGAACCGTCATCGAAGCCGACGACATCGACACGCTGCTCGCAGCGGTCGGCGCCGCACACAAGGCCGTCGACGCCGACCGCGTGAGCACGTTCCTGAAAATCGACGACAAACGAACCCGCGACCAGCGCGCCCACGAGAAGGTCGATGCCGTCGAGCGAGAACTCGGTCGTGAAGCCAGACGGGAGCGTTAAATCCCGACGCACCGACCACGCCCCGCGAACCGACACGCATCCGGCGCGACAAGGAAAAGGCATATCCCCCGTCCACCGTACCTTCGAGCATGAGCACACCCCCCGGCGAGTACTACACTGAAGAGCGGTGGAACAACTGGCTCGACCGACTCCGGGACGAGGACATCGACCCCGAGGACGAGGATTCCGCACGCCTGCTGTTGAACCTTCAGGACGACGCCGCCATCGCCGTCGTGAAAATCGTCGCCGAGTACGAGGACGGCGAAATCGACGACGATGCCGCCCTCGAGGAGTTGGCCCGCGTCCGCGACATCGTCCTCTCGGAAGTCGACTTCGAGGACGAGGAAAAGCGCATGCTCATCGACGGCGTCCAGACCTCGCTGGTCTGTGTCTTCTACGCCGCCGAGGAGTACGTCGCCGGCGGCCCACCGGAGGAGGGCTCGGTCACCGAGTACATCCGCGCGGCCGCCGACGCCGAAGCCGAAGAGGACGTCGACGCCGCCCTCGCCTACTGCGCCCAAGCCGGCACGCTGCTGTTCGACGGCGAGTCCCTAGACATGGACATCGCCGAGGACATCGAGTACGGCCTCGTCGCCGAGTGGGTGAACGGACTGGATTCGCTGGGGACCGCCCTCGCCGACCCCGAAGTCATCGACGAAGACGAGTAACGACGCCGAGTTCGTCGTGGTGTTTTTATTCTCGACGTGCGAATGGTCGCTATGACATTCGCCGATGACGAACGTGGACAGCCAGTCGTCATCGGGGCGTTGCTTATTTTCACGATACTGATTTTGGCTTTTGCGAGCTATCAGGCGTTCGTTGTCCCGAACCAGAACGCCGAGGTAGAGTTCAACCACTTCCAAGACGTGCAGAGTGACTTCGCAGAGCTGGAGAGCAACCTCGTCAACGCGGTCGAAAGCGGCGACACGCGGTCGGCGAGCATCGACCTCGGCCCGCAGTACCCCTCTCGAATGCTTGCGTTGAATCCGCCGCCTGCTGCGGGAAGTCTTAGGACGACAGAGGCAGGAGAAGTATCGATTATCGAGTCGGGGAGTTCAGTAAGCGTCTGTCGGGACGGCGGGACAGCTACCTCTCGTTCGCTCGTATACCGACCCGGATATGCCGAATTCGACAACGCGAATTCTATCGTCTACGAGAACCGATTCACCACGCGGCAGTTCCGTGAAGGGAACATCTTCGGTGACCAGCGCCTCGTCGAGTCCGCAAGCGGAAACGACCGTATCAATCTCCTATTGCTCACCGGGGAGGTATCCGAGAACGCCGTCGGTGTTTCAAACATCGAAATAAACGCAACGAGTCGATACCGTACGACAGTCAGCAATCCGACGATTACGCTCCCGTCTCGGTTCTCCGCCGGTGAGTGGGAAGACGACATCTTGTCGGACCGAACCGACGTGACGGCGAGTGATGTCGGAACGAATCAGGTTGAGTTGGATTTCGACGGCGGCGATTATCGTGTATCATGTGCGGTTGCGGGATTGAATAGTGAGCCTGCATTCTCGCCACCGGGGCCCTCTAACCCAGCAACAGGTGGCAACGCGACATACAATGTTCAGTGGGACACTACCAAGATTATCAACGAGAACAGTCAAGTCAGAGACAGTGCTACTGAGGATATCGAAGTTGATTCAGGGTCTACAGTAGATAGCCCAGGATTCTTCGTTGATGTCACCAATCGGAATTCAGGTGCGCCGGTTAATGACGTCGTAATTGACGCAGGCCACAGTGGAGGAATCGTATCAAGTATCGATGACTCCGATGCACTCACTGGTTCGGATGGCACTGACGGAGAAACACCGGGATTCAAAATAGTATTTAAATCAAATGATGATACTGGTATACTATATGCTAGTGGAGGAGACGATGTGGACACAATCACGATAGATGTAGTCGCTGCGTCTTTTGAAAGCCTGGAAGGAAGTTCATCCAGTAAAAATAATAAACCGGATAGACCGGTGAGCGCTACATTTGATTTCACTCTTAGTTCATCGGCAGAAATAATATTCACAGCCGAGGAAGATAATGGTGATTCTGTTCAAGAGACTGTTGATGCGCAGGAAGACCGTATTACCCTTGATATACCAAGTTCAGGGAATAACCGATATCCGGTTGAGCTTCAAGCAAATATAACCAATGGGGAATGTCGGACAACAACACTCAATGACCGAAATGACGTAGCAACCCTCTCAAATAACGATTGGAGCCAGTGTTAATAGATTGGAATTCGACAATCGACGAACTCCACGTCGACAAACACTTATACTAAACCACCAACCCACCCATATGACCAGCGTAGGCATCGACGCCATCGCCATTCACGCCGGCAAACTGAAACTCGACCTCGCGGAGACGTTCGCGCCCGCGATGGGCGACGAACCCGAGAAGTACACGAAGGGACTCGGCCTGCACGCCAGTTCCTTCCCGGACACCTACGAGGACATCGTGACGATGGGGGCCAACGCCGCCCACAAACTGATGGAGCGGAAGGGGTTGGAACCCGAGGACATCGGCCGCATCGACGTGGCCACTGAATCGGCGTTCGACCACTCCAAGCCCGTCTCGACGTACATCGCGGGCTGTCTGGAGCAGGTCTTCGAGGGCGACTTCCACCACGCCAACAAGGGCGAGCGGAAGTTCGCCTGCGTGGCGGGGACCCAGAGCATCGACGACGCGTACAACTGGATTCAGGCCGGGCGCAATCGCGGTCGGTCGGCGCTCGTCATCGCCACCGACACGGCGCTGTATGCGCGGGACGACCCCGGCGAGTCGACACAGGGTGCCGGCGCCGTGGCGATGCTCATCAGCGAGGACCCTTCGCTCGTCGAACTATCGACCGAGCAGGGATATGGGTCGGCCGACGAGACGGACTTCCTGAAGCCCCAACAGCAGTTCCCGAGCGTCGACGGCAAGCGCTCGGTGCAGGTGTATCTCGCGCGGATGCGAGAGGCATTGGTGGACTACCAGAGCGTCGCCGGCGAGGTCCACCCCTACGACATCCGACTCGTGCCGTTCCACACGCCGTTCCCGGGAATGGTCCGGAAGGCCGCCGTGTTGGGGTACCGACACATGATTCGCAACACCGAAATCGAGGACGCCCTCGCGGAGGAAATCGGGCCACAGCCCCGCGAGGAAGCCTTCGACGGCGAGGACGAGTACCTCGATGCCGTCCGGGAGTACACCGACGCCCTCCAGGACACCGACCGATACCGGGAGTGGTACGAGCGGGTCGTCGACCCGACGTTGACCATCTCCCGACACGTCGGCAACTGGTACACCGGGTCCGTCCACGTCGCTCGCGCCTCTGGACTGAAGGAACTCGCCGAGGCCGGCGAGGACGCCACGGGCGCGACGATGCTCGTCGGCTCCTACGGTTCGGGCGCACAGGCCGAAATCCACGCCGAGACGGTTCAGCCGGGCTGGAAGGACGAAATCGAGGCGCTGGACATCGACGAACAGCTCGAATCGCGCTACGACCTCACCTTCTCGGAGTACGAGACGGTTCACGACGCCCACAACCACGACGAAGAGCGGAGCTTCGAGGAGTTCACCGCCCCCGACGGCGAGTTCGTCTTCGACGGCTGGGGCCGCATGGGCGAACGGAAGTACGACTACGTGGAGTAGCTTCGGCGTCCGATACGCCACGATAGTTTATCAACCGACATCGCGACCCTATCCCCATGGCGGGGGCAGAAGAAGGGTTTCTCGAGTTCCTCACGACACCGGCCGGAATCGCGTTGCTGGCGGTTATTTCCCTTCTGTGTACGCTGGTGGTTCTGTATCTCTCCGGGAGAGCCCTCTACGCCGTGCTTCGTCGGGTGCTTCCGGGTATGCGATGGGTCTGCTCGAAGGCGATTCCCGAAGGACCTGCCGGCGTCCTCGCCGTCTGCTTCGTCTTCGCGTCGCTCGTGGTGTTCGGCTTTGCCGCCCCGATTCCCAGCGACGTTGGTACTCTCGGCGGCGATGGCGGGAACGGAGCGAGCGGAACTGCCAGTGGCTTCCTCGAAGAAGCGTTTCAGGACGGTGAAATACGCCGTACTGCTGACGGAACTGTCGCCCTGAATTCGGCGACCTACGACCGGCCATCGCCGGATACTGCGGGCGACCGACTGCGCGACGAGTGGCTCCGTGCCGGAGAGACGCCGGAGGGCGCCCCACTGGAGAACGGCTCCGTCGAACGGCTCGACCTCTACGTGTACGTCGTCCACGGCTCGAACGTCGACCCGCTGACTCAGCGGGAGAAACGGCAACTCCGGAGGGTGTGGGCGGAGATGCCCGTCGATAATCCCGATGGGTCGACGGGAATCGACGTTCACGTTGGATCGGGCGGTAGCATCGGTAAGCCGGTCCGGTTCGGTGCCGGTGATAGCGCCGACCACACCCGCTATTACACCCCCGAACGGATGGGTCCACGACTCTGTCGGCATCATCTCGTCGTCCTTGGCGAGCCGACGACTCGATACAGCGGCTGGGGCTCCTCTCCGGGCTACAGCAGTTTCGTCACCGGGGTTCAGAACCCGGATAACGATGGAAACGTCACGAATCGGGTCCGGGTCATGACTCACGAACTGCTGCACAACGTCGTCGGACACATCGACGAACCCGGATTACCGGACCAAGGTGCCCACACCGACGAAGGATGGCTCGGCGGCGACGAGTTCCTCGCAAACGCGACCGCCGACCAACTGGAGGAAACCCGTTTCAGAGGCTCCGGATTCTACCAAAACAAAATCTGCGGAGGTCAGTCCGCCAGTTGAATCGACCCCGTACCCCTCGTCGGTTCAATCCACGCATCGTCACGAACTGTGACACCAACGGAAGCAGCGTCATTGCGTCAGCATACCACGCCCGAAAAGGTGGTTGTCAGTAGTCCGCTTAGAGTCGACGGTTCCCCGTCGAGAATCCTCGGTTACTGCTTGGTGGCGACAGGTGCGTTCTCGGTCAGCGCGAGCACGTCGTCGAAGAAGTCGAGCGTGTCGTTGGGGCCGGGGTTCGCTTCGGGGTGGTACTGACGCGTGATGATGTCGAGTTCGTCGCTTTCGAGGCCTTCGGGGGTGTCGTCGTTGACGTTAATCTGTGTGACTTCGAGCTGTCCGGGTTCGGAGACGGTGTAGCCGTGGTTCTGGGTCGTCATCACGACCTTCTCGGAGCGGAGGTCCTGAACGGGCTGGTTGACGCCGCGGTGGCCGAACTCCATCTTCTCGGTTTCGCCGCCGAGGGCTTCGGCGATGACCTGCTGGCCGAGACAGATGCCCGCAAGCGGCAACTCACCGACGTACTCGTCGACGAGGGCGGCGGCGGCCTCGAAGTTCTTGGGGTCGCCGGGGCCGTTGGAGATGAACAGTACGTCGGGGTCGACCGACTCCACGTCGGCGACCGTCGCGTCGTACGGGAGGATTTCGACCGTCGCATTGCGGTCGACGAGCGATTCGGTGATAGAGCCCTTCGCGCCGCAGTCGATGAGTGCGACGGTGGGGCCGTCGCCGTCGGCGTTGTGTGTGAGTCGCTCGTCGGTGGATACCTGCGAGCCGATGTCGGTGTGCTCGCTCATACCCTTGCAGTCGGCGAGTTCTTCCTTGGCAGCCTCGGGGGTCGCGTCGGGGCCGGCGGCGATGCCGCACTTCATCGCACCGCCCTCCCGGATGCCCGTCACGAGGTCGCGCGTGTCGAGGTGGTCGACTGCGGGGACGCCCTCGCTTTCGAGCCACTCGGCGACGTCTTCGGTGAGTTCGCGGGCGACGACTGCCCGGGGGTGGACGCGGTCGGACTCGAAGCGCTCCTCTCGGACGCCGTAGTTGCCGATGAGCGGATACGAGAACGTCAACACCTGTTCTTCGTAGCTCGGGTCAGTGAGCGACTCCTCGTAGCCGGTGTAGGCTGTCGTAAACACCAGTTCACCACGACTGCGGCCGGGAGCGCGAGCGCGTGCCTCCACGACACGCCCGCTTTCCAGCGCCACGTAGGCATCCGTCATTACGAGATGCGTATGAAGCACCCCCAAATAACGCTTGTGTTCGAAGATTCGTTACGAAATTCGTAATCGGTAAGTGGGGGCAGTCTGAATCGTCACATCTCAATGGACGACCTCGACCGCGAGATACTCGCCATCCTCCGGCGGGACTCCCGAACCCCCTACACGGAGATTGCCGACCGCGTCGGGACCAGCGAGGGGACCGTCCGAAACCGCGTCGAGCGACTGCTCGAAGACGGCGTCATCGAACGGTTCACCATCGCCACCCGAACCGGCAACGTCAAGGCGATGATAGAGGTCGGCGTCGCCGTCGACGTCGACACCGGCGGCATCTCCAAGGACATCGCCGACTGGACCGAGGTCGACTTCGTCTGGCAGGTTTCCGGCGAGGAGGACATCGTCGTCGTCGTCGACACCGCCGATACGGGGACGTTGAACGACCTCATCACCCGAGCGCGGGAACTCGACGAAGTCGTCTCCACGAAGACGCGACTCATCCTCGACGAGAAGTTGGGATAGCGATTGGATCCCGCGGACTACCGATTGTCGAGGTATTGTAACACACCGGCCACGTCCCGCTGGACCGTCGGACTCAGCCAGCGGTCAGCGAGCGATTCGACGATAGCACCGATGTCGTCGTCGTGTTCTTGGCGACGCTCTGCGAGGAGGTCGACCCACTCCGGTAACATCTCCTCGTAGCGGTCGAGTTCGCCGACGGCGTCGTCGCCTCCCGGACCGACGTGGCCGTAGAAGTTCTTCTCGGGGTCGAACTCCCGGAGTCGAGCGACGGTGTCGAGGTTGGCTTCGAGGTCGAACCCCGGTGGTGGCGTCGTGGGCCGCATCTCGCCGGCGAGGTGCATTCCCGCCGAATCGATGGAGAATAGGCCCTCGGTTGCGGGGTCGTAGGCGGCGAAGTGATGCGGTGCGTGGCCGGGCGCATCGACGAGTTCGAGTTCGCGGTCGCCGAGGTCGATTACCTCGCCGCCACCGACGGAGCGACAACGCTCCTCCGGGAGCAGTTTCGGCTCTCCGTAGGCGTTCTCGGTGCCCATCGCCCGGTCGACGCTGCGTTTCAGCCGGTTCAGTTGTTCGGAGTCGGTGACGTAGGGCAACCCTTTCTCGTGGACGTGGAAGGTCGCGTTCGGCAGGTCGTCGGCGAGATGACCCGCTCCGCCCGCGTGGTCGAGGTGGACGTGCGTGACGAGGACGTGTTCGACCGCTTCGGGCGCGATGCCGACTTCGCTCAGGGCGTCGTGAATCCGGTCGACCGAATCCGCCGCGCCGGTGTCGACGATGGTCGGTTTCGGCGCGTCGATGAGATACAACGTGAGCGCACCGGGCGTCTCCATCAGATGTGGGTCGACAGTGTAGATGTCGTCAAGTGCGTGTGTAACCGTCACGTACCGCCGTACGGAAGGGGGTGGCTTGATACCTGCGGCGTTCCGAACGCCGGTATGGTACCGCCGCTGGCCGCCGACATCGACGGAACGCTCACCCGGCCGGACAAGTCCATCGACCCCCGCGTCTTCGATGCGCTTCGCGCGTGGGAGGCCCCCGTCGTCATCGCCACCGGGAAGTCCTTCCCGTACCCCGTCGGCCTCTGTGAGTTCCTCGGGATTCCGCTGAACGTCATCGCCGAGAACGGCGGCGCGGTGTACATCGAGGAGGCGGGCGAAGTGGTGTACAACGGCGACCCCGAGGGAGCGGACGCGGTCGCCGCCGACTACCTCGAAGCGGGCTACGACCTCGGGTGGGGCCCTGTCGACATGGTGAACCGCTGGCGTGAGACCGAACTCGCCGTCTCCCGGGAGCGACCGCTGGAACCGCTGGAGCGCATCGCCGCCGACCACGGGATGGACGTGGTCGACACCGGCTACGCTTACCACGTCAAATCGCCCGAGGTCGACAAAGGCGAGGGGCTGAAGACCGCCGCGCGCCTGCTCGACTGTTACCCGGAGGAGTTCGTCGCCGTCGGTGATTCCGAGAACGACGCCGAGGTGTTCGGAGTTGCCGGGAAGGCCTACGCCGTCGCCAACGCCGACGACTACGCGCTTTCGGCCGCCGACGTGGTCACCGACGGCGCCTTCGCGGACGGCTTCTTGGAGGCGCTGGAGGCGATTCGAACCGGATGGTGACCGCACTCGCACCCGTTCATACCGCTCCGGAGACGTACAGTCGAAAAACACCACATACAGCCGCATCAAACGGTTGTTTCTGCCTATTCCCGGGGAAAGCTTTTGCCCGTGTGGTTGTTATCGTCGCTCACATGAGCGCCGACCGGGCCGCACTCCAGCGCGCCCTCGAACGGGGCGAACAGGAGGGCGGCAGCGTCGAGTTCAAGGAACGGCTCACTCGCTCGGTCCACCTCGCAGACGGGCGGTTGGAATCACTCGCCGCGCAACTGCGTCATCGCGTGCTGTCGGGCGACGGCGAGGCCACCTACGTCGTCGGCGTCACCGACGACGGCGGTATCGCCGGCATCTCGCCGGAGGCCTTCTCCGAGTCGATGGACGTACTGTCGATGCTCGCCGAGGAGGCAGGCGCCCACATCGACGACGTACAGACGTGGGGCATCGAGGAGGGTATCGTCGGTGTCGCCACCCTACAGGAGGGTGCCGTCCTCGACGTTGATGACGACCACATCGTCGTCGGAACCGCCGGCCACGTCGACCACGGCAAGTCGACGCTCGTTGGTTCGCTCGTCACCGGCGACCCCGACGACGGACAGGGCGGCACCCGCGGCTTCCTCGACGTCCAGCCCCACGAGGTCGACCGGGGGCTGTCGGCCGACCTCTCCTATGGCGTCTACGGCTTCGACGAGGAAGGACCGGTCCGGATGGACAACCCCCACCGGAAGTCCGACCGCGCTCGCGTCGTCGAGGAGGCCGACCGGCTGGTCTCCTTCGTCGACACCGTCGGCCACGAACCGTGGCTCCGGACGACGATTCGCGGCCTCGTCGGCCAGAAACTCGACTACGGCCTGCTCGTCGTCGCCGCCGACGACGGTCCGACGAAGACGACCCGGGAACACCTCGGTATCCTGCTGGCGACCGAACTCCCCACCGTCGTCGCCATCACGAAGGCGGATATGGTGTCCAAAGAACGCGTCAAGGAGGTCGAACGCGAGGTCGAACGCCTGCTTCGGAACGCCGACAAGACGCCGCTGTCGGTCGACCGCCACGGCGTCGAGGCCGCAATCGAAGAGATAAACGAACAGGTCGTCCCCGTCCTCTCGACGTCTGCGGTGACGATGGAGGGACTCCCCGTTCTCGATGAACTGTTCGAACACCTCCCGAAGACGAGCGCCACCGAGGGCGACTTCTCGATGTACATCGACCGCACCTACAACGTCACGGGCGTCGGTGCGGTGGCCTCCGGAACCGTCCGTTCGGGCAGCGTCGAAGCCGGCGACGAGTTGCTCGTCGGCCCGCTGGCCGACGGCGCCTTCCGCGAGGTCGAGGTCCGCTCCATCGAGATGCATTACCACCGCGTCGACGAGGCCTCGGCGGGTCGCATCGTCGGTATCGCGCTGAAGGGCATCAGCGAGGCCGACATCGAACGCGGGATGGTGCTACTTCCCCGAGACGACGACCCCGACCCAGTCCGGGAGTTCGAGGCCGATGTGATGGTCCTCAATCATCCGACCCGCATCGACGACGGCTACGAACCCGTCGTCCACCTCGAAACCGTCTCCGAGACCGTCTCGATTCACCCCGAGGGCGGGCAGTTGCTCCCCGGCGACACCGGCCGCGCTCGCGTCCGATTCAAGTTCCGACCCTACATGGTCGAGGAAGGCCAGCGGTTCGTGTTCCGGGAAGGCCGTTCGAAGGGCGTCGGGACGGTCACCGACGTATCGATCGACGGCGACCGGACGGAAGGCTCCTAACGCGGCAGCACGTTTCACCCGGCAATGGGACGGCTCCGTCTGCGGTTCCTGATGGCGCTCACCGGTGCGACGCTTCTCGCCGGCTATCTGCTGGCCGCCCTCGCTGGCTATCAGTTGCTCACGGTGGTGTGGCAACTCCGTCCCGACCCCGCACGCGCCGTCGCCTACTTCGTCGTCGCCACGCTCGTCGTCGGCTATCTGAGCTACCGACTCGGCACCGCAGCGCTGCTGTCGGAACTCGACACCAGAGAACTCACCGAGGCCGAGGCGCCGTGGCTCTACGCCCGCGTCGACGCCCTCCGGCGAAATATCGGCGTCGACGACGTGACGGTGTACACCGCCCGTATGGACGCCCCGAACGCCCTCGCACTCGGCACCGCCCGCGGTGGTGCGCTCGTCCTCGATTACGGCCTGTTCAGGATACTGACTGCCGAGGAACTGGAGGCCGTCGTCGCCCACGAACTCGCCCACCTGGAGAGCCGCGATGGGCTGATTCAGACGCTCGGCTACACGCAGGTCAGAACCGTCGGAGGCGTCCTGTATCTCGCGTTGCTGCCGGTCGGCCTCCTCGTCGGCGGCGTCTTTCGGGCGCTCTCGTGGCTCCGTGGCGAAACGCCCCGACCGTTCTCGGAGCACCTCGCCATCGTCCAGTTTCGCGTCGCGCAGTTCGTGGTGCTGTTGCTGTTCGTGCTGACGCTGGCGCTGCGTGCCCATTCCCGCCGCCGGGAGTACGCCGCCGACGACCGCGCCGTCGAAGCGACGGGGAATCCAATCGCGCTCGCGCGGGCACTCGTGAAAATCGAGCGCGCCGCCACGCCGGGGTGGGGAACCCTCTCGCCGCTGTACATCCACGGCGACGAGGGCGGACTGTTGACGCGACTACTGGCGACACATCCGCGGATGGAAGAGCGCATCGAGCGACTCGTTCGAATGGCGACCGCGAACGCCGACGACGGGCGTCGAACGCCCCGGTAGGCTCTACTCGACGCCGAGAAGCGACGGGAGGTCCGACAGCGACGAGACGGTGTAATCCGGCTCTGGGTTGGCCGGTTCGTCGGTGTCCGGTACCCACACCGAACCCACCCCGGCCGCACGGGCGCCCGCAACGTCCGACCCCAGCGAGTTGCCGACGTGAACCGTCCGCTCCGGTCGCACGTCGAGCGTCGACAGCGCCGCCTCGAACGGTTCGGGACTGGGTTTCGCCGGGGCGTCGTAGCCGGCGTGAACGACCACGTCGAAGGACTCCGTCAGTCCGAGCGCCTCGAGCTTTCGCCGTTGCATCGACGGCGCGCCGTTCGTGACGACGCCGAGCGGCCACTCCGACAGCGCCGACAGCGCGCGGTCGACGCCCGGCAGCGGTTCGACGTTGCCGTGGTCGCGCTCGTCGGCGTACACTCGCGCGATTTCCCGGCCGGTGGCCGGGTCGTACCCCTTCTCGTCGGCGATGGCCGCGAAACACCGCTCGCGGAGGTCGACCATCGAATCGCTCGAATCGACGAACTCCGGGTAGCGGTCGTGATACTCCTCGACGGTGATGAACGGCTCTACGCCCGTCCGCTCGAAGGACGCCGCCAGCAGTTCCGCGCCCGAACGGCGATACCGACACAGCGTGTCGTCGACGTCGAAGAGGACGGCCTCGACCTCCTGTTGCACGAATCGGTGTTCGAAGCCGACGGACAAAAATCGCTCGCGAACTCAGCGATGGCGGTCGAGAAACGCCGCCACCCGACCCAAGCCCTCTTCGAGTTCCGCCGTCGGGAGCCCGTAGCCGATGCGGAACCGGTCGGGGTAGCCGAAGGCCTCACCCGGCGCGAGGACGACTGATTCCTCCTCGACCAGCCCCCGACAGAACGACTCCCCGCCGGCGAACCCCTCGGGAACCTCGACGAAGGCGTTGACGCCGCAGTCGGGGTCCGACCACGCGAGGCCGCGCTCGTCGAGGAACTCGGCGACGAGGGCACGGTGGTCGGCCGCGAGGTCGCGGTTCTCTTCGAGTAGTTCCTCCCGGCGTTCGAAGGCCTGTTCGGCGACGTGCTGGCCGAAGACCGGCGGCGCGATGGTCGTGTAGTCCTTCCAGTTCGTGGCGGCGGCGACGACCTCGGGAGCGGCACACAGCCACCCGAACCGCAATCCTTCCAGACCGAAGGACTTCGAGACGCCCGCCGTCGAGACGCCGTATCGGCCGAAACTCGCGACGGGGGGAAGTGGCTCCTCGGCGAGCAGTCGGTACACCTCATCACACAGTAGATACGTCCCGTTGTCCGCACACGCCTCGTAGATGGCCCGCATCGTCGCCTCGTCGTGGTACCGCCCCGTCGGATTGTTCGGGTTGTTGATGACCACGCAGTCGGTATCGGGCCGGAGCGCCTCCGTGACAGCATCGGCGTCCAGCGTCCACCCATCCTCGTCGAGCGGGACCTCCGTCACCGTCGCTCCCAGCGACGCCGGTAGCGCCGTCAGCGACCCGTAGGTCGGCGTGACGACGACAGCGTGGTTTTCGACCACGGCGAGAAAAGCCAACAAGTTTGCCTCCTGTGTGCCACAGGTGAACAGCGTCTCCTCGGCGCTTCGACCGTGATGGTCGCCGATGGCAGCGCGAAACTCGGGGGCGCCGGCCGTCGGGACGACGTAGCCGAGTCGCCCGGGGTCGGTATCGAAACGGCTCGCATCCAGCGGCCGGATGCCGCTTTCGGCGAGCATGATGTCGGCGTCGTATTCGACCTCCTCGAACCAGCGTTCGAGGGCGAACGGTGGGATTTGCATGTAGACGATGGAACGTCAGGAGACAAAAATCTCAGGAAGAGACTTCGACGGTAGCGTGGCCGTCTGCATGGTCAACGTAGAACGCATCAATATTTTCGTTCATAAATTCATCAAAGCTGGTGATGCCGTATTCGTAATCAGTACACGTGAGTCCGAAGAGACCGGTATCACTGCACCTTCGTTCCCATTCGGTCGATTGATAAGAGCTCTCGTCAAGGAGGTCTATTTCACCCTGTTTCGTGACGAAGAGGTGGTTAGCCGTACCGGGTTCGAGCTTCCCAACAAAAATGGGTTCGTCATCAACGAGCGAATCGTCACTGTCGAACATCACAGCCGCATAATCATCACCATCGTATCCGCTTCCGGTGAAGATATGACCGTCTTGGTCTTCATCAACAAGAGTAAATCCAACCTCATAGGTGGTCGACTCACCATGGAGCGTCGCCGTGAACTGAGAAACATCACTCGTACTCTCGATACACGTAAGTCCACTAAGTAATCCGAGCAGACCCTCGTCAATATCGCCGAGAAGGCATCCAGCGCTCGATGACTCAGTAGCATAAATATCCGAAACATACATTGATTCGATTTCACCAAGGTCAGTGTACAGTTGTCCGTCGTTATACACTTCAAACACTTTTCCACTTGGTCCAGGAACGCCGCTTCCCAGAGAGAAGTCAAGCCGCTGGTAGGGTTCGTTGCCGTTGTTGATTCTCGCCTTGAAATTCGCCGACGCGCCGGAGCCCGGTTCGTATTTGAACGTTGTCGTATCGCCACCGGTTCGGACAGACCCATCGGGTCGGAACGTTCCGTCACCGCCACCGACCAACTCGACTTCGGCGTCGGTTGGGTTGCCGTACTTGTCACGAGCAGTCACTTCGATTTCGTGTGTTTGATTCATTGACAACCCGCTCTGAACGTTCGAGGTGGTCGTAATATACTCCGGTGAGGTCGTCGATGGCTCTTCGAGGCTCACTTTCGTCACTCGGAAATCGTAACTCTCGACGCTGTCGTTGAGTTCGATTTCGACGGTGTTCACCCGGGCATCACACGGCGGGTCGCTCCCGTCGCCACACGTCACCTCGGTGTCGTTGACGTTCGGGTTCTCGGCGGCAATTTCGGTCCACGCGGACTCGCTCCGAACGGTCGGGAGTTCGATGCTCGCGTCGTCTTCGGGCGTCACGGAGTGATACTCGGAGTTCGTGCTGACCGGTTCCAGCGACACGTCGTGGACGCTGGCCTGTTGGTCCACGTCGCCGTCGAACAGAACGATGTCGATTTGGTCGCCGTCGACGACTTCGCCGCCGACCGAACTGGCGTACGAACCGTTGCCGGATTCGTGGACGCCGACACCGTTCGCCAGGTAGTACGTCTCCTCGGTCCGGATGTAGTTGTAGGAGGGCTCGAACGCGAGCAGGCGCGTCTCGAAGGTCCGTTCGGTTCCGTCCCAGTACTGTTTATGCGCGGATTCCAACCCCGCTATCGAGACATCGTGTTCGGCCGTCGTCGACAGTCGACTCTTCGGCGGCGGAGCGTTGATTCCCAACGCTCTGTCGGGGTAGTCGGGAGCCCCTTGAATCGTCTCGGAAGCGGAGGCGCCGTTGGCCGCCACATCCATCGTGGTCGACCGCAGTTCCGAAACTTCGCCGTCCAGCGATTGGCTGTAGCTCGATTCGACCTCGGCGTTCTGGTGGGGGACCACGTCGGATTGATAGATTGCAAACGTCGTCATGACGAGGGCGAACATCAGGACGAACCCCAAAACCGCAGAGACGCCGCGTTGGTCGTCGACAAACGACCCATTTCCCCTCATTGGGCACACGGTTGGAAGGTAACCCCGAAGTTTCTTGTTTCGATTTCCGGTTATAACCCACCATTTATATACACCTTCTGCAACGACGCGGGCTTACTTCTCGTCGCGCTGCTCCCGGAGGCTCTGGCGAGTGAACTGTGGGGTGGCTCGAATCCCCTTTCGGCTTCGGAACGACCGCCACAGAAGCGCCGCGACGGGAATCGAGACAGCGGCAGCGACGAGCGACGCCTCCAGCGTCGAGAATGCATACAGCACTGCCGAAGCCATCACGGTCGCCGACAGCAGACCGCCCAAAATCAACCGCTTTGCGAGCGTATCGAGGGCTCGTTCGTCGTCGGATATTTCCAGTTGGACGGTCACGTCGCCGCGTTCGACGCGGTCGAGAGTGGACTCCAGTTTCGGCGGGACGCGGACCATCGATTCGCCGAAATCGCGCGCCTCAGTCACTCGATCCTCGATGAACCCGCGGGCGCTTTCCTCCAAGAACCCCTGTTCGCGGAGGTAATCGGTCGCCACCTCGATGAAGTCGAAGTCCTCATCGAGGGTGACACAGACGCCCTCGACGACTGTCGCCACCCGCAACACCAACGCGAGGTTCGGCGGCAACCGAAGCGGAAACTCGTAGATGGTGTCCTCGACCTGCTGGATGATCTGCTGGACGCGGTACTGCTCGATGTCCTCCCCGCGGGCGTCGGCGATGGCCAACTCCATGACGTTCGCCATTACCTCGCGGTCGGCCTGTGGGCTGAGCGTTCCCATCTCGACGAGGGTGTCGAGGATGTCGTCAATGTCCTGTCGGGCGATAGCCATGTAGAAGTCTATTATCTTCTCTTGGATGAACGGGTCGACGCGCCCGGACATCCCGAAGTCATAGAAGACGATGGTGCCGTCGTCCTGCACCGCGAGGTTCCCGGGGTGGGGGTCGGCGTGGAAGACACCGTCCTGGACAATCATCTGGAGGTAGACGCGCTGGAGCGTCTCCGCGAGCGTGGTTCGGTCGAGTCCCAGGCTGTCGAGGTTGTCGATTTGAGAAATCTTCGTTCCGCCGACGTACTCCATGGTGAGCACGCGCTTGCTCGACAACTCAGGCAGCGCGACGGGAACCCGAACCTTGGGGTTGTCGGCGAGGTTCTCGCCGATTTCTTCGAGCATCCGGCGTTCCCGTTCGTAGTTCATCTCCTCGCGGATGGTTCGCTCGAACTCGTCGGCGAGTGTCTCGAGCGAAAACGACCGTGTGTCGTCGACGAACTGCATCAGTATCGGCAACGACCACCGGATGACCCGAAGGTCGGCTTCGACGAGGTCCTCGATGCCTGGCCGGCGAATCTTCACCGCCACCTGCTGGTCGTCGAGGGAGGCGATGTACACCTGTCCGAGACTCGCGCCGCTTATCGCCTCGGTGTCGAACTCGTCGAACGTCGTCTCTATCGGCCCGATGTCTTCCTCGAAAATCTGCTTTGCTTCCCGCCACTCGGCCGGGGGCACGTCGTCCTGAAGGCTCTCGAACTCCTCGACGTACTCCGGGGGGAGAATATCGGGCCGCGTCGACAGCAACTGCCCGAGTTTGATGAACGTCGGGCCGAGGGTGAGAAGAGAGTTCAACAGCGCCTGGGCACGTTTCCGTCGGGTTTTCGCCGTAACTCGGCGACTCGACCCGAACAGGAAGAATCGCTTTCGGTCCCGTGCGTACGCCAAAAGCAACGGCAGGAACTGGTAGGCGACGACGACGAACCGCCGATAGGTTCGAAAGTTCACCGGAGAGACACCTCACCGGAACGGTCGCTCGGCGACCGGGAGGGTCGCGGGCGAACGCTGGACGCCGTAGTGATAAGAGGAGAGTACACGCGTCAGGAGATGGAAATCCGCTGGCCGCTCTCTTCGGTCGATTTTGGCAGTCGGAGCGTGAGAACGCCTCGCTCCATCTCACCGGATGCGTCGGCGCCCGAAACGTCGGGCGGCAACGGGAGTTCGGCGTCGAGGAACAGCGAGCGCTCCTCGGTCACGTAGCGAAAGGAGGTCGGCAGGGACTTCTCGCGTCGCGCCTCGATGCGGAGTCGGCCGTCGTCGAGCGTCACGTCGACGGTGTCGGCCGTCGCACCGGGGAGGTCGACGACAAGTAGATAGGCATCGTCGCTCTCCAGTAAGTCGGCGAACACCGTCTCCGGGAGCTCGCCAAGCGCCTCACGCAGTTGCATACGCCGGGGTACGCCCGCCGGAGCGTTAAAGCCCTCGGTGGCGGTGATTCGGCTATCGATGACCTACTGTTCGTCGTCCGCGGTGGTCGTGTGTTTGTCTCGCAGTGGTGCGGGGCGCGACCCTTTTTGACCTTGCCGGCCTCAGAGTTCGGTATGAGCGACGTACGCGAGACCGGGTTCAAACAGCGCACCCGCGTGGCCGACGCCCGCGAGCGCTTACTCGACGTGGACGCCCTAGACAGAACCGAGCGCGTCCCCCTTTCGGTGGCGGACGGACGGACGCTCGCCGAACCCATCGACGCCGCCCGAAACGTTCCCCACTACCCACGGGCCGCGATGGATGGATGGGCGGTACGCGCCGAGGACACCTTCGGCGCCTCCGACCGCTCGCCGGCGGTGCTCCGGCCGGCGGAATCGGTCGGCCCGAACGCCGCCGTCCGCGTCCACACTGGAAGCGAACTCCCCGACGGAGCCGATTCGGTCGTGATGGTCGAACAAACGGACGAGATAGCCGGCGAACTCGAAGTGTTCGATGCCGTCGCCGAGGGCGAGAACGTCGCCCCCGTCGGCGAGGACGTCGAGAACGACCAGCGACTCTACGACCCCGGTCACCAGCTCCGGCCCTCGGACCTCGGACTGTTGAAAGCCACCGGCATCGACACCGTCGAGGCCGTTTCCCACCCGGAGGTGGCGGTCGTCCCGACCGGTGAGGAACTCGTTCAGGCCGACCCCGAACCGGGCGAGGTCATCGAGACGAACCGATTTACCGTCTCGCGACTCGCCGAGCGCTGGGGCGCAGACGTGAAACGGCGAAACATCGTCACCGACGACCACGAGGCGCTCCGCGTCGCCGTCGAACGCGACCTCACCCGAGACGTGGTGGTCACGACCGGCGGCTCCTCCGTCGGCGAACGGGACCTCATCCCGGAAGTCGTCGAGGAACTCGGCGAGGTGTTCGTCCACGGGGTCGCCCTGAAACCGGGCCATCCGGTCGCACTCGGCCGTGTAGAGGACACGACGGTCGTGATGTTGCCCGGCTACCCCGTTGCCGCCATCGTCAATGCCGTTCAGTTCCTCCGACCGCTCATCAAACACCTCGGTCGGATGCCGAGGAACCCGATTCCGACACGTGAGGCTGAACTGACGCGGAAAATACGGAGCGAACCCGGCGTTCGGACGTTCGTCCGAGTGAAGCTCGAAGGGTCCGATGACGAACTCGACGCGACGCCGACCCGGGCCAGCGGGTCGGGCGTCCTCTCCAGTGTCGCCCTCGCCGACGGGTGGGTCGTCGTCGAGGAGAGCCGCGAAGGGATTCCGAAGGGCGAAACCGTGACCGTCGAGGACTGGGAGTACAATGCGTAGAAAGGAGTTCCGCGATTTGGCCGACCCCGACGAGGCACACGAGGCTATCGCCTCGCTGGACCTCCGAGCGGACGACGAGACCGTCCCGCTCCGGGAGGCCCGTGGCCGCGTGCTGTCCGAGCGAATCGACGCCGCCCTCGACGTGCCGGGGTTCGACCGCGCGAGCGTCGACGGCTATGCGGTGAAAGCCGCCGACACCTTCGGCGCCGACGAGGCTGACCCCGTCGAGTTGGAGTTGGTCGGCGAGGTCCACGCCGGCGCCGAACCCGACTTGGAGGTGGGAGACGGCGAGTGTGCCGAAATCTCGACCGGTGCCGTCCTCCCGCCGGGCGCCGACGCGGTGGTGATGGTCGAGCGCACTGACACCGATGGCGAAACCGTCCTCGTCCGAACCTCGCTGGCACCGGGCGACCGCGTGATGTTCGCGGGCGCCGACGTGGCCGCCGGCGAGCGAGCGCTCGGCCCTGGAACCGTGTTGACGCCGCGGGAAATCGGCCTGCTGTCGGCCCTCGGTGTCGACGAAGTGCCAGTCCGCGGAAAACCGACCGTCGGCATCATCTCGACCGGCGACGAACTCGTCCGTCCCGGCGAGCCGCTGAACAGCGATTCGGGCGAAATCTACGACGTGAACAGCTACACGACGGCGACGGCAATCGAGGAGGCCGGCGGCGAGGCACGGCTGTACCCCCACGCCGGCGACGACTACGAGGCGATGGAGTTGGTCCTCCGGGAGGCTGCAAGCGAGTGTGACCTCGTTCTCTCCTCGGGGTCGACCTCGGCGTCGGCCGTCGACGTCATCTACCGCGTCGTCGAGGAGACGGGCGAACTCCTGCTGCACGGTGTCGCGGTCAAGCCCGGCAAGCCGATGCTCGTCGGGCGGTTGGACGGGAGCGCGTACATCGGCCTGCCCGGCTACCCGGTTTCGGCGCTGACAATCTTCCGGACCTTCGTCGCGCCCGCAGTGCGGCGCGCCGCGGGACTGCCGGAGCCGCGAACCGCCACCATCTCCGGCGAGATGGCCGTCCGGGAGCGATACAGCGAGGGGCGACTGCGATACATGCCGGCCGGAGTAATCGAAGACGGCGACGGAAACACGCTCGTCTACCCGGTCGACAAGGGCAGCGGCGCGACAACGAGTCTCGTCGAGGCCGACGGCGTCGTCGCCGTCGACCCAGACATGGAGTACCTCGACTCGGGCGAAGAAGTCGAGGTACAGTTGTTCTCCGCCGACGTTCGCCCGCCCAGTCTGTTTGGCGCCGGCGAGGACGACCCCGCGCTGTCGCGACTGTTGGACCGAATCGAGCGACCGAGGTATCTCGGCGTCGGCAGCCGACAGGGAATCAGACGACTCCGCGACGGCGTCACCGACGTGGCCGTCGTCTCGGGCGACGCCGAACCCGACGACGCGACCGAACTCGGCGGCTGGACCCGCGAGTGGGGGCTGGTCGTCCCCGCCGGCAATCCCGACGACATCGATGGCCTCACCGACCTCGTCGACCGGGAACTCTGGTTCGTCAACCGGACGACCGACTCCGGGCTTCGGAGCACCCTCGGCGACGCCATTGCCGACCTCGCAGACGAACGCGGCGTCGACCGTCACAACCTCGTGAGTGCAATCGACGGCTTCGAGTTCTCCGTCCGCGCCCACGAATCGCCCGCCAGGAAGGTCCTCGCCGGGAAGGCCGACGTCGGCCTCGGATTGGCCGCGACCGCCGACGCACTCGGGATGGGGTTCGTCCCCTGCGGAACCGAGACGGTTCGGGTGTACGGAAGCGACGACCGCCTCGAAAAGCCGGAGGTCGAGCGTCTGGCGGCAGTCATCGATGACGGTGCCTCGGTCATCGAGTCGCTGTCAGGTTACGACTCGCAGTAGGTTTTTGTCGGCACGGGTTGCATGATTCGGTATGTCTTGTGACCACGAACTCGATGCCGAGTACCTGTATCCGGGCGATACCGACGTGTTGGAACTCTACGAGGGGGACGGGGGCATTCACGTGACGCTGGCGCTCCCCTGTCCGGAGTGCGGCGAGGCACTCGAAATTGATGCGGCCGTCGAGAGTGTCGAAGAGGGCGACTTCGAGTTGCCGCTCGACGACGAACTGTACGACTAAACGAGTTCGTCGACGCGGTCGACGCGGTGGTCGCCGACGACACACAGGCCACGTCGGTCGTGGCCGTGGCGTTCGACGTGTGCGCCGGCGAGGCCGGCGTTCCACGCTGCGCCGACATCGTGGGGACCGTCGCCGACGAGGACGCCGTCGCCGTCGGCGCCGACCGACGACAGCGCCATGTGGACGGGTTCCGGGTCCGGTTTCCAGCCGGTCTCCTCGGTACAGCAGACGACCGCATCGAACCAGTCGCCGATGTCGAGCGCCTCCAACACCGGGTCGGTGAGGTACTCCTGACAGTGCGTGACGAGCACCGTCGGCGAATCGAGGTCCCCGACCACCTCGGCGTCGTCGTAGAGGTAGGTTGCGTCGGCGCGGGCCTCGGGGTCTTCCTCCTCGTGGTACACCTCCCAGAACGTCTCGACGTCGACGCCCCACTCGGAAAGTTGGTCGTTGCGAACGCCGCCCAGACCGTGCCACACCGCCTCGGCCTCCCGTTCGGAGAAATCGTAGCCGACTCGGTCGCCGACTCGGTCGAACACGTCGTGGACGTATCCCGGTTCTACGTCGACGAGGGTGCCGTCGAGGTCGAACACCCAGTGGTCGTAGGACGGGACGCTCATGGGTTCCAGCGTAAGTGGGTACCGAATAAGTGCTTTCTGGGGGCGTGTGACCACCCGATGGCACGTATCGTCGACATATCTCTACCGAAGATCCAACTCGTCGACGAACGCGGATCCCTCGGTTTCGAGATGTCTTGCAGTGGTGGGCCGGATACCAACTGCATCAAAAACTCGGGGCGAGGCGCACTTTCGCCCCTGGTGTTAAACAACGGAGATAGCCGGCAGCGTGACTATTGTTATCTCGTGGCATTATGGCGGATGGGGGGACGGTGGGTCACTCTCGGACGACAGCGAAAACGGGGCGGCAAGGTGGGTGGGGATAGGGGTGGGGGATTCTTCACCGAATCGCCAGGGAATATGCCGCCCACCTGTAGTCCCATCCCAGTTTCCAATAAATGTTCTGGCACAACGGGCATTCGATACCCCCCACACTCCGCTTGGAGAGATTTCGCCATCCCTGTCAGAATCCCGGAAGATGTGGGCGCTATTCGCCCCGAAGTACCTTGATGGAACTCCCCATGTACTTCGTTAGAACCTCCGGCACGTCGTCGGCGTTGAACAGCGCGAGGTCCTCCGCGATGGCGTCCTGTAGTTCCTCGTAGTACGCTTCGTCGGTACGTAACTCCCGGAAATCGACCGATTCGACATCGGTCCCGAGCATCTCCTCGGCCAGTTCGCACATGTGTCCGTGGTCGTTCACCTCACCGCGCCAGAGGTTGTCCCGGAAGAACAGCCAGCCGTCCTCGCCGGGCGGCGCTGCTCGCTTGAAAAGCGTCGTCTCGACGGTAGCGGGGTCAAGTCTGACTGTCGGGTCCGACGGCGAGAGTCGAAGCCGAACGGCGAAGACGTACTCCGCGTCGCCCACGTCCTGTGGGTCGTCCATCGTCTCAATCCGCGAGTTCGTTGAACCGAGCGGCGAGGTCGGTGTCGTTTTCGGTGATGCCACCCGCGTCGTGGGTCGTCAGTCGGACCTCCACCTCACGCCACTCGACGGTCATCTTGGGGTGGTGAAACGCCTCCTCGGCGAGGCCGCCCGCCCCGGCGGCGAAGCCAACGCCTTCGAGATACGAGTCGAACTCGAAGGTGCGGACGATTTCGTCGCCGTCACGTTCCCAGCCCTCCGGTAGTCGACGCTCGATTTCCTCGTCGGATAGCAGGTCACTCATGGGTAAGTGGTCGGCCTGTGGCCCGATAAAACTACGCGAGCGACGGGGGGTCGGTCAGTCGCCCATCGGTGCGGCGGCCCTCGAGCGCTCGCCGAGGGCGCGGGTGCGTCGAATCGCCACGAGCGTCAGTCCGAAGGCGGCAAGCGAAATAGCGAGAATCAACAGTTGGCCGTCGTTGCCGAACGCGCGGCGGGCGATGACGAGCTGGGACACCACGAGTGCAGCGCCGACTCCGCCCGCGTAGGCGACGGCCCGGGCGCCGAGTTCCCGACTCCACAGCGCGACGAGACACAGCGCGGCGAACATCGCGAAGCCGAGGCCGTAGTAGACGAACTGTGCGATTTCGCCGAAGGCAACGAACAGCCGCGGGGTGAGGCCGACCATCACGGGAAAGCCCAAGAGGGCGGCGACGGCGGCGGTCTGAATCTTCTGGAAGGTCACCTCGGACACGTCGGCGTAGGCCCACACCGTCGCGCCGACGAGGAACGCGAGGATGAGCGACGCGAACGTGAAGTGCAACGTCAACACGACGATGGAGTAGCCGAACACCAACTCGTTTACGAGGACGGTAAACGCCCCGAAGACGATTTGCACCGGCGTCAACAGCAACGCGGCGAGCGTAGCGAAGCGAATCCGCCGCGAGTGGCCGCCGCGCCACGCCGCAATCGTAGAACCGATGATGAGGAAGCCGGTTATCATCGCCACCAGCCGATGGGACCACTCGATGAACGACATGAAGTTCGCCGGGAACAGCCCGAAGACGGCCCCATCGCACAGCGGCCACCGGGCCTCACAGGTCAGTCCCGCCCCGGATGTGGCCGTGATGACCCCGACGAGTGCCGTGAGCGCCGTCGTGACGGTCGTGACGAGCAACAGCCGACGGAAGTCCATAATCGACGTTCGGTACTACGGGAGTATATACCCCCCGAAACCGGACGCTGGCGGGAGACGACGACCGGTTGAGGCAACTTCTGCCGCCTCCTCGGGTTGGGTAGCTTTTTGAGGCCAGTCGACGGGATACCTCTATGGGACTGGACGAGGATTCACTCGAGTATCACCGGCGAGAGCCGCCGGGGAAAATCGAGATATCGACGACGAAACCGACGAACACCCAGCGGGACCTCTCGCTTGCGTACTCGCCCGGCGTCGCTGCGCCGTGTAACGAAATCGCCGAGGATTCGGAGCGAGCGTTTACCTACACGACGAAGGGGAACATGGTGGGCGTCATCTCCAACGGGACGGCCGTTCTCGGGTTGGGCGACATCGGTGCGCAGGCGTCGAAGCCGGTGATGGAGGGCAAGGGCGTGCTGTTCAAGCGCTTCGCCGACATCGACGTCTTCGACATCGAGTTGGACCAACACGACCCCAAGGAGATAATCACGTCGGTGAAGGCGATGGAGCCGACGTTCGGCGGCATCAACCTCGAAGACATCAAGGCGCCGGAGTGTTTCGAAATCGAAGAGACGCTTCGAAAGGAGATGGACATCCCAGTCTTCCACGATGACCAACACGGGACGGCCATCATCTCCGGGGCCGCACTGCTGAACGCCGCCGATATCGCCGACAAGGACCTCTCGGAGGTCGAAATCGTCTTCTCCGGAGCCGGCGCCTCGGCGCTCGCCACCGCCCGCTTCTACGTCTCGCTGGGCGCCGACCGCGACAACATCACGATGTGTGACTCCTCGGGCATCATCACCGAGGAACGCGCCGAGTCCGGCGACGTAAACGAATTCAAACAGGAGTTCGCACAGGACCGCCCCGAAGGCGACCTCGCGGATGCGATGGATGGCGCCGACGTGTTCGTCGGCCTCTCGGTCGGCGGATTGGTCTCCGAGGAGATGGTCCAGTCGATGGCAGCGGACCCAATCATCTTCGCGATGGCAAACCCCGACCCGGAAATCGGCTACGAGGCGGCGAAGAACGCTCGCGAGGACACGGTCATCATGGCAACGGGTCGCTCCGACTATCCGAATCAGGTCAACAACGTCCTCGGGTTCCCCTTCATTTTCCGAGGAGCGCTGGACGTTCGCGCGACGGAAATCAACGAGGCGATGAAAGTCGCCGCCGCCGAGGCACTCGCCGAGTTGGCCCGACAGGACGTTCCCGACGCGGTCGTCAAAGCCTACGGCGACCAACCGCTGCAGTTCGGCCCCAACTACATCATCCCCAAACCGCTCGACCCTCGCGTCCTCTTCGAGGTCGCCCCGGCGGTGGCGAAGGCGGCGATGGACAGCGGATGTGCCCGGAAGGAACTCGACCTCCAGAAGTACGCCGAGCGGTTGGAGGCACGGCTCGGGAAGTCCCGCGAGATGATGCGCGTGGTGCTGAACAAGGCCAAAAGCGACCCGAAGCGACTCGTCCTCGCCGAGGGTGACGACGAGAAGATGGTGCGTGCGGCCCACCAACTCGTCGACCAAGGCATCGCCGAACCGATTCTCATCGGCGACCGAGAGGAAATCTGGGAGCACGCCGAACGGCTCGGGCTGGATTTCGACCCCGAAATCGTCGACCCCGAGGAGGGCAACCTCGCACCGTACGCCGAGCGACTGTACGAACTCCGCCAGCGGAAGGGCATCACCCGCCGGGAGGCCAACGAACTCATCGAGGACGGGAACTACCTCGGCAGCGTGATGGTGGAGATGGGCGACGCCGATGCAATGTTGACGGGGCTTATGCACCACTACCCATCGGCGCTTCGGCCGCCGTTGCAGGTCATCGGTACCGACCCCGACGCCGACTACGCGGCAGGGGTGTACATGCTGACGTTCAAAAATCGCGTCGTCTTCGTCGCCGACGCCACCGTCAACCAATCGCCCGACGAGGACGTCCTCGCCGAAATTACGAAACAGACCGCGAAACTCGCCCGCCGGTTCAACGTCGAACCGCGGGCGGCGCTGCTGTCGTACTCCGATTTCGGCAGCGTCAGAAACGAGGGAACCAGCAAGCCCCGCGACGCCGCGAAGATGCTCCACGACGACCCCGAGGCCGACTTCCCGGTCGACGGTGAGATGCAGGCGGACACGGCGGTCGTCGAGGAGATGCTGACGGGCGATTACTCCTTCTCGGAGTTGGAGGAACCGGCGAACGTCTTGGTCTTTCCGAACCTCGAAGCCGGCAACATCGCCTACAAACTGCTCCAACGGTTGGGCGGCGCGGAAGCCATCGGTCCGATGCTCGTCGGCATGGACAAACCAGTCCACGTCCTCCAGCGCGGCGATGAGGTCAAAGACATCGTGAACCTTGCGAGCGTCGCTGTGGTGGACGCACAGTAGCGGCTTCGGACCAACCGCTCCCGGTGGTCGCGGTCGGTCTTTATATGTTTTTGCGCCGAGTGCGCCGCACGGAGCAGAGACTGGAGGCGCTCTCCCTCCTCGCGCCCCGATACCGACGGCCCGCCAACGGCCAGTGGCGTTATAATGAGGACCCGAGTTCCGTCGATTCGAGGGCCCGTATCGCTGTCGGCCGTTTCGTTTAAACTGTTTAAAACGCCCGGAAACGGGCAGTTCAGGCGTAAACGGTTCGAACTGCTTCGAACTGACTCACCCCTACTTATCTCTCCACCGGAAAGGCCGGGATGCAATGCGCACCAAACACATCGTACTCGCAGTCCTCGCGGCGAGCTTCCTGCTCGTCGGGGCTGCGGGTGCTGCCGCTGCACAGCCCGCCGAGAACGCGACGGCCACACCCGCCGAGAACGCGAGCGAAGAGCGGCCGGGTGATGCGGGCCCGCCCGAAGACATGCCCGAACAGGTGCCGTCGTTCGTGAGTGATATCCACAGCACCATCAACGAGTTCCTGTCGGGTGACATCGACAACCTCGGTGCTGCCGTCTCGGATATCGCCTCCGAGGAGGCGCCTGACGACGCTGATGGCGCTGACGAGGCCGAGGACGACGATGCGGAGTCCAACGCGGACGACGCGGCCGAGGAGCGCGATGACGACGCCGAAGATGCGGAGAGCGGTGCGGACAACGCCGAGAACGCTGAGGAGACCGAAGACGCAGACGATGCTGAGGAGACCGAAGACGCAGACGATGCTGAGGAGACCGACGACACCGACACTGAGGACTCTGACGACACGGACGACACCGACGACGCGTAATCCGACTCGTTTTTGTTCCCGCTGACGACCCTTCGACGGTTCTTTTCGACGATTCCTCGCTCGATGTGACGGGTAAGCGCTGAACTGCCACCGGTGCTTATGCCGTTGCCGTCGCATCGACCGAACATGCCTCCGACCGTCGCGGCGTGTCAGATGGCCGTCGACGATCTCGATGTCGAGTCGAACCTCGAAACCGTCGAATCGCGCCTCAGCGGCCTCCCCGAGCGTGTCGACCTCGCGTGTTTCCCCGAGCAGGCGCTGACGGGGTTCGTCGCCGACGACCGCATCACCGAAGCGGCAATTCCGCGGGATGGCGAGGCAATCGAGCGCCTCGTCGAGAGTGCCGACGACGCCGACTGTGGTGTGCTCGTCGGGTTCGTCGAGGCTGACGACGGGGCGTACAACGCCGCGGCGTATCTCGACGGCGACGGCGTCGTCGCGGTCTACCGGAAACAGCATCTCTGGGGCGGCGAGCGAGAGGTGCTGGACCCCGGCGACTCGCGAGTCACCGTCAAGACGCCGCTGGGGAAGACCGGCCTGTTGACCTGCTACGATTTGAACTTCGTCGAGGAGAGCGCCGCGATGACCGACAAGCGGGTTGACGCGCTACTCGTTCCGGGGGCGTGGCCGGCGACGCACAGCGACAACTGGCGGCTGCTGTTGCGGTCGCGGGCGCTCGACGGCGTTCGGTGGGTCCTCGGGGCGGGCCGAACCGGCCGCCGAGACGTCGAGGATGCCCCCGTCACCGATTACGCGGGCCGGTCGCTCTGTGTCCGTCCGGATGGGGGCACTCGGGCGGAACTCGACCGCGCCGAGCGGGATCTCGTCGTCGATATCGAGCCGTCGGTTCTCGAATCACACCGGGAGTCGGTCGGGATTTTCGAGTAGCCGGCCGGTCAATCGTCGTCTCGCCGTCGTCGCCGTTGTGTGTCGTCGCGGTCCGCGGGGACGTACGTTCGGCCGACGCTTCCGCCGCCGAGCCACTCCGAAATCGACAACTGGCGTTCGACGCCGTCCTCGCGGGCGCTCTCCAAGCGGCGTTCGGTCGTCTGGAAGTAGTTGACGACGGTGACGAGCAACACGCCGCCGATGGTGTTTCCGAGCAACACCGGCAGGACGAAGCCCAACAGTCCGGACAGAAGCGCCGCCTCCCCGAGGTAGACGAGGTACATCAACTCGGTGAAGGAGACGACGACGTGGAAGAGGTCCGCAAGCGGGATGACGAGGAAGGCGATGTAGACGAGGACGAGTCTCGAGATGGTGTCTCGAGAGGCGTAATCGAGCCAGACGACGCCGGCGACGACGAGGCCGGCGAAGCCGGCTTTGAAGAACAGGTCCCACCACGGTGTTTCGATGCCTTTCTGGGAGATATCGATGGCGACGGCCGTGGTCTCGGGGGAGAACACGCCGGTGTAGGCGAGTACGAGCGCGCCGATGGCACCGCCGGCGAAGTTCCCGAACAGAACCACGCCCCACGTCCGAAGCAGTGTCGGGATGCTGGCCAGCCGTTCGAGGACCAGCGCCACGGGCGGGAGCGTGTTCTCGGTGTACAGTTGGTAGCCGCCCAAGATGATGTAGACGAACCCCAGCGGATACAGGATGACGCTCAAAAGCGGGTCGCCGCCGGTTTTGGCGGTCATCGACGCCAGCGCCAGGAACGTGATGGTGATAGAAAAGCCGGCCGCGAGCGCGCTGAAGAACAGTTCACGGGTGCCGGTGTCGATTTCCTCGTCGGCGGCGACGACGATCCGCTGGAACACCTCGTCGGTCTCGAAGCGGTCGCGGACGACTGCTCCAACCGCCGGTGCGCCGCTTCGGGACCGTTCGACTGCCTCTCGAACCGATTCCTCCGGGTCGGATTCCTCGTCGGCCATTCGTTCAGCCAGCAGTTCAGGCGGAGAACGCAAAACTCCCCCGGTCACGTCTCCGGAACCCGGCCGAGTTTTATCGGTGCCGGTCTAAGGGGTCGATATGTCACTGGAAGTACTCACCTTAGCTGTCGGCCCGGACGAAGACACTCGAATCAAGGAGATGGCGAGTCTCGTCTGTGACATCGCGGGCGCCACGGGAGCGACAGTGCTTCTGCTGCACGTGTTCTCTCAGTCAGCGTACGACGAAGGGGTCGCCGAGGCGGGGTACGACCCCGATGACCCGCCGCCGGCGCACACGCTGGCCTCGCGGCTCGAGAACATCGACCGACTGTCGTTCGCGTTCGAGGAGGCGGACATCGAGTACCGCATTCGCGGCGAAATCGGTGACGTGACCGACCGCATCGTCTCCGTCGCAAAGGAGACGAACACCGACATGCTGTTCGTCGGGGGTCGGAAGCGCTCGCCGACCGGAAAGGCGGTGTTCGGAAGCACCTCCCATCGCGTGTTGATGAACGCGCCGTGTCCGGTGACGTTCGTCCGGCAGGACGTCACCGACGCCGAGTAGTTAGCCGAAGCGGTCCCGCAACGTGATGCGGTCGAGTTTCCCGGTCGCGGTTCGCGGGAACGCCTCGACGAACTCGATGCGGTCGGGCACCTCGTGGCTCTCCAGTTCGTCCTTGCAGGCCCCTCGGATGTCGGTCTCCGACACCGACTCGCCGCTCCGCGGCTTCACGATGGCCGTCACCGTCGCCCCCCGGACCTCGTCGCGGGTGTCGATGATGGCGACTTTCTCGACGGGGTCGACCGCGTAGATTACTTCCTCGATTTCGCGGGGGTAGATGTCGCCACACCCCGTCGTGAACATGTCCTCCAGTCGGTCGACCACGAAGAGGAAGCCGTCGCCGTCCATCCAGCCGATGTCGCCGGATTTGAGCCACTGCTTGCCGTCCCGCTCGACGAATTTTTGGTCGGTGATCTTCGGGCTGTTGTACCGCGGCGTAACCGTGTCGCCACACCACAGGAACTCCCCGCGCTCGCCACGCTCGACGGCCTCGCCGGTCGAGGGGTCCTCGATGCGGATGTCGACGACTTCCGTCGCCGGCCGGCCGATGCTTCCGGGTTTGCTCCCGCCGGGGACCGGCCGGTTGAACGTCGCGAGCGGCGTCGTCTCGGTCATGCCGTACCCCTCCAGTAGCCGACAGCCGAACGTCGCTTCGACCTCCCGAATCCGCCGTTTCGGCATCGGCGACCCGCCGACACCTATCATCTCCAGACTGGACACGTCGTAGTCGTCGACAGCGTCGTACTCGAGGAGGTCCATCAGCATCGTCGGAATCAGGAAGGTGTAGGTGATCTCGTGGCGCTCGATTTCGGTGAGGGCGGTCTCGGCGTCCCACTCCGAGAGTAGGTGGTTTTCGGCGCCCAGCGCGAGAAACGGCGTCGTCGTGACGTTGAGACCGGTGACGTGAAAACACTGACACGCGGTCAGCGCGACGGCGTCTCGGGTCCACTCCTTGTACCGGATGAAGCCGCGGGCGTTGGTAGCGAGGTTGCCGTGGGTGTGGTAGACGCCCTTCGGCGCGCCGGTGGTTCCGCTCGTGTACAGCAGTTCGGCCAACTCATCGGAGCGACGTGGTTCCACATCACAGGTGGTGTCGCCGTCTTCGAGGAGGTCGAGATACGCGACCGTTTGCGTCCCGGCGGCGTCGATGTCGCTTCGTCCCTCGGTCACGACGGCGCTCGCACCGCTGTCTCGGAGGACGTAGCGGATTTGCTCGTCGGTGAATCTGTGGTTGACCGGCAACGGGATGGCGCCGCGTTTCAGCACGCCGAGGTAGGTGGCGACGAACGGGACGCCGTTCGGCATGTGGATGGCGACGTGGTCGTCGACGCCGACCCCGAGTGCATCGAGGCCGCCGGCGATGCGGTCGGCGTCTTTGGCCAACCCCTCGAAGGTCCGCGAGCGCGTCCGGTCGGCGACGGCCGTCGCCTCCGGCGTGTTCCGCTCGGCGATGTCGACGTGGTTGGCGAAGTTCACTGACTTCGGATTCACCGTCGGACTCCAAGTCGTTTCCGCCCTGCGTACGAGGTTCGTATTTGTGTGGTGACCTGTACGAATTCTATCTAGTTTTCGCGTGGCGACCGGTCGCGTCACTACCGGGTCGACGCAGGATTCTGTCCGGCATTACCGGACAGCTGTCACTCCGGCGTGAAGATGAGGTTCGCCTCGATGGTCCGGGCCGACTGACGGACGGTTTCGGCCAGCCCCGACGACTCGGGGTCGGCATCGAAGGCGCCGCTTGGGCCGTACACCGCGATGGCGCCGCGGACTCGCTCGTCTGCGACGACGGGTGCGGCGATGCCGGTCATCCCCGCGATGAGTTCGCCCTCGTCGACGGCGTAACCGTCGTCTCGAATCGTCTCCAACTCCGCCAGCAACCGCTCGTCGTCGGTTATCGTGTTCGCCGTCCGCGGGGGTAACTCCGTCTCGTCGATGAGTCGTTCGACCGTTTCGGCGTCCTTGTGCGCCAGTATCGCCTTTCCGGGGGCGTTCGTGTGGAGATGCAGGTCCGAGGGGTACGCTCCCGGCGTCCCGGTGGTGTGGCCGCCCTTCCGCCACCCGGCCGCCAACAGCACGCCACAGCGGTCGTTCTCCTCGGTCACCAACTGGACGTACTTCCCCTCGGTGTCTTCGAACAGCGCGTGGGCCTCCTCGCGGCCGTTGACGAACAGTTCGTGGCCGTTTCGGGCGGTTTCACCCAGATGGAGGAACTTCGTTCCCAGTCGGTAGGTTCCGGACTCGTTGACGACGTAGCCGACCGCTTCGAGGGTCCGAAGGTGGTCGTGGGCGGTGCTCTTCGGAACGTCCAGCGCCTCGGCGACGGCCGTCACGCCGGTCGGTCCCCGCTCGACCAGCGTCTCGACGATGTCGTGGGAGAGTTTGACTGCTGCGACTGGATACCTCGTCATCGGTCCCGCTTCGTCCTCGGCCGACTTATGTGTCCGGTACTGCCGGACGAAAGCGTTCGATGGAATACAACAATCAAAATGAACTAACTAGAAAATTATAAATCAAATATATTATTAAAAGCGCTCAATTTGGGTGTAATTTGGGTGTGATGGGGTGGTTATATCTGAGACTAAAATAGGGTAATAATGTCTCAAAACCGCTAATATGGCGAATTTGTCTGAAATCGCTGCGGTGGCACAGAACGTGGCTAAATTCATCTATGAAATTTTATCTTTTAACATAAAGGACCCCATATTTCCCGCAGCAGGGTTAACCACTATGACCGGTAGTAACAGGTACGGTTGGCAGATACTATCATGACAGAAGATTCCAACGCATCGATGACGCGGCGAGGCGTGATGAAGGGCGTGGGGGGTCTTGCGGCCGTCTCGATGTCCGGTGTGAGCATCGCGGAAGCACAGGAAGTTCTGGGACAGGAGATTCCGGCGGACCCCCACACGCGGGACACGTATCGGGCAATCGTCGACGCGATTGTTCCCCGGACGCCCGAACTCGAAGAGGAACTCGGCGGGGAACACGTTCCCGGCGGGCTCGATGTGGAACTGGAGAAGTTCCTCATCTGGGACTTCAACCACTTTCAAGAGATTCGACTGGAGACGCTACAGACTCCGGTTAAAACCGCCCGGTCGGGTGGCGGCCCGCTCGGCGACCTCGGCGGAGACAATCCGCTCGGTGACGCCCTCGGGGGACTGACGGAGACCGGCGACCTCGGTGGCGGCACGCCACTCGATTCCGTCACCGAACTCGTCGACGGCCTGATGGCTCCCGAGTTGTTCCAACTCGACCTCGACACCATCTCCTCGGGTTCGGAACTCGGCGCCTTGACCGACCTCGTCGGTCTGGACGCGGTCGACGAACTCACCGGACTCCTCGAGGTTGAGGACCTCGACGAGTTCGGCGAACTGCTGGACTTCGGCGCGGTGGACCGACTCGCCATCGACTTCGCGGACGCACCCATCCCGGACGACGCCGAGGGAATCGCGGAGTTCGACCTCCTCGTCGAAGGTGCCAACGAGGGCACCCACCAGGTCATCCAGAACTACCCCTACGCGAACGTCTTCCCGCTCGTCTTCGACATCGTCGCCGCGGAGTTCCTCCTGCGTGGCGAAAACGAGGACACGCCGTCACCGAACCCCGAGTTCGCGGGTGGCGGGACGTTCGTTCGCCTCTCCCGGGAGGACCGCCTCCGCTGTCTGTGGACCATCGTCGATGGCGGCGCCATCGACCGCCTCGACGAGATTCTCTCGCCGATGCTTCCCACCCTCGGTATCCTGAAGTACGTCGTCATGGCCGTCAACGGACTGCACGGCTTCGGCTACTACACGGAGTGGTCGGGCCTCGGCGACACCAAAACGAACACCCCCAGCGAACGGGAGATGCAGGTCGACCCGAGCAACGTCCAGAGCCGCAATCAGACCGACTATCCCGGTCCCTCGGACGGCTACGCCGCCGACTGGCGCCACGCCGTCGACGGCGGATTCGACGACGACTGGGAGACCGCAGAGACGCCCGGGCCGGCCGACCCGGAACTCCCCGACGAGGCCGCGGATGAGGCCGAGGAGGCCACCGGAGGTGACCTGCTATGAAGGACCCGGATGTCGTCGTCGTCGGTGCCGGCGCGGACGGTCCGGTCGCGGCGTGGAAACTCGCACGGGACCACGGCGTTGACGTACTCCTGTTGGAGGCCGGCCCCTTCTACGGCAACGAGCAGTGGCCCGAACCGCACGTCGATTCGGGTGGGACGGTCAGCACCGACCCCGACGACCTCGACGGAAAACTGCTCGACGAGCAGTTCACCCACCGCGAGGCGGAGGCCAACGACCCGACCTACGGTTACCTCCGGGTCGGTCCCTCCAACAGCGCGCGTGCGCCGTGGTTCCGGAACCTCCACCAGAACGCGTTCATCTGGCAGGTGTCGGCCGTCGGCGGCACCTCGACGCACTACTTCTCGAACCATCCGCGTGGCTACCCGACGGCCTTCGACGACCAGCCACACTGGCCCGACGAGGTCAGTTACGCCGACATGGTGCCGTACTACCGGCTCAACGAGGAGATAACCTCCACCCAGCAGGCGCCGATGACCGCCCGCGAAGAGGTGTTCATCGAGGGCGCAAGTCAGGAGAAAAGCGGCGAGTACCCGCTGCTCGAGGACCTCAACGTCACCGAAACCGGCTGGCGGCCCCAGCCCAACGCCGTCGAGGTCCCCGGCAAGGAGACCTCCAACGGCCAACCGCTCGACTCGGACTACGAGGGGTCGTTCAGCTACGACGACGGCTTCCGCGGCGACACGCTGGTCGGCGACCACTTCCAGGGCTCTTCGACGCCCGTCGATGCCCCCGTCCGCGAGAAGGCACGCAAATCCAGTAACATCGGCTACGTGCCGCGCGCGCTGGACACCAACGATAACCCCAATCAGGGCAACGTCGCAATCCGGCCGAACACCTACGTCACCGACATCCACACCGCGGAAGGCGCCGGCAACCTCGAAGCGACTGGCGTCGAAATCCGTGACACGTGGTCCGGTGCGACACAGACCGTCGAGGCCGACACGGTCGTCCTCGCTGGTGGCTGTATCGAGACGCCGCGACTGTGGCTCAATTCGGGTCTGCCGGACGACGGCTGGGTCGGCAAGGGGCTGACCACCCACTGGTTCGACTGGGTCGTCGGCGTCTACGACGACGACACGGTCGCCGACATCAACCCCGACCGCCAGCACATGGACCCCTACGTCGGACAGAACTCCGCGGTCCGCTTCGACAAGCCCGGCGTCGGCGGTCTCGAAGACATCGGGATGTCGCCCGGATTGGTCTCCTTTGCCGACTACCTCTTCAGCGAGGCGGGGTACTCCTTCGATACGCCGACCGACCCCGACGAACCGTGGGACACCCGCGGCTACATCGTCGGTAAGGAACTCAAACGTCGGATGGCCAACTATCGACAGACGAAGGCCATCCTCGTGTTGACCGACGACATGCCGCGGCAGGAAAACGGCGTCTCGTTGGACGACACCTTCTCCGACGAGCACGGTCCGGTGCCGAAGGTCCGCTACGAACCGGGAGAGGAGGACGACGAACGGCGGGACGAACTCGCCCGCATCGCGGCGAACATCCACAAGAACGCCGGCGCCTCCCACGTCCACCGCGCGGAGTGGCCGCCGCTGCTGCTCCACATGCAGTCGTCGATGCGAATCGGCAAGGTGCTTGATTTCGCCGGCGAGGCCAAGAACGTCAACCGTCTGTTCGTCGCCGACCACTCGGCGCTGGCCAACGGCGTCGGCGGCCCCAACCCGACGAACTCCGGGCAGGCCAACGCGCTCCGCATCGCCGACCACATCGGCAAGCGCTACTTCTAGGGCGGCCGCCCCGTTGCATACCGCTTTTTGCTCGTTTTCGGAAGCCCTCGTCGACGGTTCGCTCGCGATTGCTCTCGTCAGTTCCAGGGCGCTTCCTCGAAGTCGACGTATCGCTTCTCGCGGTCGATGCCGTCGATTCGCGCTACGTCCGCGTCGTCTAACGTCACCTCAAGCGCCCCGAAGTTCTCCCGGATGTGTTCGGGCGTGGCGGATTTCGGGATGGCCGAGACGCTTTCCTTCGACAGCAGCCACGACAGCGACACCTGTGTCGGCGTGGCGTCGTGTTTTTCGGCGATATCGACCAACTCGGGAACATCGGTCACGTCGCCCTTCGCAAGCGGCGTGTAGGCGACCAGACGGTGGCCGTGTTCGCGGGCCATCGCGCGGAGTTCGTCCTGCTGGAACAGCGGGTGACACTCGACTTGGTGGGCGAAAAGCGGCGCCTCAAGCGTCTCGATGGCCGCCTCAAGCAGGGCGGGGGTGAAGTTCGAAAGCCCGACGTTGCGGATGAGACCGTCGTCGTACAACTCGTCGAACGCCGCGAGCGTCGCCTCGCGGTCGTAGGCCCGAATCGGCCAATGGACGTACAGCAAATCGAGCGTCTCGACGCCCAACCGGTCGATACTCGCCCGAGTGTGGTCGAGTACGTCGTCGTATGCGAGGTTGTCGGGACTCACCTTCGTCGCGAGGAACACGTCCTCGCGGTCGGCGTCGGCGGCCGCGATGCCCTCGCCGACGGCGGCCTCGTTGTCGTAGCCCTCTGCGGTGTCGACGTGCCGATAGCCGACGTTCAACGCCGTCTCGACGCTGTTTGCACACACCTCGTGGTCGGTGTTCTCGTAGGTGCCGATACCGAGTGCGGGGAGGTCTTCGACTGCCATGAACCGGCTTCGAAGGCCGGCCTCAAGTGTGTTCCCGGGATTTATCACGACTGTTACAGCAATCGGTTTCAGCGAGTGCTTTTGTGGCACTCGCCCCCACCCCCAAACATGGACCCCGACCGCTATCTCGCTCGCCTCGGCGCCGACCCTGCCGAAGCGTGGCCGCCGACGTTCGAGACGGTCGAACGCCTCCAGTCGGCCCACGTCACGACGGTCCCCTTCGAGACGCTGTCGATAACCGGCGTCCCCGACGGCGGCTGCGCTGGCGAGGGCGTCACTCTCCAGTTACCGGCGCTCTACGAGAAACTCGTCGAGTGCGAACGCGGTGGCTTCTGCTTCGAGCTGAACGGCCTCTTCGGGTGGCTGCTTGCGGAACTCGGCTTCGACGTTGACCGCATCGCCGCCTGCGTTCTCGGCGACGACGGCGACCCCCGGCCGCCGGCGAACCACCACGCGCTTCTCGTCGCCTTCGACCGACCGTACGTCGTCGACGCCGGTCTCGGCCTTCCGAAGATGCGCCGGCCGGTGCCGCTCGGCGGCCGCACCGACCCCGATGCCGCCGGCGTCGCGTGGCGAACCATCGAGAGCGACCGTCCCGATGCCGACTACGTGATGCAGGCTCGCAGGCTAGGCGAGCCCTGGAGCGACCGCTACATCTTCACGACCGACCCCCGCCCGCTGTCGTACTTCGCGGCGACGTGTGACCACCTCGCGACCGCCCCCGAGTCGACGTTTACGGGCGACCCGACCGTCAACGTCGGCACCGAACGCGGTTACAAGCGGCTGACGCCCGAGACGTTTACCGAAGTCGTCGACGGTGAAACACGCGAGCGAGCGGTCGCTCCTGAGACGTATCGCGACACGCTCGAAGCCGAGTTCGGCCTTCGGCTCCACTGACTCCCCCGACGACTGGCGTCGGGTGCATCCCCACCGTTTTTCTCGATGGACCGGGTGGTATTCACGCTACTGTCTGCACGATGTGCACGGCGTGCACAGTTCAGGTATCGAGGGGTTCCGATTCCTCGCGGTACCGTTCGAAGGTCGACTCGGCCCACTCGTACACCGTCTCGGAGTCGCTTTCGATGAGCGCAAGCGGCGTGCCGCGCTCGTCGACGACGCCGAACAGGACTCGGTCGTCGAGCAGCGCGAGCATGTACGGGAGATTCTCGTGGACGTAGTACTCCGCGCCGTCGGTGTTCGCCGCTGCGTCGAGGTAGTCGTCGTACGACGGGTCCTCACGCATCGCCTCGACAACCGCGGCGTCGACGACGAACTCGACGGTGTCGTTGCCGGTCGCGCTTTCGATGCGCTCGTGTGCCAGGTCTGCGCTGTCCCGCATCACGACAGTCGCGAACTCACGGATGCTATCGGAGTTCTGCCGGGCGGCCATCGTCCGTTCGACCGGCGCCAGCGGCTGTTCGGCCGTCGCCTTGACGACGTCGGCGTCGGCCAGTGCCGCCGGGTCGAGGTCGAATTCGTCGGCGCTCACGCGCCCCAAAAGCGGTGCGAGGTCGTCTCCGAGTTCGAAGGCATCTAAGAGGTCGGAGAACTCCCGCTGGACGTAAGCGCCGAGTGCGGTGAGTCGGTACGGCCCGCCGTTGTTCTCTTCTGTGACCCACTGCCGTTCGATGAATCCATCGAGGGTCCGCGAGACGGTGGTCCGCGACGCGTCGAGTTCCTCACGGAGGTCCCGACTGTCCGCCGGCCCCTCCGCCAACACCGACAACAGTTCGATACGTGTCTCCGACCGAGCCAGATACGCCACCGCCCCGTTCATTACCGGGATTTGATGACTCCGCCGTATGAAGCTACCTTCTCGAAGCGGTCACCTCGATTTACTGCTTCCGGCCCACCGCCCCGTCGTCGGTGATGTCGTGTCTCTCGATGTGGGCTCGTGGACGCGCTTTGCGGTGCCGTCGGGTTGGTATGATGAGCTGTCCTCGTCGGGTACGTGGACGGCGATGACGCGGTAGTCACCGAGTCAGTCGCCCGTTTCGGGTGCTTTCTCACCACTTTCACGGCTCCGATACCACCGATACAGCAAGAACAGACCGACGACGAGGAGGACGATGGAGAGGCCATCGAAGGCGAGATTCAGCGGTCCGGTGGACGGCAACGGCCCGCCGTCGGTCAACTGGAGTAGGCCGTAGGCCAGCCACGTACAGCAGAGGCCGACGAGCATCGTCAATCGGCGTCGCGGAATCGCACCGCGATAGTGCTGGACAGCCACCGCGGCGAGGAGGACGAGGTAGGCGCCGAACAGTGCGATGTCGGCCGCTTCGGAGACCATACCGACCGGTCGACTCGCCACCGACAAAGTTCCCGGCGGTCGCTTACAGCGCGCCGGTATCGATGCCGACGACAGTTTCCTCGCTGGTCGTCCCCGGGACGGTCAGCCACTCCTCGGCGGTCGGGTCGTACGCCTGAAACGGGCCGAAGGTGTAGCGGTCGCTCGAACCGATGCCGTCGGGCGCCTCTGCGAAGTAGGTGACCGACCCGGATTCCGTCGCGTCCATCTCGAAGTACACCCACTTCGTGTCGCCGGGGGCGGGTTCGGTTCGTTCGGCGTCGCCGGCGATGGCGTCCCACGCCGCCGGAATGCGGTCCCGAACCCGGACGGCCTCCGTCGCGTCGAAGGTGAGGTCGATTTGGTTGGGTTGGCCGGCGGTGAACACCGACCCGTCGTCGGTTCGGGTGCCCTCGACGACGAGTGCCTCGGTCACCGGGCCGTCATAGCGGTCGATTTGCTCGGGCTTGGGGACGCCCGATTCGGTGGATTCGTCGGATTTCCGTATCTCGAAGGCGTCGGCGACGACCGGGTCGCCGTCGTCGGTCTCGCTCGTGACGTACTCCACGCGGATGCGCTCGTCGTCGATGTCGAGTTCGGTGACGCCGAAGTGGCGGTTGCTCCGCCGTGCGAGGTAGTCGCTGGGGGCGGTGTTGCCGAACCCGTAGTGGGAGGTGCCGCCGGTGCCGTTGGTGACGAACGTCGTCCCGTAGGGCGACTCCCAGTTCCACGCCGAGTCGGGGCCGTAGTCCTCGCGGTCCGGGCGGGCCTCGATTGGTTTCGTCCGCTCGTAGACGTGGTTGTCGCCGCACAACACGAGGTCGACGCCGTACTCGTCGAACAGCCTCCCCCAGCGGTCCCGGAGGAGACTGCGCGGTGCGTGGTCCGGCGAGTCCGTCCACAGCGGGCCGTGGAAGTAGACGACCGTCCACGTCAGGTCGTCGTCCTCGGCGGCGTCTTCCAGTGTCGCTTCGAGGAACCGTTCCTGTACGTCGCCGTAGGTGAGTCCGCCGAACTCACAGCGGGGGTCGTAGATGGGGACGAACTCCTCGCCGCGGCCCACGTCGCCACAGCCGTCGGTGGTCGTCGAGAGGCCGATAAAGCGGGTGTTGTCGTAGTCGAAGTGATACCACCGCTGTTCGTGCTGGAGGTCATCGAGGCCGAGGGTGTCGTCGACGGGCATCAGGTCGTTGAGTCGGCGGTCGTACTGGAGCAGTCCCGTCCCGGGTTCGGCCTCGTGGTTGCCGGGGACGGTCATGAACGGCGTCTCGGCGTAAAACGATTCGAAGGTCTCGAAGTACAGCTCCCACGTCGAGGGCTTGCCGTTGGCGTAGGCCACGTCGCCGGGGAGCAACTGTACGTCGGGGTCGCGTTCGGCGGCGGTCGCCATCACGCGCTGGGGGTCGTCGGTGTTGGCCCGCTGGAAGGGGTTGTTCGGGTCGGCGACGCCGTGGTCGCCGACGGCGGTGACCGAAAACCCGGATTCAGGGTCGGCCGTCGAGACGGTAAAGGACTCCGAGCGGCGGTCGTCGAGGGCGGCCGCGTACTCGTAAGTCGTCGCCGGGTCCAGTCCCGTCACGGTCGCGCTGTAGGCGACCGCTTCCTTCCCCGGAACCGGCTGTGGGGTGGCGCTGACGGTCGTCGCCGGCGCGTCCTGCTCGCCGATTTCGAGGCGGGCGTCGGCCGCCGGCGCGCCCGTCCATCCCACGCGGAGCGTCGTCGCGGGGTCGCGGCCGTAGGCGACGTGGACGCCCGCCGGCCCGTCGGGGACCTCGACTTGACCGGCGGCCGAGGAAACGAGAAACGGCGTCGTGGAGGCGGCGGCGACGCCCTTCAGGACCCCACGCCGCGAGAGGTCGTCGCTCATCGGTCGACACCTCCAGACAGGTCGCCGGCGCCGGGCAGCGTCTCCGGAAGCGTCGGCAGCGGTCCGCCACGGAGTTCCTCCAGTTGGACCTCGCCTTCGGGGACGCGATAGCTTCGCAGGAGGCGCTTGGGCGCGTCGGCGCCGTCGACGGTCCGGTCGACGCCGTAGGCGGTGTAGACGGCCGCGTCGTCGGTGAACTCGACGGTGGTGTAGCCGTACCGCGACCAGTTGAACCACTCGATGTGAGGGTTCTGGGATTCGACGAGCAGTTCGGCGGCGTCCTCTTCGAGGTCCGGAGGCGTCGGTGTCTGTGCGCCGAGGTTGTCGCTCGTGATGCCGGGCGACATGAATTCGACGCCGACGCGGTCGGCCTCGGCGCCCGGAAGCGGCTGTTGATGCTCGGGGTCGCGGTAGTCGGTCTTCGCGTAGGCGGCGACGTAGGCGTGCATGTCGCCGGTCAACGTGATGAGGTTGAGCGCGCCGTCGCGGCCGCGGGCGGCCCGCTGGAACTCGCCCATGATGAGTTGCCGTTCGTGTTCGTAGCCGTCCCACGCGTCGTAGTTCACGAAGAAACTCCCCTGCTCGCCGGCGTTGGTGGCCTTCAACGCGGCGTTCAACACGGAGTTGCCCCACACCTTCCACGTCGCCGCCGACTCCGTGACGCCGTCGAGGAACCACTCCCGTTGGTCGCCGCCGAGCATCGTCCGGTCGGGGTCGTCGACGTTGCGAGCGGGTGGGGCGGCGATGTCGCGTTGGCCGAACTCGTCTTCGGGCGGCGGCGAACGATACAGGCGCTCGTCGGTCATGAACAGCTCCGCGAGTTGGCCGAATTCGAGCGAGCGGTACAGGCGGAACCGCTCGTGGAGGTCCTCGGCTGTGCGGTCGTACTCGACGCGGAACGGGACGTATTCGGCCAGCGCCTCGATGCCCTCGACGTACAGCCGTCGCATCTTCTCGGGATCGTCGCCGTAGGGGTGGGAGGCGGTGTTCGGCGCACCCGTCTCGTAGTTCCACCAGCGGTTGTTGACGATTTCGTGGTCGTCCCAGGTCATCACGAGGGTGTGGCGGGCCAGCGCCGCCTGCATGTGCTCGTCGGCGCGGTAGGTGCGGTGGATGGTCCGGAAGTCAGCGAGGGTGTGGGCCACGTCGTTGCCCGAGGGCAACTGGATGTCCCGTTCAGGTTGGTTGCCCGCGCCGCCGTACTCGTAGACGAAGTCGCCGAGGTGAAGCAGGTAGTCGGCGTCCTCGCGGGCAATGTGTGCGAACCCGCCGAAGTAGCCGTGGAGGTAGTTGTTACAGGACGCACACGCGAGTTTCAGTCGGTCGGGGTCGGCCTCGGGGTCCGGTAGGGTCCGCAGGCGGCCGACCGGCGAGGCGTCGCCGTCGTAGACGAACCGGTAGAAGTAGAAGGTGTCAGCGTCGAGTTCGCCGTCCAAATCGACGTTCAGCGTGTAATCGGAGTCGGGGCCGAACGCCGACGACGGTACCCGGAAGTGTCGCGTCTCGGCCGTCGAGAAGTCGGCGTCGGTGTTTGCCGTCTCGCGGTCCGGGGCGGGCGTCACCTGCAGGCCGACCGGCTGGTCACCCTCGTAGGCGGCCGGGTCGATTCGCGTCCAGACGATGGCGCCGCTCGGTGTGGGCCCGCCGCTCGCGACCGATTGGGGATACACCGCTTCGCTCGTTCGGTCGACATCGAAGATGTCGTCGGCCGCCGCCGCTCCGTGTGGGTCGGTGTCGTCGGCCGCCGCGCTGCTCGAAAACAGCATCGCCAGTGCACCCATCGCCGACCCGGCGCCGGCGGCCTGTAGGACCGCCCGCCGCGTCGATGTCGTCGGTTCGGTTCGCTTCTGCCGTCCGCTCTGTCCCGCAGTCATCACCGCTCACTGACAGGAGGATGGGTAAAAATCCACTAGCAGAAGCGTCCAAATAATTGCGTTAAACGCTCTCTTCGTGCCGCTATCAGGGGATACGGGGTGTTCCGCTGTCCTCTCTGTGTGTCCGTATCTCAGGGGACGGGTTGCGGGCGGCCCCCAGCGGGTCAGGTTGACGACTCGATTTCGTCGAACAGCGCGGCCACCTTCCGCTCGATTTCGTCTCGAATCTCACGGACGTCCTCGAGTTCCTTCCCGTCGGGGTCGGTCAGCGCCCAGTCGTGAACGTCGACGCCGTCGTCGACGTCGCCGACATCTAACGTCGAACACCCCATCGTCGCGACGTACTCACACGAGTTCAGTTCCTCGACGGTGATTTCCCGTGGCTTGCGCTCCGAGAGGTCCAAGCCCACCTCGTCCATCACCTCGATGACTTCCTCGTGGACGGCGTCGGCGGGGTCGGTGCCGCCGGTGAGGATTTCGATACGATCTTCGAGGCCGCGCCGCCGTCGTTCGCGTTCGGCGAAAGCCGTCGACATCTGGGAGCGTCCGGCGTTCTGGACGCACATGAAGGCGATGCGAACCGGGTCGGTGGTGTCGTTGGTGGACATGTTAATCGTCGTTCGTCGTGGGTTCGGTCGTCGAGTCGTCGAGACTGCCGGTTTCGAAGCCGCTCCAGTCGAACCGGCGCTGGAAGTACAGCGCGACGTTGACCAACGCGAGTAAGACGGGCACTTCGATGAGCGGACCGACGACGGTGGCGAAGGCGACGCCGGAGCCGACGCCGAAGACGGCGACGGCGACGGCGATGGCCAACTCGAAGTTGTTCGAGGCGGCGGTGAAGCCGATGGCGGTCGTCGTCGAGTAGTCGGCGCCGATGCCACGTCCCATCGCGAAACTGACGAGGAACATCACGACGAAGTAAATCGTCAGCGGAACGGCGAGCAACAGCACGTCGGTCGGCTGGTCGACGATGGCGCCGCCCTGGGTGGCGAACATCACGACGACGGTAAAGAGCAAGGCGACGAGCGTGAGCGGGTCGATTTTCGGGACGAGCGATTCGTCGTACCACTGCTCGCTCTTGACTCGGGTGCCGACCGTGCGGGTCAGGAAGCCCCCGGCGAAGGGGATGCCGAGGAAGACTGCGATGGCCCAGAAGACCTGTCCGATGGTGATGTCGAAGGTCGTGATGCCGGCGACGAGCGTCTCCATGCCCAACAGCGGCGGCAACACGAGCGCGAAGAACCAGACGTAGACGCCGTAGGTGAGTATCTGAAAGAGGCTGTTGAACGCGACGAGTCCGGTGACGTACTCGGTGGAGCCTTCGGCGAGTTCGTTCCAGACAAGCACCATCGCGATACAGCGGGCCATCCCGATGAACACCAATCCGAGGAAGTACTCGGGGCGGGCCGGCAGGCCGGGAACGAGGCCGCTGAAGAAGAAGACGGCCAACCCGAACATCAGCGTCGGGCCGATGAGCCAGTTCTGGACGAGACTGAGGCTCAACACCCGCCAGTTCGAAAACACCGTCGGGAGCTTCGAGTAGTCGGCTTTCGCCAGTGGCGGGTACATCATCAAGATGAGGCCGATTTCGACGAGGTGGAACTCCTGAATCGGCTCGGTGACGCCGGGGGCGAGAAAGCCCAACCCGACGCCGAGGGCCATCGCGCCGAAAATCCAGACGGTGAGGTACTTATCGAGGAAGTCCATCGACCGCGGGTCCCCACAGCTCTCACAGTCACAATCCGGGCCGTGCTCGTGGGCGTTACTCATCGATGCTGCCCTCGAGGACGGTGACGAGCGCGACGGCGCGGTTGGTCGCTCGGTACTTCTTCCAGCGGCCCTCCTTTCGACCCTCGACGAGGCCCGAGTCGACGAGGTTCGACAGCGCGTGGCTGAGACCGCTCTCGCTCACGTCGACGAGCGGCGTCAGTTCACAGACGCACAACTCCTCGCCCGCGGCGACGAGCACGCGGACGAGCGTGTAGCGCGTCTCGTTTGCCAGCGCCGAGAGCACGCCGAGTTCCGCCTCGACGCGGGCCTCCCCAAGCGCGCGTTCGAGGGCCCCGAGTTCCTCGAGGCGACGCTCGACGTCCTCGCTGCGACACTCCCCGAGTTCGTCTTCGAGGTACCGCTGGAGTCGTTCCGTGGCTTGTGCCATCGGAAAACAGTTGAACAGACTCTCAAGTAATTGTTTCGATAAGGCGTTAAAAGCATGTCTATAGGGCAGAGTATAAGGAAATCTTGAGCAGCAGCTAAATTGACTCTACACACCAAAGCTCGCTTCCCCCACCCCGTGCAATCGACGCCACGCTATGTGCGGTATATAGCACTCGATAGCACTCGGAGTCGTACGTTGTCCTCTGTGCAGGACGTGAGCCGTACCCGACGAACAGTATCCGGTGATAGGGCTATTATAAACCGGTTTAGTACCAGTTCCGTTCTCATCAGGTGATGACGCAGGACTCAGAGCGTCCGAGCGTGGCTGTATCGCGGCGGAAAATGATTCTCGCGACCGGCGCCGCCGGGGTAGCATCGCTTGCTGGCTGTCTGGGCGGCGACGAGGGGACCGGGTCGGCCGACGATTCGGGTACCGCCCCGCTGACCGCCGACGGCTCTTCGACGGTGTACCCGATAACGAGTCGCGGTGGGTCGCTGTGGAACGGCAACGCGCCGGCTTCCGACGAGGAGTACTGGGGTCCCAGCCAGTACGGCATCGAGACGGACAAGAACATGGCCGACTACTGGGCCGGCCTCTACGGCTTCGAACCCAGCGGCGAGGAGGGCACCCCGCCGTTCTTCGTCAGCGTCGGTCTGAACCACACGGGTGTCGGTCTCGAAAAGCTCGAAAAGGGACAGGTCGACATCGGTGACGCGAGCGCCCCCGTCAGCGCGGAGTTCCCCGACCGACCGGAGTCCGAACTCGAACCGTTTACGGACCACGTCGTCGCCATCGACGCCCAACCCATCATCGTCAGTTCCGAACTGTACGAGGCGGGCATCACGCAGTTGACGCTCTCGGACATCCAGGACATCTACCGCGGCAACGTCACGAACTGGTCGGAGTTCGGCGGCCCCGACAAGGAAATTCAGGCCGTCGGTCGTGCGGTCGGCTCCGGGACCGACACCTCGTTCCGCGCGAACGTCCTCGGCGACCCCGACGCCGAGATGCCCGGTGTCGACACCCGAAAGGGCCAAAACCAGCAGGTCAAGACGCTCGTCGACAACTCCGACAACGCGATTGCGTACATCGCCCTCGCCTTCGTCGACGACGCGACGCCGGCCATCGACCTCGAAATCGAAGGGACGCTGTACGAGTACCCCGACGACTTCGGTACCCTCGATTACCCGCTGTCGCGGGCGCTGCACTGCTACACGTGGGACGGCACCTCCGACAAGGAGGCCGCCTTCCTTCGGATGATTCTCAGCGACTACGGCCAGCAGATGTTCGTCGAGACCAACGACTACCTGCCGCTGAACGACGACCGCAGGCAGGCAGAGATTGACAAACTCCCGGAGCCGTCGAACTGAGCCGTTCGGAACCGAACCACTCACGAAACTTCTCACTCCATGCTCGGCTCGACCCTGTTCGGACGGCTTCCGCGACTCGAACGGGCGAGCGGACTCTCGACGAAGGCGGCTGCGATGCTCGCCGTGCTGTCGTTCAGTCTGTTCGCGACGTTCGCGTTGTTCCTGTTGAATAGCCCGCTCGCTGCGGTTCCGTTGGTGGCGTTCGTGGGAGCGGTCGCCTACGGCTGGGTCGCCCACCAAGACGTAACCGCACGAGTCGTCACGCTCATCGCCACTACCTCGACGATTGCGATTCTCGGCCTCATCACGGTGTTCATCTTCTATCGGGCGATTCCCGCCTTCCGGGTAATGGGCACCGGCCTGTTCGGCTTCACCGACCCCGTGACCGTCTTCGGCGTCTCGCTGCCGGCCGTCGAGACGTTCTGGAGCACCGGTTCGAACACCTACTCGCTGGTGCCGATGATTTGGGGGACGCTCGTGACCACCGCCATCGCGATGGTCATCGCGGGACCACTCGGCATCGCGGGGGCGCTGTTCCTCGCGGAAATCGCGCCGCCGATGGTCCGCGACGCGGTGAAGCCGGGCGTGGAGATTCTGGCCGGCATCCCCTCTATCGTCTACGGCTATCTCGGCTTCGTGACGCTGAACACGTTCCTCTTCGAGAACCTTCGGATGTCGAACCTCGGGAGCCTCTTTCTGGTCGGACTCGTCATCGGCTTGATGGCGCTGCCGACGGTCGTCTCCGTCGCCGACGACGCGCTCACGAGCGTGCCTGCGAGCATGCGCGACGGCTCCGTCGCGATGGGGGCCACGGAGTGGCAGACCACCAAGAGCATCACGCTCCCGGCGGCGCTGTCGGGCGTTTCGGCGGCCGTCCTGCTTGGCATCGGTCGGGCCATCGGCGAGACGATGGCTGCGACGGTCATCATTGGCCACAGCCAACAGCTCCCGCAACCGCTGGCCGATGTCTTCGCCAGTACCGAGACGTTGACGAGCCTCATCGCCAGTCAGTACGGCAACGCCGACGGTACGCATCTGAGCGCGCTGTTCGCGGCGGGAGTCGTGCTATTCGTCACCGTGTTGGTGTTGTCCGTCGGGGCGCGCCGCGTCGAACTTCGGATGGAGAAGAAACTCGGGGGTGACCCATGAGCGACGAGTACGCCTCGACGCTGGTCACCGACGAGACGACGCTCGGCGAACGCGTCGCTTCGACGGTCATCGGCATCGGTCTCCTCGTGTTCATGCTGTCGGTGCTGGCGGTCGCCCGTGTGGTGACCGAGGAAGCGTCCGTCCTCGGCATCGGTCTGTACGACTTCCTCGCCGTCGGCCTACTGACGATGGGTCTCGGTGTCGGCGTCGTCGGCGTCGGGTCGGCACTCGGGGCGTTCGATACGACGCCCGACCAAACCCCCGGCACGGTCACGGCGGGGGTCTTCGGCGCCATCGCCGCCGCTGCCGTCTGGCTTGCGACCCTCCAACTCGGCGTGCTCGGTCCGCTTGGTGGCTTCCCCGTCGGCCTGCTCGCGGGCGCGGTCACGTTCGTCGGCCTCGGACTGTTGTCCGAGGACATCGGGTCGACGCTGCCGGCGGTCGTCGTCGCCGTCGCCGTCTCGGGGGCCGTCCTGACGAACCTGCTGACGCCGGCGTGGCTGTGGGACCCCGAGTGGCTCTCGGCGGCGTTCAGCGGGTCGATGACGATTCCGACGCTGACGGCTGCTGCCGCGCTCCTGACGGCGTGGGCTGGCGCGAAAGCCTACGGCGGCTACGGCAGCGAGGGCCGACAGGCCGGCGCGTACCTCCTGGTCGCGTTGAACGCCCTCGGGATGTTGGCCGTCCTGTTGGCGGTCATCCTCTTTATCGTCACGAAGGGAATCGGCCCCGCCTTCGAGGGGTTCTCGCTGTATCCCTTCGATTGGCCGTTCGTACTGAACGGCTACTCGTTCCGCCCGGACGTGGTCAATGGGGTGTTCCCGGCCATCGTCGGGACGCTGTATCTCGTCGTCGGCGCGACGGTAACGGGCGTGCCCGTCGCCGTCGCCGCCGCCGTCTTCCTCACCGAGTACGCCGAACAGGGACCGTTCGTCGGCGCGGTCGAAATCGCCACGAACGGGCTGTGGTCGACGCCTTCGGTCGTCTACGGCCTGTTCGGCTACGCGTTCCTCGTGCCGCGACTCGGCGGCACCACCTCGCTGCTGTCGGGCATCCTCGTGTTGGGATTCATGCTGATGCCGCTGTGTCTCATCACCTCTCGGGAGGCCATCAAGTCCGTTCCCGACGAGTACCGCGACGCAAGCGCCGCCCTCGGTGTCTCCCAGTGGGAGACCATCAAGAGCGTCGTCGTTCCGGCGGCGATGCCCGGCATCGTCACCGGCGTCATCTTGGGTGTGGGTCGCATCGCCGGCGAGACGGCACCCATTCTCTTGGTGATGTCCGGTGGTTTGCGGGACGACGCGCCGAACGTTCTCGGGTCCTTCGAGTTCACGTCGGCACCGCCGTTCGTCGCCAACGACGCGCTACTGCAGAGCGCGCCGGCGCTGCCGTATCAACTGTACGCGACCATCACCTCGGGCGTTTCCGCGGATAACGCCGTCGAGTACGGCTGGGGAACCGCCTTCGTGCTGTTGGTGGTCGTGTTGTCGTTCTATGCGGTCGGTATCGCCACGCGGATGTACTTCAGACGGAGACTCAACTATGAGTAACACGACACTAAACGAGACGGAACGGACCGACGAACCCCAGACTCCACGGACGACGACGGTCGGTGAGTCCGAGGAGACGATTCGGCCATCGTGGCGCCAGTACGACTTCGAGGGCGACCCGAAGATTTCGGTGAGTGGCCTCAACGTCCACTACGGCGACGACCACGCGCTGAAGGACATCGGCATGGAGATTCCCGAGGAGAGCGTCACCGCGCTCATCGGACCGTCGGGATGCGGAAAATCGACGTTCCTCCGGTGTCTCAACCGGATGAACGACCGGATTCGAGCAGCCGAAATCGACGGCAACGTATCCTACGACGGCGAGAACATCTATCAGGACGGCGTCAACCTCGTCGAACTTCGCAAGCGCGTCGGGATGGTGTTTCAGGCGCCGAACCCGTTCCCGAAGTCGATTCGGGAGAACGTCTCCTACGGGCCGCGCAAACACGGTGACATTCGAACCGGGTTCTTCGACCGCCTCACCGGCCGCGACGACCGCCAACAGCGGGACCGAATCGTCGAGGAGTCCCTCCGGAAGGCGGCGCTGTGGGACGAGGTCAAAGACCGCCTCGACGAGAACGCTCTCAGCCTCTCGGGGGGGCAACAGCAACGGCTCTGTATCGCCCGCTGTCTGGCGGTCGACCCCGACGTCATCCTGATGGACGAACCGGCCTCGGCGCTGGACCCGATTGCGACGGCCAAAATCGAGGACCTCATCGAGCAGTTGGCCGAGGAGTACACCGTCGTCGTCGTCACCCACAACATGCAGCAGGCCGCCCGCATCTCCGACCAGACGGCCGTCTTCCTCACTGGCGGCGAGTTGGTCGAGTACGGCGACACCGACCGGATTTTCGAGAACCCCAACAGCGACCGCGTCGAGGACTACATCACCGGAAAGTTCGGATAACGATGCCACGAACGGATTATCAGCGCCAACTGCGGACGCTTCGGGCCGATGTCGTCGAGATGGGCGAGGTCGTCCTCGGCCGCTACGACGGCGCGCTGACGGCGTTAGAGACGAAAGACGAGGAACTCGCCCGGGAGGTCATCGAGGGCGACGACGAAATCAACGAGACGTATCTCGACCTCGAATCCGACTGCATCGGCCTCTTCGCGCTCCAACAGCCGGTCGCGAGCGACCTCCGGTTCGTCGCCGCCTCGTTCAAGATACTCACCGACCTCGAACGCATCGCCGACCTGGCGAGCAACCTCGCGGGTTACGCGCTCGACGCCGAACGCCAACGGTACCCGGAGGTCGATATCCGACACATCGGCGAGCGGGCGCGGGCGATGGTGGCCGACGCCATCGATGCCTACGACCGCGGCGACGCCGGGATTGCACGTGAGGTCGCGCTGCGCGACGACGACATCGACCACCTCTGTGAGACGGCCAGCGGGACAGTCGTCGAGGATTTACTCCGGACGAACTACGGCGACGAGTCGGCGGCGATACTCGAAGACACCTCGCGGTTGCTGTTGACGATTCGGGACCTCGAACGCGTCGCCGACCACGCGGTCAACGTCTGTGCACGCATCGTCTACATGGTCGAACACGATGACGAGTTGATTTACTGATATGAAACGAACTGCAACCGACGGCGGGCCGGCCGAACGGAAGGTCCAACTCGCTGGCGGGTCGACGTTCACCGTTTCGATTCCGAAAGGCTGGGCACAGGAACGCGACATCGCGCCGGGAACCGGGCTGTTCATCTACCCGTTCGAGGATCGATTGGTGGTCGCGCCGACCGAACACGCCAGCGCCGACCGGAGAGCCACGATCGATGCCGATACCTTCGAGACGGAGATGCTGGTCCGGCGGATTCAGGCGGCCTACGCCGCCGGCGCCGACACGATCAAGATCGAGGCGACGACAGGGTTCTCGCCCGAACAACGGCGGGCCGCGACCGGAACCATCACCGGGCTGGTCGGCATGGAGGTCGCAGAGGAGACGACCCGGTCGCTCGTGGTTCGGAGCCTGCTCGACCCGGCTGAAATATCGCTCCAACAGACGATTAGCCAACTCCGACAGCTGGCGCTGCCGATGCATCGCGACGCCGTCGAGGCAGTGGTCGAGGGCGACGCCGAGTTCGCCCGTCGGGTCGCGTTGCGCGACGACGACGTCGATCGCCTGTTCGCGCTCGTCAGCCGACAGTTCTACCGCGTCCTCGTCGACGTGCGCGAGATGGACCAACTGGAGACCGACCGACTGACCGCATTCACGCAGTTCCGAATCGCCAGACAGCTGGAACGGGTCGCCGACCACGCCGAGGGTATCGCGGAAATCGTCGGCCGTCAGCCAGCCCCACCGAACGGAGAGATCGCCGACGGAATCGAAGCCCTCGCGGCCGACGCTCGCGGCGTCGTCACGACCGCCCTCGACGGCCAGCCGGTCGAAGCTCTCGACCGTCGGACCGCGGTCGTCGACGCACTTGAGGAGTTCGACCGAACTCTCTACGACGACGGTGGCGACGGGGCGTACCTCTACGGGCGTCTCCTCGAGCGCATCCGCCGGACCGCCAAAAACGGTGGCAACATCGCGGAGGTCGTCTCGCTGGTCGACGCCGTCGACGGCGGGCCGTGACCCGCTCCGAGACGAAATAACGAAACCGGCGCATCTGGGCTCTCAAACGGCTGTTTCTCCACCCTCGGGAATCAGCCACGCGCTATATACTGCTTCTTAGCGTTTGCATAAACGAGGAGACCACTAATGGCAACTAACACCACTCAAACCGGACCGAACGTCTTCCAGAGCAGAATCGGTAGCTTCACCGTCACCGGGAAAGCCCACAGCCTCAGCGCGTGGTTCGTCCTCGCGCTTCGGCTCATGATGGGTTACGCGTTCCTCTACTCGGGGATTACCAAGGTCCTCGCCGCGGAGCCGTTCAGCGCGGGCGGCTACCTGAACAACGTCGCCGCGACGAACGGCAACCCCCTCGCTGGTGTCTTCGCGTGGATGGGTTCGACGCCGTGGTTCGTCGAGTTCGCGAACGTGGCCGTCCCGTGGGGTGAGGTCCTCATCGGCCTCGGCCTCATCGTCGGTGCCGTCGTCCGCCTCGCGGCGTTCTTCGGCGCGCTCATGATGCTCATGTTCTACTTCGGGAACTGGAGCGTCGAACACGGCGTCATCAACGGCGACTTCGCGTACATGCTCGTGTTCCTGGCCGTCGCGGCCTTCGGCGCAGGGCGCATCCTCGGACTGGACGCCTACATCGAGCAGTACAAAATCGACGGGCAGGCGCTCATCGAGAAGTACCCGAAACTCGACTACGTCCTCGGATGAACTGCGTGGCCCCGGTTCAGCGGCCACCTAACTAACCGTCTTCAGAACGGATTTTTCGCACTGTCGACCTCCGACTTCAAGTCGACATCACACCCATGAAACTCAAAACACTCACCATCGCCCTCGCGGCCGCCATCGCCGCCTTCGTCATCGTCGGCGTCGCAGTCACCGAACTCGCCGGCCAGAGCATGGAGTTCTCGCTGTTCGTCGGTATCCCTGCCGGTCTCTTCGCCGGTGCGGCCGCCGGCGCCGCGGTCGCTTTCGGTCTCGGCTCCGAGGGGGCGGGCAATCGGCGTATCGCCTTCGGCTTTGGCGCCTTCGGCGTCGCGTTCCTCGTGGCGTTCCTCGTCGGGGCGTTCCTGCTCAGCGTCGGCGTCGTCCTCTCGATACTCGTCGGCGTCGTCGTCGGGTTGGTCGCCGCTCCAATCGGCTACCTCCGTGGTCCGAAAGCGCCGCCGACCGCGACGGCTTGATTACTCGTACAAAGAGTAGGTGATGACGCCGAAGCCGACGGCGACGAGCGCACTCTCGATGAGCAACACCGCGTTGACCGGCAGCCCGAACGCCTGATGTGCGGCGCCGGCCAGAAGCGACCCGAGCGTGACGAAGCCGAAGCCGACGGCGAGAAAGCCGATGGGCCGGGAGCCGGTTCGGCGGTAGGCGTTCGCCGCGAAGTACGTGATGAGACCGCCGAGAACGAGGGTGACGGCCTTCAGCGCGACGACGAAGGTGACGTAGTCGGTCACGTTTCGCTCCGCACCTCGGACCACATCTCGACGAGTTTGCCTTCGGGTTCGGGTGGCCGGACGATGTCGATGCCCAGCGGCGGCCCGCCGACCAAATCGAGGACGACGCGGTCGACATCGAGGGCGTACGTGGTGCGGTGGTGGCCGCCGGCCCGAATCTCCGTCCGCTCTTCGACCAGTGAGGCACCTTCGAGTTTGCTGATTTTCCGATACGTCGTCGACAGCGGCACGTCCGCCGCCTCCGAGAGGGCCTTCACGCTCCGCGGTTCGTCCAGGGCGTACAGTAACTTGAGACACTGGTCGTCGTCCAGCGCCTCGATTACGTCCTCGGGGTTTGGCCGCTCCGAGGCCGCAGTATCGAACACCATGCGGCTCCGTTTGCCGCTATCCTAGTTACGTCTTGTGCCGAACGGCACGAGACGGGTCGGACGCTCAGTCGTCGTTCTCGGCGGCCATGCGGTTGAACGCCGCCTTTTCCTCCTCGGACATCTTCGACCCTCGCGAGCGTTCGCTGAGGTGGTCGTAGTTGCCGCCGTCCCCGTTGCCTCGGCCGTTTCCGTTTCCGTTCCCTCGGTTACTCCGTCCGGGGTCATCCTCGGGTTCGTAGACGTACAGGCAGTCGTTGCTGTACGAACGGCCGAACTGGTCGGCGTCCTCACAGCAGAGCACGCGGCCGTCGTCCATCACGTAGACGTTGTCGACGTTGATGAGCGCGTCGTCGGCCACGTCGGCGGGGTCGGAGCCGTCGGGGCCGGTGATGACGGGCTCCAGCGTCGAGACGTTGTAATCGGGTTCCAACTCCGCCCGATAGACGACGCCGCCGTCGACCCGTTCCATGCCGATGTCGCCGGTGTCGTTCGAGAGGTCGTCGTTGAACTCCGAGATGCCGAAGTAGACGTAGTTGCCGGGGGTGGCCTTCTCGATGCTGTCGACGCCCTCGGCTTTGTTGAACTCGATGGAGGCCCCGATTTCCTTTGCAGCGGCCCGCGTTTCGAGGAACGGGACGCGGCGGAGTTCGTCGTCGACGCCGTCGGCACCGTTGGCCTCGTACTGGTCGGCCCACTCCAGAATCTCCGCGTCGGTGATGTAGTCCTGATTGCCGTTTGCGACGACTTCGCGGTCGGCTTCCTCCACGACGGCGGCGGTCACGTCGTCGCCCTCGCTCCAGTCGGCGTGGGTTTCGAGGTAGTCGACCTGCGTCACGTCGTCGTAGTCGGCAATCCACGATTCGACCTCGCGGTTCGACGCCGACCCGAGTTCCAGCCACTCGATTTCGAGGTTCGTCTCGGCCGGGGAGTTCTTCGCTGCGGCCTCGGGATTGGTCACCTTCGGCGCGTACAGCGTCCCCGCGATGTCCATCGGGTCGTCGTAACTCTGGATTGGCCGGTCGGCGACGAACTTGTAGATGCCCTTACTGTCGCCGTCCGAACAGCCGTAGACGGTCTTTTTGTCGTGTTGGATGTCCGGCGCTTCCCATGCGGCCCGACCCATCACGTAGTATTTCACCGGCTGTGGCGTCTCCGCGGTCGGCTCTCGGATATCCACGTGGTAACCGTAGCGATAGGGGTTGGGATACGTATCGCCGATTGGGTCGACGGTGTTTTCACCGTCGCCTTGATCGATGGGGTCGGCGCCGAGGTAGTACGCGAGGAACTCGACGCCGGTCATCGCCCAGTAGCCTTGAACGTACCACGAGTCGTCGCCGTAGTAGGAGTCGATTGCCTCCTGAATCCCGTTGGGGTTCGGCCGGTTCCAGAACTCGTGGGCGCCCCGGATACCTTTGCCGGTGCCGGCGTCGGCGACGTCGCTCACCGTTGCGGTCAGCGAGACGCGCGGGTGGGCGTAGTTCTCCTCGGAGGAGACCATCGTTCCCCACGGGCTCAAATCGCCGTAGCAGTTGATTCGCGTTCCGCCGATGTCGCGGAAGGCGTCGGTGTTGGCGACGTTCATCGCGTTGTCGAGGTCGGCGCTCCACTCGCCGTCTTCCTTGCTGAGGGGGATGCGTGAGACGTTCCCGGGACTGTTCTCCCAGTTGGTAAAGAGATAGCCGTCGCCGTCGCCGGTGGCGACGAACTCGTTGCAGTCGGGGTTGAACGCGGCATCCCCGTACTGGGTGCCTTCGAAGTCGTCTTGGGTGATATCCTCGCCGTCGGGGGTCTGGGCGACGCCGAGTCGTTCCGTCCCGCCGTTGATGGGGTCGGCCTCGCGGGCGAGCAACTCGAAGTCGCCGTCAGCCCCGCGGACGCGTCCCTGTTCGTCGTTGGTCTGTGGCGTCGACAGCTCCTCGAAGTCGTCGTTGGAACCGTCGAACTCGAAAGAGAACCCCTTGAAGTAGCCGATGCCGCTCTTGTCGAACGGCGCGGGATTGTCCCGGCTTGGGTGTTGGAGACTGTACAGTAGCGACCCGTCCTCGAAGACGTAGGGACCGGTCACCTCGGCTCCGAGCGCCGTCGTCGAGAATCGCTTGAGGTCTCCCTTGACGCTCGGCGCGCCGGGTGTGTCGGAATCGTCGGTCTGTGCCACGGCGACGCCGGAAACGCTCGCCCCGAGGGCGGCGGCCACCGATGTCGACATCAGTTTCCGTCGAGTAAACTCGACCATACGTGAGGAGAGCGGCGAGGTTCGTACAAAGCCGCTTATAATAGGGGTACGTCGCGGTCCAGTCGCAACCGAGCAGTTTGGACCGTTACGTACGGCTCGGTTCGGGTCCGGAGGAGTCGACGCCGTCGGCGCCCAACTCGGCGACACCCTCACGTATCTCCTCGGCACGGCTTCGGACCCCGGCGACGTAGCGTTCGATTTTGGCAGGCTTCTTGCCGTAGAAAGAGGCCACCCAGTTTACGTCGGTGTAGGGTTGGGTGAGAAAGTACGCCGCCAGCGTGTCGCGGCCCGCCTGAATCACTTCCGGAGGGACACCACGGTCTCCCGTACCCGCTTCCTGAAAGCCGTTCGTGTCGAAGTACACGTCGGCGTACAGTTCGGCGGCATCGGCATCGGCGAACGTGACGCCGACGTGTTCCGGCGCCTCGAATCGATAGTGTATCGCCGCCTCAGCGGTCTCATTCTTGGTAATTCGGACGTCGAGGACGTACTCTCGGTAGGTCGATTCACCACTATCACTGCCGAAGGAGTCGGTCGTCGCCATATGCGAGGATTCGTCGAGCGGCGATAGTACGTTTATAATTCCGGTACGTAGCGGTACCGAGACGAGGGGAGCATTCGGAAGCCGCTCAGTTGACGTAAACCGTCTCCTTGACGACCGTCTGAAAACTGGTCTCGGTGTCCGTGAACGTCGGGCGGTTGGCCCCGTCTGCTTGACGGCTTCGAAGGCGAGGATGGTTTCCAGTGCCACCTCATCTTCGACGTACAACTGTGGGAAGCCGTCGTAGCGGCGCTTACTCGGCGAGCGATACCGTCGTCGTCTCCTCCCACGAGCGCTCGTCGACGACGGTCAGCGAGGAATCGCCGAAGACGTAGAGATGGTCACCGACGTAGGCGGCCCGGCGTGCGCTGCCGTCGGTGTCGACGGTCGTCTCGACATCCAAGCCGTCGGTGTAGTTGAACACGTAGCCGGTGTCCCCGGCGGGCAGGAAGAACACGCCGTGGCGGCGGTCCAAGAGGAAGGCGTGGTGGCTCTCGCCGACCGCCGACCACCGCTGGTCGAGGATGCGGTCGGTTTCGACGGTGGGGTTCGAGGGCTCGGACACGTCGAAGACGACGAGTTTCACCTTGCCGCCTTCCTCGCCGATGCCGAGGATGCGGTCCTCCGAAAGCGGATGGAGGTACGACGAGAAGCCGGGGAGTTTCAACTCGCCTTCGACGGTGGGGTTTTCGGCGTCGGAGAGGTCGACGACGTGGAAGGGGTCGATTCGTCGGAACGTGACGACGTAGGCCTCGTCGTCGGTGTAGCGAACCGAGTAGATGCGCTCGGTGATGCCCATCCCCTGTACCGAACCGGTCACATCGAGGTCCTCGTCGAGAACGTAGAGGTCGTTTTCGCTGTCGGTGCCGAAGGCGCCGTCGACGGTCGTCGCGATGCGGAACTCGCCGTTGCGTTCGTCCAAGGAGAACTGATTCAGCGGCCGGCCGGGGACCGACCCGGTCGCGCCCGCTTCGACGCTCGGGGCGTCGGTGTCGTCGCCCTCGACGTCGAAGGCGACGATGCCGGTTCGCTGGAATCGGCGTTTGTTGTCCGCGGCCCACGCTTGCAGGTCATCCTCCAGGGCCTGTTCGGCTTCGCGGCGTTCGGAGTCGTTCAACCCGGCCAGCCACGAGTCGATGGTCCGCTGTATCTCGAATCGCTTCGAGCGCTGGCTCAATTCGTAGCCCCGAATCTCCTCGATTCGGTCGACGGTGTCCTCGTCGAGGCGGTCGGACTGATTGGTTACGAGGAACTCCGCGACCATATCCGCTCGATTGAGCGGTTTCTGGTAGGTGACGTACACCGAGTCCGCGGAGACGTAGACGACGCTGTCGCCGCCGGACCCGACGAAGGAGGCGCTGTCGCTCGCCTCGCCGTCGGTCGGGTCCAACGTCGTCACGGTGTAGGTGGCGTCGGCCGGCGCCGGTTCGGTGGGGTGGTGAATCGAGGAACACGGCACCACCACGTCGTCCATCGGCCGAATCGGACAGGGGCTCCGGCGGTCGACGCCGTCGACGGTGACGAGATAGACGGTGCCGGCGTGGAGTCGCGCGGTGACCACGCGGTCAGAGAGGGATTTTGACCACGTCCGTTCGGGGTTCTCGCGGTCGGCCACGTCGTAGCCGACGAGTCGGTCGCCCTCGAAGACGACGAGGCTGTCGTTGGCCAACAGTAGTCGCCCGGAGACGTTCAGCCGACTCGCAACCTCCGGAGCGGCGGGGTCGGAGGCGTTGATGAGGTGGACGCCGCTTCGGTCCTCCGTCGGCGCTTCGACTGGCTCGCTCTCGACGGTCCGGCCTTCGGGGGTGGGTTCGGGAATCGGCGTCGGGTGGACGTAGCGCTGTCGCGTCGCGTAGTACAGCGTGTCGCTCGTCGTCTTCAGCCGGTCGGGTTCGTCGATGCCCTCGATTTGGACGTTCGTATCGGAGGCCCGGCGCTGTTCGCCGACGCTCGCTCCGCTCCCGCCGTCGTCACCGCCGGCTTCCGCCTGCGGTTCGGCGGCGGGCGCGTCCGCCGAGGTGGTCCGTGCGGTCGACGCTTGCACCTGGTCGCCGAGGCCAGCCGTTCCCGACGTGGCCTCGGCTTCTCGGAGATACGACCGGAACTCCTCCGGCGAGTCGAACGTCGAGACGGCGTCGTCTTCGGGTGATTCACTCGGGTTGTCGGGGACGGTGTCGAGTACGACCGCGCCGACGGTCCCACCGACGAGCAGGACCCCGACGACGATGGCCAGTTGCGCCATCGATAGCGAACCGATGCGTGTCATACCACCCCTGTTTCCCGTCGAACGGATAATGTGTTACCGTAGAACAAAGAGCGGTTTTACCTACTCGCCGTAATGCTCGCAACCGACAGACGCGCCGTGCAATTCATCGGGGTCGGAAACTCCTAATGGATACCAATTGATGAGACAAACCGGAATGGACACCGCTACAGATATTCGAGTTGTTCGACGGTCGTCTTCGTCAGTTCTCGACCTTGGGAGATAACGCGCTGCCATCCGGTCATCTCCCGTATTCCTTCGGCTGTTCCCTTCGGGTGACGATGGACGCCCGCTGCGACGACGTGGTCGCCGTCGGTGATTCTCGCCACGTGGATGCCGACGAGCCAGGGGCCGTCACGCCCGCTGACGACGCCTTCGAAGCTTTCGAGCGAGGTTTCAATACCCAGCAACACACTGCTTCCCGATTCCGAGCCCCCACGTGCTGGTCGCGGGCCGGTAAGCCATTCGACGGACCCGGCGTCGGTAACGCCGGCCCGTCTGAGGATCTCTCGGGCGATGTCGTGCTGCAGCAGCTCCGGAGTATCCATTCTGACAACCGGATTGGCAGAGCGTCCCGCGACCGACGCATCCGGCGTTGAAAGAGTTGTCAGGCCGTACGATACGCCAGCCAAGGGGGCGGGCTGCCCAGCATCCAAGAGGGCGCCTGCGGAGCCGACACCAGTGCCGTCCACCTGTATTCCGCTTGCGTCGTCTGTGGGTATGGGACGCCCGACGACGACTACCGTCGATGTGAGTGACACCTCTTCCCCTGGGGCGGCCGGTTCGAACTGAATCGTTCGTTCGTCGGTATCCTCCACCAATCCAAACCGCTCCTCGGGGCTGTTCCCATCGGTGATGACGAGCACTCGATTGTTCCCGCTACGGGCCGACCGCCAGCCGGGAACCGACCGTTCGGTCGATTCGTCACGGTCGATCGTCAAACCGGCCATCCAGCCCCGTTTGTGGAAGAATTCCTCGCCAGCAACCCAGTACATCTCTCCCTCGGTGTCGTCGGGAACCCGGAGCGGTTCCTCTTGACCCGTTTCGAGTCCCGACAGGAACCAGAGAGCGGTCCCGCCTTCCTCGGCGTCCGACCGGACGGCTTCCGGAACCAGCAGGGTGGCCCCGTCGCTATTGATTGTCGGTGTGGGATTGAACTGGGTCAACTGCACTGACTCGATACCGATATCGCCGGACGGAACGACCGTTGCGCCGTTGCTGATGCGGCCGTCGTTAGCCGTCTCGACGAACCCAAAAACACCCGAATGAAGCGGATTCGACCGTCTGGGGGAGCTTTCGACGGTTCGTACCATCTCGTCGAAGGCGACGGTGACGGACTCGGTTGCGATGTCGCCGTCGGCACTCGCATCGAGTTCCGGCGGGTCGTACGCCTTGACCCAGGCATCCGAGAACATCCACTGGGTCCGTGCTCCCGACGAGTCCTCAACCGTCACGGTGAGCTCCTTGCGGCCTTCGTCGAGTTTGCCTTCCTCGATGGCGAGGCGCCAATCTGTCAGCTGGGTTTCACCGGGCGTAATCCCGCGTTCGAGCTCCAAGTCGCCGTAGGCCGGTTGTCCCCAGCGTTGTCCGCCCTGTCCATCCGTCTCGGAGTACCGCCTCGGGAGAGCGAGCGCCCGAACACCGACGATATCGACACCGTTGAGTGAGACTGTAACGCGAGCTGCCCCGCCCTGGCCGTTTTGCTCGCTGTCGGGCCGTGGCATCGTGGATGCTGCCTCGGCGTCCGAACCGACGCCGACGAACGCCGCCGTGCCACTGGCTCGCATCACTCGTCGATGTTCGTCGCCGGAATCCATACTCACGTCACCCCATCGATGTTCGTCAACTGAAATGGAGACCGAATACTCGGTGTTCCCATCGTGGCCTCAAACCTCCTCTCGCTCCATCCTATCGAAGGCAATAGTGGCCGACTCGGTTGCGATATCGCCGTCGGCACTCGCGTCGAGTTCCGGCGGTTCGTACTCCTTGACCCAAGCATCCGAGAACGTCCACTGAAATTGTGGGGTACCTTCCTCATCTTGGAGAACCACCGCAATCTCCTTTCGTCCCTCGTCGGCTTTGCCTTCCTCGATGGCGACGCGCCAGTCAACCAAGTGAGTTGCGCCGGGTTTGATTCCACGCTCCATGGTCAGGTCGTCAAAACTGGTCTGTCCGATTCGCTTCCGACCCTCTGGCCCCGTATCGACCTCAGAGTAACGCCTAGGAAGATCGATTCGACGAAACCCGGCGACTTCGACACCGTCGATTTGAACTTCAAATCGGCCCGCTCTCATGGGTCCGTGTCTATCCGGCATTCTACGCCCCTCCGTATCCCGCCGCTCGGTTGTAGACGGCCATGTGATTGGTCACCTCGGCTTCGGTGATGGACGGCCCATCGACGTCGATTGTGGCCGAATCCCGAACCGTCTCCGAGAGCCACAGGTTCTCTTGGTCCTCGTCTGGTAACACGACGGGGTCAGCCTCAAACGATGGTGTAACCACATCCGAACACCCGGCCGTGCTTGATGCTACAATAACTGTTGCTGTGATGAATCCCCGCCTCGAAACCGGTGTGGTCCTTGTTCCCTCACCACTCATAGGTTTTATAATACAATTAATATATAATAATCTTTCCCACCATTTTGCAAAATACACACGTCCCGCTGTGGACCTGAGTGAGCGATTCACCAGCACCTGCGGTATCGCTTCTCGCTGCATAAACCCTGAAGACCCAGTGCTGCATGCGTTAGCCGTGTTTGAAGACCGTCTGCAGAACGCCATCCACGTTTATACTGCCGGCGGCCCTACCCAAACCAGTGAGGTATCCATGACCGGAACACAGGGAGCGCGGGTGCTCACCGTGTCGGGGCCGGCCGACGGCCCGGCGGCCGCCATCGAGGGTGAGGGGTCGTTCGCCGTGCTCACGGCGACGGATGCGGCCGGGGCGCTGACTCGACTCGAGGAGGCCGACTGTGTGGTGGTGGTCGACGATGCGGACCTCGACGCGGTCGGGGTGCTGGAGGCGGTTCGGGAACGCGACACCGAAATTCCCGTCGTCGTCGTGGCGGACGACGAGACGGTCGCCAGCCGAGCGGTCGCCGCCGGCGTCGACGAGTTCGTACCGAAGACGACATCCGACGCCGAGCGCCGACTGCTCGAGCGACTCCGTGCGGCACTGGAGGGGGCGCCGCCGCTCCGGACCGACGGCGCCGCTCGCATGCCCATCGAGAACCTCGGCGTGCGCGAGGAACTCCGACTGAAGGAGCGGGCCATCGACGAGGCGCCGGTCGGCGTCACCATCGCCGACGCCGACCGCCCAGACGAGCCGATGGTGTACATCAACGACGCCTTCGAGCGGCTGACGGGCTACCCCAAAGAGCGCGTCGTCGGCCGCAACTGTCGGTTCCTGCAGGGTGATGACTCCGACCCCGAGGCCGTCGCCGCGATGCGGGAGGCGGTCGATTCGGGCTCTTCGGTGTCCGTCGAGTTGCTCAACTATCGGAAGGACGGCGAGCCGTTCTGGAACCGTGTCGACATCGCACCGGTCCACGGCGCCGACGGCGAGGTGTCGCACTTCGTCGGGTTCCAGACTGACATCACCGAGCGCAAGGAAGCCGAGATGGAGTTGAAGCGCGAACGGCGGAACCTCGAACACCTACTGGCTCGCATCAACGGCCTTCTCAAGGACGTGACGCGGGAACTCGTCGGGTCGGAGCGACGCGCCGAGGTCGAACGGGGCGTCTGTGACAGCGTCGCGGCCGTCGACACTTACGAATTCGCGTGGATCGGTGTCCCCGACCGCTCCAGCGACACCCTCGCGGCGACGGCGTCGGCCGGCGAGTGGGCGGTCCGAACCGACGACCTCGGCGTCGACCTCGCGGCGTCGGACCTCCTTCCGGCAGCCATCGCCTACGAGACCGGCGAGTTGCAGGTCGTCACCGACCGGGCGGAACTGACGGCCATCGCCGAGCAGTCGCCGTGGATGGACGCCGAGGTGGTCCGTGGCATCGCCGCCGTCCCGCTCGTCTACGGCGAGACGACCTACGGCGTCCTGTCGCTGTACACGACGGAGGAGGCGGCGCTGAACGAACACGAACGGGTCGTCCTCGAAGCCATCGGTCGGGCGGCGGCGACGGCGCTGAACGCCTTGGAGCGCGGCCGCATGCTCGCGACCGACAGCGTCCGACAACTCGACGTCGAAACCACCGACGAGGGGCTGTTCTTCGTCGACCTCTCGGAACGGACCGGCTGTTCGCTCACCTACAACGGTTCGGTGTACCGCGAGGACGGCTCCGTGCTGATGTTCTTCCGGTCGGACGGCGACGCGGCGGCCATCCTCGATTCCGTCGAGCGATACCCACACATCGCGTCGGCGGAGGTGATACACGAACACGGCGGGGAGACGCTGTTCGAGTTCGCCGTCACCAACGACTCCCTGCCGGCGACGCTGGCCGAACGCGGCGTGCGAATCTGCGAAATCGGCGTCGTCGACGGCGTCGCCACCATCGAACTCGAACTGCCGAGCGAGGGCGACGTCCGGGCCATCGCCGACCTCCTCTCGGAGCGGTACCCGGAGACTGACATCGTCGCCCAACGCGAGCGGGAGCGGCCGCCGTCGACGCGACAGGCGTTCGTCGCCGACGTGGAGGACCGACTGACCGAACGGCAGTTGACGGCGCTGCAGAAAGCCCACGTCAGCGGCTTCTACGAGTGGGACCGTCCGGTCACGGGCGATACGCTCGCGGAATCGATGGGTATCGGACGGGCGACGTACCACCAGCACCTCCGGGCGGCCGAGCGGAAACTCATCGAGGCCTTTTTCGAGCGGTAGTTCTACGTCCACCAGACGCCTTCCCGGCGGTCCATCCACGTCACGACGGCGACGTGCGGAAGGGTGAGAACGGCGATGAAGACGAGATACACTGCGGCGACCGACGCCGGCGAGGTGGGCGTGACGGGGACGAATACCGCGAAGCCGACGAGGAAGACGAGCGCCAGCGCGGTCAGCGGGGTGGCCTCCCGGGCGAACCGCCCGAGGAGTTTTCGGGTGTCGACAGCCGAGTCGCCGTCGACAGCGACAACTCTGATGACGTGTCGGAGGGCATGCCAGACGCAAAAGTAGACGCCGATGGCGACCAGCGGCGGCACCGTCAGGAAGAACAGCCACAGCAGCGCCGTCTCGCCGGCGTCGACCCGCCAACTGCGGCCGCTTCCGCGACGGTAGCCGACGAGCAACACGCCGACGGTGACCGCGAGGAAGACGCTTCCGCCGACGAGGCGTGTCGTCTCGGCGAACAGCCACGCCGTCGAGAGGTCGGAGCCGAACAGTCCGACCCACGCGTCGACGACGGTTCGGTATCTGTCGGGAAACGCCAGCAGCGGAACGAACATCGGGAGGCCGCCGCGGACGAACCCGGTCGCCGCCCGCAGTCGCGTCGAGTCGAGGTGGTCGGCGTCGACGAAGACGACCAGCGCGTGCACGTCGCCCTGCCCCCAGTGGAACCACGTTATCGCGATGAACGACGCCGCGGCGACCAGCGGTTCGAGGAGCCACAGCACCGCGTAGGCGCCGCCGACAACCGCATAGAGAACACCGACGACGACCATCGATGACGGCAGCGAGCGGTCGTCATCGATTCGCGCCGGAACGAGGTAGTCGACCGCGCCGTGGGGGAGTCCGAAGAGGACGACGCTCGCCGCCAGCGGGAGGTATCTGAGGGTGGGGCCGACCGTGACGCCGAGCAGCCGTCCGACCGTCGCGCCCACGACGAACAGGGCACAAATCGTCCACGCCGGGCGAGTGGCGAGGCGGTCGTACATCGCACGAAACGCTGGCGTCGGTTGGTCGACGGTCACGCCCATCGGTCGACCACCCACCGGAACAGGACCAGCCCTTGGACGACGAAGAGGTTCGTCACGAGGAAGAACAGCGCCTCCTCGATTGGCAGGCCGAAGAGCGCGATGCCGGTCGTATAGGTCGGCGAGATGTGCCAGATGCCGGTCGCCAGCGCGATGCGGTCGATTATCCAGAGATACACCGTCGGCACGGCGACGCCGAGGGCGACGGTGCGGCGCTGATACAGCAACTGCGGGAGGCCGACGACCCACTGGATGAACAGGACGGGCGCCGCCCACGCGAGGATGGCGCCGAGATAGAACGTCCCGGCGGTCGTGAGCAACACGGCTCCCACGAGGCCGACGGCGACGGCAGCGACGCCACCGAGCACTCGCGGTGTACGCTCGAAACGGCTGAGAGTAAGCCACCGCTCCCCGTCTTCGCGTCCGAGTGCGTCGGCTTCGGGCCAGCCGCGACGGAGCGTCAACTGGCCGAGCCACAGCGCGGTGAGAATCGGCTGGAGGAGGAAGAACGCGTACTCTCCGAGCGGCGCGAGGCCGAGGTGGACGAACGTCTGGCCCTCGCCGTAGCCCCAGACGCCGCGGGCGATGAGGTAGTTGTCCCACGGCGTCGTGTAGATGACGGCGACGAGGGTGACGACGGCGACGCCGCTCCAGTAGACCGGTCGGCCGACCGACCACACCGTCGGCCGGGTCGTCCGCGTGCGGGTCACCGTCGCCGCGGCCAAAAGCACCGCCACGACCGGCAGGAGGAACGCGAAGTGAAACTGCGCGTAAGTGGGGGCGCTCATGGTCGCACCGCTCCGTATGCTCGCCTGTCGGTCGCGTCGGTTCGTCGGTTAGTCCTCGTCATCGAATCGGTGGTGATGCCGGGCCGGTCCCGGGATTTGTCGTCGCTACCGTTCCGTGTCAGTCGTCGGCGGGTTGGGCCGTCGAACCGGCGAGGTCGCCCGCGGCGTCGAGCACCTCACGGCTCGACAGCAGGATGATACCGAAGCCGACCTTCGCGACGAGGTCCAACACCATGAAGCCGGCCGTCTCGCTGTAGAGGCCGATGGTGCCGAGGCCTTCGGTGCCGAGTATCCACCACACCGGATACACCAGCCAGACGACGACGATGAGGTTCCGGAGGATGTTGAACGTCGATTGGGCGTCCTCCGAGAGGCGGTTTGCCTCCTCGGTCAGCGTTCCGAACAGGAAGTACAGCAACACCAACAGGAAGCCGGTGGAGACGCCCCACCAGATGAGGCGGTCACCGACGGGGCTGAGCAACACGCCGGTCGTCGACAGCGTCGCCACCGCGCCCGTGCCGATCATCAGCGCGTCGAGACCCACGAGCGTGGCAATCTGGTTGCGGTTCGCCCCGGCAAGCAGTCCGAGGTCGATGAGGAGCAACGGCGTCGTGAACAGCCAGTCGGTGTATCGCGCCCAGTAGATGGGCAACTCCTCGCCGGCGACGGTCACTGTCGTCAACCCGAAGCCTAACGCCATCATCAGGTAGTTGACGAAGGCGATGGCGGTGATGAATATCGTCACGATGTAGAACTCCTGTCGGCGTCTGTTCTCCTCGCCCCACCCGCGGGCGATGAAGTACAGCATACCGAGGAACATTCCTGCCGTGCCTATCCACAGCCATAGTGCTTCGCTGCCTGGGTCTGCCATGGTACGTCTTACCCTACGAACCGACGGGTGTTGAAAAGTATACCAAACTAGTTTGGGAACTATGGCAACTATTTCCACCCTCTTCCGTGGACGCGCTGGATTCGAGACCCCGTTTATTTGATGAGATGGCGGCTTCGAGGGCACCTACCGCAGGTAGCGCCGGAGCCGTTCGGGCACTGTCCCTACGACGGGTCGCCGCGGCGCTCTTGAGCCACTCCCGTCGCGTTTGCTCACGTGCCACAGTAACAATCTACAGGAAGATGTCGACAAAAGATAGGAGTTCAACATGTAAACCGACGCAATAGGTATGAACCCGCCGGAGTTTCGCCCGACGATCGCTACCCACCGAGGACGGAATCGAGTCGAGCGGCGACATCGTCGACGGCCGTCCGACCCTCGTCGATGTGCTCATACAGGCTCAGGAAACCGTGAATCTGGGCCTCGTAGTGGCGGTGTTCGACGGGGACGCCGTCGGCTTCCAGTCGGTCGGCGTAGGCTTTCCCCTCCTCACACAGGGGGTCGAATCCGGCGGTGAGCACTGTCGCCGAGGGCACCCCCGAGAGGTCGCGGGCGCGGATGGGGAAGGCGTAGGCGTTTGCGGTGTCGGCCTCGCGAGCGAGGTACTGTTCGAGGTACCACTCGACGCTGTCCATCTCGAGGAAGTAGTCCGTCGCGTAGTCGTCGTAGGAGTCGTACCAGTTGACCGACGGCGGGTTGACCGAGGGGTAGACGAGCAGTTGGTGTGCGAGGTCGGGGCCGTCGCGGTCGCGTGCGGCCAAGGCGACGGCAGCGGTGAGGTTGCCGCCGGCGCTGTCGCCGCCGATGGCCACCCGCTCGGGGTCGCCGCCGAGGTCGGCGGCGTGTGTCGCCGCCCACTCGGTTGCGGCATAACAGTCCTCGAAGCCCGCCGGGAAGGGGTGTTCCGGCGCTCGCCGGTAGTCGACCGAGACGACGACACAGCCCGCTTCCTTCGTCAACAGCCGACAGGGGCCGTCGTAGGCGTCTATCGAGCCGCGAACCCAGCCGCCGCCGTGGAAGAACACGAGGAGTGGGACTGGTTCATCGACTTCGGGTGCGTAGATGCGGAGCGGAATCGGCCCGTTCGGCCCCTGAATTTCGAGGTCGGTGACGCTCCCGACGGGTTCGGGGTCCTCGACGGAAAAGAGGTCGTCCAACAGCGCCCGCCCGGTCGCAACCGACAGCGTCGACGACGGCGGCGAGACGCCGGCTTCCAGTTCCGTCAACAATGCATCCGCCTGCGGGTCGAGGCCGGGGTCTCGGTCCGTCACCTCGACGCCTCCGTTGCGGATGTCGTCGTGCGGCCACCCAACCGTCCCCACTCGCCGACGCGATTGTGACTTTGTGTCATGGGAATGGCTACGGGACGGCGGTATCAAAAACAGGGGGTTCGAATGTCAACTGTCGTCCGCTCAGGGCTTCTCGTCGATGTGTTCCATCGCCTCGACGAGACTCCGGATGAGTTTCTTCTCGCCGCGGCGCATGTTCTTCGAGACCGCGGTCGTCGAGACGTCGAACTCCTCGGCCAGCGTCGACAGCGTGGCATCCCTTGGCGTCTCGAAGTAGCCCGACTCGGCGGCCCGCTGGATGGTTTCGGCTTCGACGTCCGAAAGCGACCGGCAGGCGTCGAGCAGTTCGCCGGCCGGTTCGATGTTGCCCAGCACGTCGAACAGTCGGTCGAGTTCGAGGTCCCGTCGCTGTTCGACCTGAAAGTCGTTGTTGGTGTCGAGTGCGTACAGCGTCTCGTCGGCGGTGCCGCCGTCGTCGAAGCCGACCTGCCACAGTTCGTGGCCGTCGCGGATGCGGAACGGCCCCGTGATGTAGCCGCCGCGGTCGTGGATGACCGACATCGCGTCGGTCTGTTCGATGACCGTCCGGATGACTGCGCTGTCGCCCTTTCGGGTGAACAGCTGGTACTCGTTCATGTTGTCGTGCTCGCGCAGCGCCGACAGCCCGTTGTCGAGTGCACCGCGGTCGGCCCCGTCGACGAGCAGCCGGGTCTCTAACTCCTCTTGGGCCGCGTCGAGTTGCCAGTGCATCGTCGAGAACGCCACCTCGTGGTCCGCGGTCGTGTCGATGAAGGGGCAGTCGTACTGCTCCATCTCCATGGTGACGTCTATCATCGGCCCGGAGTTTCTCCTCCAGTGGCATAACTGTTTGTCACGGTTTTTGACTCTCGACTGCGTGTCACGGGGGCTTTAGCCGTGGAACACCTCGTGCCGCTATGGACCCGGACGACAACCACCGAAACTGGGCCGAGCGCTCCGGGGAATTCTCACCCGAGTACTACGCACAAATCGGCCCCAACGAGGTCAGCGAAACGCTCCGTGAGGTGTTCGAGCACTACGTTTCAGAGAACGCCGCCGTCTTGGAAATCGGCTGCAGTTCCGGCCGCCACCTTGAACACCTCCGGCAGGCCGGCTACGAGAACCTCACCGGCATCGACCTCAACGACGAATCGTTCGACATCATGGCCGAGCACTACCCGGCCCTCGCCGAGAGTGGCACTTTCCACACCGGCGCAATCGAGGATATCGTCCCAGAGATGGCCGACGGCGCCTTCGACGTGATTTACTCGGTGGAGACCCTCCAGCACGTCCACCCGGACGATGAGTGGGTGTTCGAGGAACTCATGCGGGTCACCGACGACCTGCTCATCACGGCCGAAAACGAGGGGAACAGTCCGAAACGCGGCCGGGACGGTTCGACGGTGAGCTACGTCAACGACGACTTTCCGCTGTATCACCGCGACTGGAAGGCGGTGTTCTCGGAGTTGGGCCTCGCACAGTTACTGCGCGAGGGTGGGAAACGGGATACGGTTCGGGTGTTCCGGGTCGTCTGAGAGCGGTCACAGCAAGGAGGATGCTCACGGTTTTAGTCGCGGGGGGACCCCGACTGGGTCTCCGTTTCTCCCATCACGTCGCCGTCGTAGACGACGCCGCGTTCGCCGTCGACGGTGACGGTTCTGCCTCCCTTCAGTCGCTCCGATGCCGAATCGATTGCCACCATCGGAACGCCGAGTTCGCGGGCGACGATGGCCGGATAGCCGGTCATCTCGGGGTCGGTGGCGACGATAGCCGCGACCCGGTCTACGTCGCCGGTGAACTCGGCGTCGAAGCCGGCCGGTAAGACGAGGACGCCGTCGGCCGGAATCCCCGCGAGGTCGCCGTCGGAGAGCCGGACGACGGGGCCGGCCGCCCGGCCGCTAACGATTGGCTTCCCCGTCGCCACCGGCTCAGTGACGGTGTGGACCTTCAGGGTGTTCGTCGCGTTCGTTCCGCGCATCTCCGACATCATCCCCGAGAGGACGACGATGGTGTCGCCGCTCTCGGCGAGGCCGGAGTCGAGGGCGGTGTCGACGGCGCGTTCGAGCACTTCGTCGATATCTGCGGCGGGTGGGGCCGAGTGTGGGTCGACACCGCAGGAGACCGCGAGCTGTCGGCGGACGCGCTCGTTGGGCGTCGTCGCGATGATGGGGACGCCGGGTCGGAACTTGGCGATGCGACGGACGGTGTAGCCGGATTCGGAGACGGCGACGATGGCCGAGGCGTCGACGTCGGCGGCGAGATACCGCGCCGACCGCGCCAGCGCCTCGGTCCGAGAGCCGGCTCTGGCCGTCGGAATCCGCTGCTCGCGGCTCTCGTCGTACTCCTCGCTGGCCTCGATTTCCCGGACGATGCGTGCCATCGTCTCCACGACCTCGACGGGGTGGTCACCGATTGCGGTCTCCGCCGACAGCATCACGGCGTCGGTGCCGTCCAACACCGCGTTGGCGACGTCGGAGGCCTCCGCTCGCGTTGGCCGCGAGGCCCGGACCATCGAATCGAGCATCTCGGTGGCGGTGATGACCGGAACGCCCGCCTCCATACACCGGCGGACGATTCGCTTCTGGATGAGGGGGACGGCTTCCAGTGGACACTCCACGCCGAGGTCGCCGCGGGCGACCATCACGCCGTCGGCGGCGTCGACGACCTCCTCGACGTTCTCGACGGTGACCGCCCGTTCGATTTTCGCGACGACGTCGATGTCACCGCCTCCGGCGTCGTCTACGGCGTCGACGACGGTGTAGACGTCGTCGGCGTCGCGGACGAAGGAGGCGGCGACGAAGTCGACCTCGTGTTCGGCGGCCACCTCGATTTCCCTGCGGTCGGCCTTCCGGACGATGTCGAGCCCGAAGTCGACGCCCGGCGCGATGACGCTCTTGTTCGCGCCGAGTCGCCCGCCCGAATCGACGGTCGTGACGACGGTTTCGCCGTCGATTCCGGTCACCGTCGCCTCGATGCGGCCGTCGTCGAGGAGTACTGTATCACCCAAACCGACGGCGGCGATGGAGTGGTTGAGACCGACGGTCTCCGTCGTGGCCGTCGTCCCCTCGGCGAACCGGAGTTCCGACCCCGTCGCTATTTCGATGGGGTCGTCGATGCCGGCGGTCCGGACTTCCGGGCCGCGGAGGTCGAGCATCGTCGCAAGCGGGTCCTCGCGGTCGGCGGCCACCGATTGCACCCGCTCGATTCGCGTGGCGCGCTCGGCGGTGGTGCCGTGGCTGGCGTTCAACCGCGCGACCGACATTCCGGCGTCAGCGAGGTCCCGAATCGTCGCCCGGTCGCTTGACGCCGGGCCGAGCGTACAGACGATTTTGGCGTTCCGCATGCCTCACTCGTCGGTTCGAGGGGAGAAAAAGTGCGGCGCCGGTTTAGGCGTATGATTCGATGAGCGAGCGGAGTTGGTCTTCGCCCTGGACGCCGACGATTTCCTCGACCTGCTCGCCGTCGGCAAAGAGGACGAGCGTGGGGACGCCACGGACGCCGTAGGCGGCCGCCAACTGCTGGTTCGCGTCCACGTCGACTTTCGCGACCGCGGCGTCGGTCTCGGCGGCGAGCGTTTCGACGACGGGTTCGAGCATCTGACAGGGACCACACCAGTCGGCGTAGAAGTCCGTCAGGACCACGTCCTGCTCGGCTACGAGGTCGTTCAGCTCGTTCGTGTTTCCGATGTGGACGGGGTCCGTCGGCGCGGCCGACCCGGCGTCGGACGTCGTTTCGGTTGTCATCACTCCCCCATATGAGTCGGCAGCAATTAAGAGTTTTGGACAAAGCAGACAATACTGTTTTCGCGAGGCTCATTTCCCTTCCGAGCGTGGCCCAGGGTAGATGTCGACGGAAAAGCAATGCCCGGACTGTGCGGAACCGCTCGAACAGATGGAACTACAGGGAACGGACGCACTCGGGGACCTATCTATTGTCTCGGAAGGGTCAGACGAGGGCTTTCTCGGGAGTTTTCGCGCCGACGAGATTCTGACGCCCGTTCCGTACGTCTGCCCGGAGTGTGGACGGACACTGCTGTATGCGGAGTAGGGTGAGTTCTCCCCGCCCCCTCGCGTTCCACGGCTCCGACGACGCCTTCGGCGTTAGCTTTCGGCCGACGGCACGGCCATCTCGCCTTCCTCGTATTTGTTCTCGAACTCCTGGATGAGTTGGCCCATCTTCGCGTACCAGTCGTTCAACATTCGCTGCATGTCGTCGGTAATCTTCTCGGAGTCCGTCGGGAAGTAGACGTGGTAGTAGCCGCCCTGGTCGTAGTTGACTTGCTCTTTCTGGATGAAACCGGTCTGGAGCAGTCGCTGAACCGAGCGGTAGGCGGTCGAACGTTCGCGGTCGACCGCTTCGGCGATTTCGTCCACTGTGAGCGGTTCCGCGGCGTCGACGAGTGCCTGAAAGCACTCCCTGTCGAGCTGTTTGAGACCGTGGAAACACTCGAGGAGTCCTTCACACTCCATGTCCTGCTGGAGTTGTTCGGACATCGAATCTGGCATTTGTATCGTCAGTCGGTAGGCACTACGTAGTTAAAAGACTTGTGTAGATATTACACAATCCTGTGCTCGATGGGTCGCAAGCGGGCGTTTTCCGAAGTGGGTCACCCCAGAAGCGCTATCGCGGCCATCGCCCCGTAGCCTGCGACGAAGGCGATACCGAAGGAGGCGACCCACGCGCCGACCGTCAGGAGGATTTTCCGAGCGCTGACGCTGCCCCACCCCCCGACCGCCGCGCCGCTGCCGATTATCGCGCTCACGACGATTTCGTTGAACGAGACGGGGACGCCCAACAGCACGGCGAGTTGGGCGATAAGAAACGACGGGACGAGCGCGGCGATGGAGCGTCGCGGCCCCAGCGAGGAGTAGTCCTGTGCGAGCGATTTAATCATCCGCGGCGCACCGGTCCACGAGCCGACGAGGATGCCGGCTCCGCCGCCGACCAACACGACGAATGGCGAAATCATCCCCACGTCGTCGAGCAGCGGCAACAGGGGACCGACCGCGAGGCCGACCTGACTGCCACCCGCCGAGAAGGCCACGAGCGACCCGAACGCCAACAGCACACGTCTGAGTCCGCCCGCCTCGTCCCGCCGGATGTCGGCGTAAACGAGCGTGGCGACGGCGACTGCGACGGCAACCGACAACACGATTGGTGCGATCCAGTGGTCGATTCCCGAGAGTCGCTGTCCGGCACCGACCAACGACCCGGGCGTTCCGTCGGGGCCGAGCAGCACGAACTCGACGTTGGCGAGGACGGCACCGACACCGCCCGCGAGCATCGCGACGCTCAGGCGCTCGGGCACGTCCGACCGGGGGAGTACGCTCGCGATACCGTAGGCCATCCCGCCGCCGACGAAGGGTGTCAGCAGCCAGACGGCGCCGATTTGCTGGTATTTCGGCCACACCGGCGTCCCGCCAAGGGCGAAGCCGACGCCGATGACCGACCCCGTGACGGTAAAGGCCGTCGCGATGGGGTAGCCAGTCTTGATACCGATGGCCATCAGTCCGGCACCGATGAACAACACGACGATGACGGCCGTCGCGGGCAGGGTGATGCCGCCGATGAGGCCGCGACCGACGGCCTCGGAGACGTTCGCTCCCTGTGTCACGGCGCCGGCGAAGCCGAAGATGCCGACGACGAACGCGGCTCGCATCGTCGTGATGACGTTCGCGCCGACCGCCGGCGCGAAGGGGGTCGCACCGCTGGAGCCGGCGCCGATGACCCACGCCATGAACAGACTCGCGAAGCCGGCGACGACGAAGAGGATAATGATGGAGGATTCCATGTAGTGTAGAAACGAATCCGAAACGGGGTGTCAGTCGTCGGCCGGGGCCGTAGCGGCGGCGTCAGTCGTTCGACTCCGCCAGACGCCCTGTGCGTACGCGCCGACGAACATGCCGGCCAGCGCCCACAGAATGGTCACGTTGCCGATGCCGAGGCTGGCGTAGGCGGCACCGGGACAGATACCTGACAGCCCCCAGCCGACGCCGAAGATGGCGCCGCCGATGACGACGTTCTTGTCGAAGGGCTTCAGGCGTCGCTCGTAGCGGTCACCGGTCAGCGGTGCGGTGTCTCGGATTCGTGGCATCACCGCGAAGGCGATGCCGCTGACGATGGCCGCGCCGAACATGACGAACACCAGTCCGAGGTCCTCGAACTGGAGGAAGTTCAACACGACCTCCGGTCGCGCCATGTGGCTGAAGCCGAGCCCGAACCCGAATATCAGGCCGCCGACGAGTATCAGCGGCTTGAACAGCGGATGTCGGTCCGCCATTACGGGCTCACCCCCAGCGCTGCGACGAGTTGTGCCGTCCCGATGGCGACTAAGATGAACGTCACCACGCCGACGATGGACGTCTTCGACGCCGAACCGACGCCGCAGACGCCGTGGCCGGACGTACACCCTTTGCCGACTCGGGTACCGATGCCGACCAGGATGCCACCGAAGAACAGCCGCCAGGGCTGTACGTCGGTCAACCACAGTGTCACGCCGGCGACTTCATACAGTTGGCCGGTGGTACCGGGCTCGTACAGCGACGTCGTGATGACGCCGGATTGGACCGTCGCCGCGAACAGCGCCGCTCCGAGGATGATACCGACCGTGAACACGACGCGCCAATCCCGGGAGGCGACGTACTGCTGGAACCGCGATTGGTCCGAGACGTACGAGAGCGTCGATTCGAGGAACGTGCTCGCACCGGCTGGAATGCCCGTCCCGAGATAAATCACGACCGCTCCGAGACCGACCAGCAGCCCACCGACGGCGTAGCGACTGACCCCGTTGGGGAACAGCTCGGCGGCCGATTGGAGTACGAGTAGGTCAGTCACCATCGGCGGTGTTAGTCACCCGCGAGGGATTCCTGGCTCGCGGCGCAGTTGTTCGGCCCGAGTTCGAGGGTGAACGCTTCCTCGTCGTCGACGGTGTTCTGTCCGAGGTTCGTCGCGATGATGTCCTCGTAGTTGGCCGGACGCGGCGGCATATCCGAGAGGATGAGTTCGACGAAGTCGTCTTCGTCCATGGTGAGCGCATCCATCTCCTCGACGAGGTCGCCGACGGGGGCAGTGTAGGTGCCGTCGTCGGCCGGTTCGGCGGCGTCGCTGAAGTGAGCGCCACCGATTAGCGTGTCGTCGGGCAGGGTGAGGACGCGCTCTTGAAGCGACTCGTACAGCATGCGTGCGGCTTCGGGCGCGCCGTCGTCGCCCTCTTCGAGGTCGGGGCGGGCGACGCTCTCGATGAAGAGGCCGTCGCCGGTGGCCAGAAGCGAGTCGTCGACGAGATACGAGGTCATGCCCGTCGTGTGGCCGGGTGTGAAGACGGTCTCGATGGTGGCGTCGCCGACTTCGAAGGTGTCGCCGTCTTCGGTGGTCGTCAGTTCGTCGGCGTAGGTGACGCCCCGTGCGACCGCGGCCTCCGGGATGACGCCTTCGACGCCCTCGGCGTCGAGGTCGCGCAGTCCGGAGATGTGGTCGGCGTGGATGTGGGTGTCGAAGGCGTACTGCAGGTCGACGCCCAGTTCGTCGGCGTCTTCGAGGTAGCGGTCGGTGAAGGCACGCAGCGGGTCGATGACGGCGGCTTCGCCGTCGTCGTAGAGGAAGTACCCGAGACAGCCCGAGGAGGGCCGCTGGTACTGCAGGAGCGTGCCGGCGCCGTCGTAGTCGGTGACTTCGACGGCCTCGTAGATGCGAGCCCAGCCGTTCATGCCGTCTTCGAGGTGGTTGACCTCGTAGCCGCGTTCGGCGAGAGTGCCCGCGACGAACTCGCTTGCGCCGCCCTTCGCACAGAGGACGGTCACTTCGCGGTCATCGGGAATCGCTTCGAGGATGTCCTCGTCGATTTCCTCATCGAGGAACTCGAAGTAGGGGACGTTGATGGTGGTGACGTTGTCGTCGTCGATGTGCCATTCGTCGTAATCGGCTTCCATGCGAGCGTCGAGGATAGTGATGTCCTCGCCGGAGTCGATTCGCCCCTTCAGCGTTTCGGGGGTAATCGAGTCGACCGGTTCGTCCGGGGTCGGGAAGTCTTCGGCGTTCATGTCGTACATGCTTCCTTACTGGGTGGACGTACTAAAGAGTTTGCATAGTAGTTCATATATGGCACAATACAGTAGCTGGATGGACTCCGAAATCACATCGGAAATGGGTGCGTAAGCGCGCATATGCGATGATTAATCGAGTAGCTGTGTGGCGGACGGTTGTTTGAGGATAGTGCAAGAACCGATATTCTTTTATCCCTGGCTCCTATATTGTGCGATAGCTCCAATACAGAACACGGAGTGAAGAAACAACAATGAGTGCAGAATTCGACATCTCACAGACGCTCGACGTGAAAGGTGCATCGTGTCCCATGCCGGTCGTGAAGACGAAGCAAGCTATCGACGACCTCGCCGAGGGCGAGGTGCTGGAAGTGCTGGCGACCGACTCCGGCAGCATGAGCGACCTCGATGGCTGGGCAACAGGAACCGACGGCGTCGAACTCCTCGAACAGGTCGAGGACGGCGACGTGTACAAACACTACGTCGAGAAGACCGCGTAAAATGAGTACTGACACGCCCGCGTCGTCGGCCGACAGCGAGCCGTTGACCGAAGCGGAGCTCCAGGCCCGCATCGAGGAACTGGAGGACAAAGTCGCCACGCTGGAAACCGACACCGCCGACGACACCAAGAAGATGACAATCGTCGCCACACAGGGGACCTTCGACATGGCGTACCCGCCGCTCATCCTCGCGTCGACGGCCGCCGCCTTCGGCTGGGACGTCGTCGTCTTCCACACGTTCTGGGGACTGGACATCCTCCACGAGGAGAAGTCCAAGGACCTGAAACTCTCCGCTGTCGGCAACCCGAGCATGCCGATGCCGAACGCCCTCGCGGCGCTCCCGGGGATGGACAGCATGGCGACGAAGATGATGGAAAAGCGCATCTCCGACAACGGCACCGCCACCATCGAAGAGCTCATCGAGCTCTCGATAGACCAGGGCGTCGAACTGCAGGCCTGTCAGATGACCATCGAACTGATGGAGTACGACGAGGACGACTTCTACGACGACGTGACCGTCGGCGTCGGCGCCGCCACCGCTCTCCAGCACATGGCGGAGTCGGACATCCAACTGCTGGTCTAACGACGTCCCCGGTATCTGAACGAGTTCTACCCTAGACAGCGAATCAGTTTAGGAAGTCGAACGAGAGACTCACGCGAGAGTAATCGTACCGGTCTCATCTTCGATACGAATGGTCGTACCGAACGCCGCAGAGCGCTCAGCGACGGTTCTGAGAATATCGCGTGCCGCTTGGCCGGTGGCGAGAGTCGGCGTTCCGCGCTGTGGAACGGGCGCACGTGGCTGTAGGGTACACGGATAGAGCGTTACGTCAGTAAGGGTCCCATTCGCTGCAAACTCACACCGTGGGACGAACGACATCCAGTTGTCCGCGTCGTGGGCGACCGTCGAAGCCGTCTCTTGGCCAGCAGACGACCCACGAACATTTGGTACGGTGGATTCGACGGGTTGGTCGATGGATTCCGGGATCCGATGGATCGCCTCCTCTTGAAAGAAGAAGTTCCCGAGCGAATAGAAAATCGGCCGCTCTTGGTGGAGTTCGACTCCACGGAGGGCGTGTGGTCCCGTCACGACGACTGCATCGGCACCTGTCTCGACACACTCGTGGGCGACTCGCTGGAGGAATTTGGGCGTTTCACTCGTGTTGCGGTTCCCATCTCTAGCCTGGTGGACGTGCAGAGCTACAATTACCCAATCGGCGGCGGCATCCGCATCACCGATTCCACCGAGGAGTGCCTCACGTTCTCGCTCGTGAACGGAGTGATATATGCCGGGTGGCTGTTGCTCCGTTGCCGGAGCACACCGCATCTGCATGAAGTAGTACGCGTCGTCCGTTCGCCAGTCGGGGTTTTCGCGCCGAAGCCACTCTCCTTTGATTTGGTCGATTCCGGTCCGCTCAGCAATCGTCTGAAGTTGGTCAAGATGCTCGGGCAGCATCCGATACGTCCACTCCACGTGGAGCGGATTGACTCCACACTCGCCATCGAACCTAGACGTGGAAACGCCTGCCTCTCCACCAGGGGGAACACTTGTCGTCGCATTGAGGAGCCCCACGCGCCCCGCTTCCGTGTCCAAATACGCTGGAGACCGTGCCTCTGTCAAGTCTCGCCCGATACCTGCGAAGGGTACGTCTCGCGTATGCATCGCAGAGAGCGTGCTCCGAACCCCCGTCGCTCCGAAATCGAGGGCGTGATTCGAGGCTGCCGTGAATAGGTTCACTCCCATGTTGACCAGTTCGTCGAGAATAGAGGGGTCGGAACCCATGATGGCTCCCGGAAACGGTGCGAGATACTGGTACTGGTCGGTTTCCTGTCGGAGCGAGGCGTGGGGTGTACCTTCGGTCACCAAGACTGGTTCGACCTGCGTCACCGCAGCATCGGCGGCACGGAGAACGTCGAGAAGGGCGCCAAATCCATCTCTCTCACTTTCGAGAGTAGATACTGAGTTAGCGAGAATTGCGTCTCCCGTAGCAGCAAACGTAAACGAGTCAGACGCCATGGCTGGTAATCTCCCAGGTTTCACTTGAGTTCTGCTGACTCAGAGCTCATCTACTCGTGTGGTTGCTCCGCGGTCCGGTGACGGTTCGAATGTAAACCTTGGAATCCATACCGCTTCGTTGACGATGTCGTGGTATGGCTTCAGAATCGTCTCCCGACGACGACCAGCTCTCGCCACCACCGATTACCGAAGACCGGGTACTCAAACTCGACGACGACCGCTTTTCGAGCGACACCGTCGCCCTCGTGACCGGCGCCGCATCGGGCATCGGCCGGGCGACAGCCATCGCACTCGCGGTCAACGGCCTGACGGTCGTCGGCCTCGACGTCGACGAAGACGGCCTCGACGGAACCATCGAGACGGTCGAATCCCTCGACGCCGACGGCCGGATGGTCGCCACTCAGTGCGATTTGACCGATAGCGACGATATCGAGGCTGCCGTCGACGCCGCGAGCGAGGAGGGAACCATCAGGTATCTCGCCAACATCGCCGGGATGCAACACATCGCCTCCATCCCCGAGTTCCCGACCGAGGAGTACGACCGCATGATGGACGTGATGTTGCGGGCGCCGTTCCTGCTGTCGAAACACGTCATGCCGCACATCAGAGAAACCGACGACGGCGTCGGCGCAATCGCCAACATGTCGTCGGTCCACGGCCAGTATGCGACTCGCGATAAGGCGACCTACATCACCGCGAAACACGGGCTCAACGGGCTCACGCGCTCCATCGCCGCCGAGGGCGAGGGCACGCTGCGGGGCTTTTCGGTTAGCGTCGGCTACGTGTTGACGCCGCTGATGGCCAACCAGATAGCCGACACTGCCGAGGAACGGGGCATCTCCGAGGAGGAAGTCATCGAGGACGTGATGCTCGGGCAGGCCCGGACGAAGGAGTTGATGATGCCCATCGAGGTGGCGAACCTCTTCGTGTTCGGCTTCTCCTCGCACGCCAGACACCTCAACGGCGGCGACCTGCTGCTCGACGGCGGCTACACCACCACCTACGAGTGAACGGCGTCGGCGAGTCGGCCGACACCCTCGTTGACCGTCGATTAACGGGAGTACACTTTTCACCGCCGGCCGTAACGGTCTTTTCGACTCTTTCGGGTCGGGAGGACGATGACAGGCACAACAGACGAAATCGTGGAATTGTTCGAAGCGGGCGGCGTCGACACGGTGTTCGGCTTCCCCTGCGAGCAGATGGACCCCTACTATTCGAGTCTCGCGGACTCCTCGCTGCGACACGTCTTGGGCCGTAGCGAGGCGAGCGCGGCGCTGATGGCCGACGGGTACGCCCGGGCCAACCGGACGGTCGGCGTCGTCGACGGCGTCGGCGGCCCCGGCGCCGCCTACATGAGCGCGGGCCTCTGTGAGGCCGACGGCGCCTCCAGTCCCGTCCTCGCACTCACCGGCGACAACGAACGCGACATCCGCGGCCGCGAGGTGATACAGGACGGCGACAACGAGGCGATACTCGGCCCGCACGCCGAGGTGACCTTCGACGCCGAATCCGGCGACCGCGCCGTCGAAGCCGTCGAGTCGTCGCTCCGGCAGATGACCACCGGCGTGCCGAAACCCGCCCACGTCAACCTCCCCGGTGACGTGTTCGAGGAAGAAATCGACTACTCGCCGGCCGCAGTCGACGCGTCGTATCCGGCCGACCGTCCCGCGCCGAACCCCGAACGGGTCGCGGCGACGCTGGACCGTCTCGAAGCCGCCGAGGCGCCGGTCGTCCTCGCCGGGGAGGGCGTGGTCCGTGCCGACGCCAGCGAGGCGCTGGCCGAGTTCGCCGAACGGACGAACACGCCCGTCGTCACGTCGATAAACGGCAAGGGCGCCGTCGACGAGACCGAACCCTATGCGCTCGGTGTGGTGGGACGGTGGGGGTTCTGTGCGACCGCAAACGACGCCCTCGAAGCCGCCGACCTCGTCGTCGGATTGGGGACGCGGTTCAGCGACCTCACCACCGTCGGGTGGTCGATGATTTCCGACGAGGCCGAAATCGTCCACGTCGATTTGGACCGGGCGTGGCTGGGGAAGAACTACGCCGCAGACGTGGCGATACAGGCCGACGTTCGGACGACGCTTCGGGCGCTGAACGACTGTGTCGCTCCCGACGACTACGCCGACCGCGCCGACCGCATCGAGTCGCTGGACGCCGACCGCACCGAGTGGCGGGCCTCCCACGAGAGCGACCTCCGGAGCGACGCCGAACCGGTCGCACCCGCCCGCGTCGTCGACGAACTGAACGAGTCGATTCCAGCCGAGGGAATCCTCGTCAGCGCCACCAGCTACTCGGGGTTCTTCTCGGGGGCGTTCTACGAGGTCGAACAGCACGGCCTCGGATACCTACAGGCCCGCGGCAGCGACGGCATCAACGTCTGTCTCCCGCAGGCAATCGGCGTCCAACTCGCCCGTCCCGACACACCCGTCGTCGCCCTCTCCGGCGACGGTGGCATCGGCTACCACATCGCTGACCTCGAGACGGCCGCTCGCGAGGACCTGCCACTGACCGTTGTCATCTTGAACAACGACGGGCTCGGCTCCTCGAAGGCCAGCCAAATCGGCACCGACAACTTCCAGCTCTCGACGGACTTCCACGAGGGCGTCGACTACGCCGCCATCGCCCGCGGCTTCGGCTGCCGCGGCGAAACCGTCGAGACGCCCGACGAACTCACCGAAACGCTCCCCGACGCCATCGAGAGCGACGAACCGACGCTACTTGACGTGCAGGTAGATCCCTTTGCGGTTCCGCCGATACTGGTGTAGCGAGGCTGTGGGTATATTTTCCGTCACACCGAATTCCCCACATGACCTCCCTCCGCTCGGTGTTCCGAGAACTGGCCGTCGAACGCCCCCTCCTCGCGCTCGTCGTGGCCGTCGTGGCCGTCGAGGTGGTCGGTGCCTCCGGTGCCGTCTTCACCGCACAGGGCCTCGGCGCGTGGTACGACTCGCTCCAACAGCCAGCGTTGGCCCCGCCGAACTGGGTGTTCGGCCCCGTCTGGACCGCCCTGTTCGCACTCATCGGCGCCGCCCTGTGGCTGGTGTGGCGGCAGGCGGATTCGGCGCCGAGAGATGTCCGGCTGGCCGTCGGCGTCTTCGTCGTCCACTTCGCGTTCAACCTCGGGTGGTCGGCCGTCTTCTTCGGAATGCGCGAAATCGGCCTCGGGCTTGCCGTCATCGTCGCGCTGTGGGCGCTCATCGTGGCGATGATGTGGGCCTTCGCCCGCGTCGACCGCCGGGCGGCGCTGCTGCTCGTTCCGTACCTCGCGTGGGTCTCGTTTGCGACGTACCTGAACTACGAGTTCTGGACGCTGAACTGACCGCCGAGACGCCCCGATGACCCCTCAGAAGACGGCGTCGTAGACGGCCGCGCCCGTCTCCTCGTGGCGTTCTTCGAGCGTTTCCCGAAGCGCATCGGTACCGAACATCTCCTCGAGGTCGAAGGGGCCGATTTCGCTGTCGCCGCCGCGTTTGAGAATCTCGTCGACCGTCGCCTCGTCGGCGATGCCGTCCTCGACGAGGCGGTGGCCCTCGTTGACCAGCGCCGCCAGAATCGGCTGGATGTCGTGTGGCTCCTCGGGGTCGTCCATCAGACACGCCTCGCCGTCCCACTCGAAGAAGCCGGCGCCGGATTTCTTGCCGAGGCGGTCGGAGGCGACCAACTCCTCCATCCGGTCGCGGACCTCCGGCGGCGGGGCGTAGCGGTCGCCGTACACCTCCGAGAGATTGTCGACGGTCGCGAGGTGGACGTCGAGACCGATGAGGTCGATGAGTTCCAGCGGCCCGCGGTCGAAGCCGACGTTTCTCGCGGCGGTGTCGATGGCCGCGGGGTCGGCCTCCAGCAGTTCCCACGTCGCGGCGCATTTGATGCTCGCAGACAGCCGCGAGAGGCCGTTGGCGCGGTACTCCCGGCCGAGTCGAATCGGCTCGCGGTCGATGGCTCCGGCGGCCTCGTGGGCGATCTCGAGGGCACGGTCGCTCGCCCCGTCGCCGGATATCTCGACGATGTCGCGGCGAAGTGCGGGGTTCGCGAAGTGAAACAGAACGACCCGTTCTGGGTGGGCCATCTCGGCGGCGATGTCGCCGGGCGTCAGCGAGGAAGTGTTCGTTCCGATAATCGCCTCGCCGTCGAGGACGCTTTCGAGGTCGGCGACGATGCCGCGTTTGAGGCCGAGCCGTTCGGGGACGGCTTCGACGACGAACTCGGCGTCCGACAGCGCCTCGATATCCGTGTCGTAGGCGATTCGCTCGGCCGGCCGGTCCGACACCTCGATGCCGCCGGCGCGGAGTTCGGCCTCCAGTTCGGCGTCGTGATACGCTCGCGCCTCGGCCAACACGTCGGCGTCGACGTCGACCAGCGTGACCGCATAGCCGGCGTTCGCCAGCAGTCCGGCGATGTCGCGGCCCATCAGTCCCGCACCGACGACGCCCGTTCGCTCGATTGTCATTGTCTGTGTTGCTCCGTCGGTGATGTGTCAGCCATCTCCTAATAGATGTAGCGGTCACGTCGGACGGCTCCCCACGGGAACATGTTCGGCACAATCGGTAGTCCCGAGGGCGGCGATCGCCCGGATATGTCGAAACGCGACGGACTCTTCGACCGCGAGGTGTTCCTGGACGTACTAGTCAACGCGATTCCGCTCGGAATACTCCTGTTTTTCGTGGTCCTGTTCGTTACCTACGGCTCGTATCCGGGCGACGTGCTCGTGGTCTTCGTCCAGATGTCGCTCATCGTCGTTCCCGCGGTCGTGTTGCTCGTGTTGACCTACTACGCGGCGCGGGCCGTCACGAGAGCCGAACGGGAGGGCGACTCGGCGACGCCGCCGGGGTACTCCAGAGCCGACGCGGAGGTAGTCTCGGCGGACGACGACTGAGTGCTGACTGGCCGGGCGTCACTCGACGGCTTCGGCATTCGGTTCGATGCCGTCGGTTCGGAGGTGATAGAACAGCACCCCCAGCGCGACCAGTCCCGCCCACGCGAGAAACAGCGTCGTCGATTGGGTCGCCAACAGGGCGATGAGAAGCAGGTTCAACGGCACCGCAAGCACCGCCATCGCGTAGACGACCCGCGTCGAGACCGGGAACGCCCCGGGGTCGAACTCCGAGGGTGGGTCCCGGAGGACGCTGATGGCCGCAAGCATGACGACCGTCACGACGAGCGCGCCGCCGAAGGCCAGCATCGTCCCCAACTGTTCGAATGGGAGCGGCGCCAGCAAGATGGCCGCACTGAGGAGGTACGTTCCAAGCAGCGTCCAGTGGGCCGTCCCGAAGCGGTCGTTGGTGGCCCCGAGTGCGGCCGGGAACACGCCGTCGTCGGCGAGGGCTCCGGCGTACTTCGGAATCAGGATGAACGTCGCGTTCAGGCTGGTCGCGACGGCGAACAGCGCCCCACAGATGATGAACACCGTCTGGAACGCCGGCGAGAGGAACCGCTCGGCGGCGACTTCGAGAGTTTGTCCCGCCATCGACTCGACACCCAGCGACCCGACGGCGACGGCGGCGACGGAGACGTACAGCAGGAAGACGAGCGGGATAGAGAGGAGGAACGACCGCGGAATCGTCACTGTCGCATCCCGGAGGTCGCCGCCGATGTCGATGACGAAGTTCGCGCCCAGACAGGTGAAGTACAGTACGCCCGCGGCGGCGAGAATCCCGACCGGCCCACTGGCGAACGGCGAGGTGAGATTCGCCGCCTCGACGGTCGGAGCGCCGAAGGCGACGAACGCACCCAACGCGACGACCAATCCCACGAACATCAGCAGTTGGACTTTCGCTGCGAGGCGAATCCCGAAGAGGTTCAACACGAAAAACAGCGTCAACAGCCCGATGCCGCTCGCAGTCGCCGAAAACGGAATCAGCGCCGTCAGGTACTCGCCGGCGGTCAGCGCGTACAGCGGCAACCCACCGGCGAACATGCTGATGCCGAGGCCCCACGCCGCCAGAAACGCCAGCGCCGGCGAGACGAACCGGGCGGGATACCGATAGTGTCCACACGTCGTCGGAAACGACGCACCGAGCATCGCCGTCGGAACTAACCCGAGGACGGCGATGGTTATCGCGACGCCGAACGACACCACGACGCCCGTTCCGGCGATGTCGACGCCGACGCCGACCAGCGCGAACAGCGCGCCGCCGATGATGAGGCCGACCTCGATGGCGACGGCGTCCAACAGGCCGATATCGGCGTCCGACTGCGGAGTGTTGCTTGCTGCCACGACCCTCGTTCCAGAGGGGTGACAATAAATCTTGACCGGCGGGGCGTGAGTGTCGGTCGGTTACGAGCGACCGCTCATCCCGGCAAAAACACGTTGATTATCGCGACGACCAACCCGGCAAGCGCCATCCGGGCCGCGGCGACGTACCAGCGTTGCCCCGACATAGAGCCCATGTACGCCCCGAAGACGCCGAGTATCCCGATACCGAGGGCGACCGCTATGAGCGCGGCTTCGACCATCGTGAAAAGCGTTCCCTCGAAGAGAAACGGGGTGAGGGGGATGAGGATGCCGATGAGCGGTCCGAGGCCGCTCATCGTTGCGTGCAACAGGCGGGCACCGCGCTGTTCGCGCTCGATTTGGGTGTCGTCGAGGTCGACGAGCATCGCCCGCTCGATGCGTCTGAGTTCGGCCTTGGTTTCGGCGCGTTCGATTTCCCAGACGCTCCACACTGCCGACGTTCCGAGGCCGACTGCCGCCCCAAGCCCGATTTTGATGACCGTTGCACCGCTGGGGACGCCCGAGAGGACGGCGCCGACGATGACGCCGATGCTGGTGAGGGTCCCGTCGAACCCGTTGGAGACGAAGTACCGCCGGGCGATGGAGAGAACGCCCTCCCGTCCGAGGAGTCGCCGGAGGCGTCGACGAATCGGAGTCACGTCAGTCCTGTAACGTCCGGCGGTCCGTGACGATGTACTCCCCGCAGGCAACCTGGTCGATGGAGTGGACCGTCCCACCGAGAGTTTCGATGTGCTCTTCGATTGTCTCGAAGGACACGTCCTCGCCCTCGAAGGTCAGTTTGATGTTCTGGACCTCCTGGTCGAGTTCGATGAGCGACGATGTGACGCCCTCAACGCTCTCGATGTCGGCGAGTTGGGTCGTGAATTCCAGAAGCGATGGCTCGTGGGGTTTCAACACGTCGATGACGAGCCGGCGAACTGCGGGCATACTTCGAGGACAACCTCGCCGTCCAAAAGCGTATCCCGGAATCCGGGTTTCCTGCGTCGCGCCTCAAGCCGGCGTCGTGCGCTTGAGCAGTACGACCACCGCTAGGTAGGCGGGCAGGGCGGCCGCGAGGACGACACCGATGACGCCCCAATCGGCGACGCCGAGCGGGACGGTCCCGAAGTATTGGTTGAGCGGCGTGTACAGCACCGCCAACTGGAGCACCAGCGACGAGACGACGGCGACCGCGAGCCACGGGTTCGAGAACGTCGGCGTCTCCCGCAGCCATCGGATGACGTACAGTTTCTCGAATTCGAGGGCGACGAACCCGGTGAACACCATCGTCATCGCATACGGCGTGATAGCGGCGGCTCCGCCGAGGGTGTAGAACAGCAATCCGAGCATGACGGCGGTCGACACCGCGCCGGTGCCGCCTATCAGGCCGAGCATCCGGTGGTCGACGATGCCGCGATCGGACTCCCGCGGCGGGCGCTCCATCACGTCGCCGCTTTGGGGGTCGGCGCCGAGCGCCAGCGCCGGCAACCCGTCGGTGAGGAGGTTAATCCACAGCAACTGCACCGCAGGCAAGACGAGATAGCCGAACAGCGAGGCGAGAAAGACGAGCGCGACTTCGGCGACGTTCGCGCTGAGCAGGTAGGCGACGAACTTCCAGACGTTGTCGAAGATGGCGCGGCCGCGCTCGACGGCCCGCTCGATGGTCGCGTAGTTGTCGTCGAGCAACACCACGTCGCTGGCGTGTTTGGCCACGTCGGTGCCGCGAACCCCCATCGCGATGCCGATGTCGGCGCTTTTCAGCGCCGGGGCGTCGTTGACGCCGTCGCCCGTCATCGCGACGACGTGGCCGTTGTCCTTCAGCGCACGCAGGATGCGGACCTTGTGTTCCGGCGAGGTGCGGGCGAACACGTCGGCGGTCTCGACGCGCTCGCGGAGTTCGTCGTCGCTCATCGTCTCGATTTCTTTGCCCTCGGTGACCGTCCGTCCCATCCCGAGTGACCCTGCGATGGCGGCTGCCGTCCGGACGTTGTCGCCGGTTATCATCTTCACGCCGATACCGGCGCGTTCGGTCGCTGCAATCGCCTCGGCGACCTCCTCGCGCGGCGGGTCGATGAGGCCGACCAAGCCGACGAACACCAGCTCCGAGTCCATGTCGTCGGGGTCGTCGGTGTAGGCGACCGCAAGCACCCGGAGGGCGTCGTCGGCGAACGTTTTCACCTGCTCGCGGACGTCCTCGGTGGCCTCGTCGGTGAGTTCGGCCGGGCCGTCGGCCGTGTGGATGCGGGTCGACTTCGAGAGGACGACCTCCGGGGCACCCTTGACGTAGCCGCAGTCGCCGTGGACGGTTCCCATCCACTTGCGCTCCGAGGAGAACGGAATCTCGTCGGTTCGGGGGTTTTCTTCCCGAAGCGTCTCGACGCCGAAGCCGTACTCCTCGGCGGCGACGACAAGCGCCTTCTCGGTGGGGTCGCCGTCCTCCGTGGTGGCGTCGTTACAGAGCGCGCCGGCCCGCAACAGCAGTTCGACTTGGTCGGACGAGCAGTCACGTCCCGTCTCGTCGTCGAGTTCGACGACCGAGTCGTTCGTCCACACTCGACTCGCGGTCATTCGCCCCTCGGTGAGCGTTCCGGTTTTGTCGGTACAGATGACGTCGACGGAACCGAGGGCTTCGACCGCCGGGAGGCTCCGGACCAGCGCGTTCTCGTCGGCCATCTTCCGGACGCCGAGGGCGAGCGTCAGGGTCACGACGGCCGGCAATCCCTCGGGGACGGCGGCGACGGCCAGCGAAATCGCCGTCAGCCCGGCTTGCACTGGCTCGGTTCCCCGGAATAACAACAGCGGAACGACCAACAGGGCCAACACGACCACGCCGATGCCGAGGTACCGCCCCAGTTCGTCGAGTTCCTTCTGTAGGGGGGTTTCGGTCTCTTCGGTCGCCGCCAACTCGCGAGCGATGGCACCCACCTCGGTGTCCATTCCGGTCCCGGTGAGCACCGCGACGCCGCTGCCGCGGGTGACGTTCGTGCCCTTGTACACCATCCCTGTCCGGTCGGCCAGCGACGCGTCGGCCGTGACGGGGTCGGGGTCCTTCGAGACAGGGGCGCTTTCGCCCGTCAGCGCCGCCTCGTCGATTTCGAGGTCCGTCTCCTCGAGGAGCCGACCGTCCGCCGGCACCACGTCGCCACTGGACAACTCCACGACGTCACCGGGGACGAGCTCCGTCGCGGTGACCTCGATTGTTTCGCCGCCCCGTCGGACGTTCGCCGTCGGCGCGGTCAACTCACGGAGCGATTCGAGACTCTGTTCGGCGCGGTAATCCTGGACGAACCCGAAGAGTCCGTTTGCGACGACGATAACGGCGATGAGGACGGCGTCGACGGCGTGACCGGCGACGATAGACAGCGCGGCGGCGGCCAGGAGCACCCAGATGAGAACGCTGTCGAACTGTTCGAGGAGGATTTTCGGCCACGTACGAGCGCTCGCCTCGACCACGTCGTTGGGGCCGTGCGTTTCGAGTCGCTCCGTCGCCGCCGCCTCCGAGAGTCCCTCGGCGCTGGTGTCGTGGGCGGAGAGAACCTCCTCGGCCGGCTGGCTGTGAGGGCTATCGGACACGGGTGTACCGTTTGACGGCGTGGGTAATGGTATTGTGCCTCTTGGTGGGCGTCCACGGACGACCGAGCGCGGTCAGTACGGGGGTTGCTCGCCGAGTTCGACGGCCAATCGAGGGCAACGAGTTTTGGGTCCGAACGTTGGATACCCAATATGGAGCTCTCGGCTCGGGGTGTTCGGGATGTCGTTGCACTCCTCAGAGTGGCGTACGAACACGACGTGAAGTATCCGGCTGCCGCGCTGGCGTACTACACCTTCGTCTCGCTCGTTCCCCTGCTGTTGTTGGGGCTTGCGGCGTTCGGCCCCCGGTTCACTGCGGGCGTCGAGGAGTCGATGACGCTGTATCTGACCCCTGCGGCGCGGGAGTTGTTCGCCGACGCACTCGCGTCGGTGTCGGGTCGGACCGGTGCGTCGGTGCTTTCGGTCACCGTACTCGGTTGGACGAGTGCCAACGCCGCAGTGGCGTTCTTGACGGTACTGGGGCGAATCGAGAGGTCGGCCTCCAGCGGCCGACGCCGACCGACTCGACTCCGCGACGGCGTGGTCGTCATCGGGTCGCTCGCCGCTTCGGGACTCGTCCTCGTGACGACGAGCGCCATTTCGCTTGCGTTCGCCGACAGCGTCCTCTTCGACGGTGTCGCCGCTGGCGTGTTGCTCGGCGCGCTCACGGTGGTGTTCCTGCCGATGTACTACGTCCCTTCGGATGTGGTGTCGGGACTGCAGTCGGCGCTCCCGGGTGCCGTCTTCGCCGCGTCGGGGTGGACCGTCCTCCACGTCATCGTTCAGGTGTACGTCCGACAGGCGTCTCAGTATGCGATTTACGGCACGCTGAGCGGGGTTCTCCTGTTGTTGACCAGCCTCTACATCGCTTCGCTGCTGCTCATGCTCGGGGTCGCCGTCAACTGTCGATACGTCGACGGAGCCCAAATCGGTGTCCCCGCCGAGTAGTCGCGGCGTACTGCCTCACTCGCCCGACGACGCGTCCCGATATTCCGCAGCGCAGTCGGTACACAGCCCCGTTTCCACGTCGTAGTGGGCCGGACAGACGAGCGCCCCACACCGGGAACACTGGTATTCGGCGGGTGCCGCCTCGCAGATTTGACAGAGTGTTTGGACGCTCACAGAAGTCCGAGGCGGAAGCCCACGGCTTTAGCCGTGGGAGGAAGCCGACAAGTCTCAAAACAACCCACGAGCGATAGCAACCCGACTCCCCCACGTTAG
>Ga0207719_100039_pt1 | contig 148442 bp, 145 predicted proteins | sample A23P1SouthBayCA_2_FD_187279 | JGI IMG/M metagenome (GOLD analysis project Ga0207719, IMG submission 187279) | Aerobic enrichment media microbial communities from Eden Landing Ponds, California, USA - A23 P3 (3) (SPAdes) | ecosystem: Environmental > Aquatic > Marine > Unclassified | place...
GTAAGGAAGCGATCGACCGCGTCTCTCGACGGCGGTCGATCGAACCCACAGCTCAGCCAGACAACCGTGTTCCGTAGTTCTCGTTCAACGGGACGAATGCCGTAGATGTCCTTGTAGTAGCAGTGGAGAAAGCCACGCATCAGCTCTGGTGGTTCGTGGTCTCGTGTTCGCCCCGTCTCCGCCGGGGCGAACACGTCAAACTCTTCGAGAAACTCGAAGGAGAGGTGCTCGAACAGCGCTAGCGTCTCGGTCTCCACGACATTGAAGAACGAGTCTACCGAAGGATCATCCTGCAGGGTCGCTGAACTCATCCACCTCAGCATTCACCCTGCTCTTTGGTGTGCTACTCGTTCTATGACACCCTCTATTATCTCCTAAGCGAATGGTGAGAAAGTAGTAAAAAACGAGTGGCGATCGTTTGCTGAAGCCGTCTTTTGAATCACGCAGCCTGTTTCTGTCAGGGGTTGATACGATTTATCCGATGTATGCGTGAGTGGTCTCACAACTTCAGGTTTGATGCCACACCGGTAACCATCTCGTTGGTCACGGGACGAATGTTGGCGATCGGTCTTGGCCTTAATTTGTCTGTGTAGAAGAACTCATACATTTGGAAACTGCGATTTCAGAAATCGTAATTTCTATTCGTTTGGAGATGCTACCGACCGTATGGAGCAATTCGTCGATCGAGACGTCGAACTCGATCAACTTACGGACTGCTACGAGTCCGAGACGGCGGACTTCATCGTGATCTACGGACGCCGTCGCCTCGGGAAAAGCGAACTCGTCCGCCAATCTATCGCGGATCGAGACGACGCGATCTACTACCAAGCGGTCGAATCGACGGCACCGAATCAGCTCGAACAGTTCGTCGACACCGCTACCGGACAGTTCCCGTCGCTGCGCAACGTCCGCCGCGACTGGGAGGTACTTCTCGAAGCGCTTGGCGAGGAAGACGCGATCGTCGTCATCGATGAGTTCCCGTTCCTCATCGAGGAGGACGAGTCGCTCCCGTCCCGAATTCAGCGTGTCTGGGACATGGAATTACAGGAGACCGGGATGACGCTCGTGCTCGTCGGTTCGTCGATCAGCGTGATGGAGGACAAGGTGCTCTCCGGCAGCGCACCGCTGTACGGTCGGCGGACAGCGACGATCGATCTCAAGCCGCTGTCCATAGCCGACGCACGCCAGTTCTTCCCAGAGTACGACCCTGAAACAGCTATCACTGCGTGGGCGATCTACGGCGGCACGCCGTACTACCTCCAGACGATCGACCCCCACCAGCGGTTGGGGACGAACGTCCAGCAAGCGATCCTGTCAGAACGCGGGCTCCTGTACTCCGAGCCTGAATTCTTGCTCCGTACTGAACTCCGACAGCCGAATACATACTTCAGTATTCTCCGCGCGCTCGCCCACGGCCGTCGCACCCCGAACGAGATTGCGGGCATGGCCGGCGTGGATTCGGGATCACTCAGCACGTACCTCCAGAAACTCCGCCGACTCCGCCTCGTCGAACGTCACATACCTGTGACTGAATCACCGAGAGCCTCGAAACGTGGTCGATATCGCATCGCCGCACCGCTGTTCCGATTCTGGTTCCGGTTCGTGTACGGGAATCAAGACCAGCTCCGAATGCTCGGCGACGACGCGTACGACGAAATCGTCGCACCCGAGTTGGCGGACTACGTGAGCCCGTTGTTCGAACGCCTCTGCCAGCAATCACTCTGGAGCCTTGTAGATCGTCGGTTCCGCGATGTCGGGCAATGGTGGTTCAAGGAACACGAACTGGACGTCCTCGGCCTCACAGACGAGGGACTCGTCGCTGGAGAGTGTAAGTTCACCTCTCGACCCGTGAGCGAAGGTGTCCTCGCCGATCTCGAACGAACAACGTCGGAAGTACGATGGTCAGAAGGGCCGGCAGACGGAGAGACGCTGTACGTCTTGTTTAGCCGATCCGGGTACACTAATGATCTTGAACACGCCGCTGACACGCGCGATGACGTACGCCTCTTCGGGCTGTCTGATCTGGTCACTACTAATAGCGACTAGTGAACAATACCTAGCCGGGGTACAGAGATCGACATATAAGGGGTGAACCCACGTCGTAGGAGATGCACCAACAATACGGGCCCAGAATTGTCGGTCGAATCACCATCTACATTTTTTCTCGGTAGAGAGAAGACAAGTAGTAGTGAGTGGTGAACCTACACATTACGTCGGGGTTGATTGGGCATCAGGCGCATGGGTGACGGTTGTCTACTCCAGCGAGTCCAACACACCTGAGATAGACGTATTTGATACAATTCAGGAGGTTTGGGACGTATATGGCGAAACGAGCGATCGCATCGTTGTTGACATCCCGATTGGCCTCTGTGAAGGCCGTGACGCTGATAACTGCTCCTGCGTGGAAGACGACGGTGAGATCTTTAGGGAATGTGATGACCTTGCCAGGTCAGTAATCGCCGGCCGCTATCGATCCGTATTCACCCCGCCTGCTCGAAAGATTGCCCGGTTAGCTACGGATAACGATATGGACCACGCCGAGATAACGGAGAAAAACAGGAAACTCACGGGTAAGGGTCTTAGTCAGCAAGCAGCTGGTATTGCGAGTGGGATTGTTGCTGTTGAAGACCTCCTGTTGGATGACGGGAACCCAGATGTACTGGTTGAAGGTCATCCAGAAGTGTGCTTTCGAGCCTTCAACGGGGAGCCGCTGCATAATAGCAAGAAAACTGCATCAGGCGTCGATGAACGATTGTCTGCGATAAGTGGCGTAGAGGAGTATAATAATAACGACTGGCGAGGTCTTGCTAAAACCCTCAAAACAGAAGATAGAAACGTTGAGATTGATGATCTTCTTGATGGCCTCGCTCTGGCACTCACAGCCTTCGCCGAAGGTGAGGAAGACAAACGGCTTCCCCCAGAACCACCGACCGACGCTAAGGGATTACCAATGCAGATGGTCTATCGGAGCACAACTGGACTCTTAGAGTAAGTTCGCTCCCGTCGTACTACCTACATTTTATACGCTTAGGGAGTTGGTGGTGGATTAGCGTCTCATACGAATTTTTAGATCGTCTCCGCTATTTTTGAGACGTTTTTCCGATCACTTCTGTCCTCAATCTGAACCAGACGCTCTGAAATTGGCTTTTGGTACGAATTAGAGGATTTTGGAACGTTTCGCTGAATAACTGGTAATCCCCTTCTGTACGAGTCGAATCTTCGGATGATTAGATTGGCCCTCTATCGGCTAAACGTACCAAAAGCCCATTAGAACGGTCTATATCGACACCGAATTACTCGAAAACATCCACATACATGTGACCCTGTAAGTACGAGATCGGCCTGCTACTGATTGATTTTGCGGTGTAGACTATTTAGGAGTTTTTTGATGTGTTGTCGTTTGGCCGAGTCTACTCAGGAGGCTACACGTGGCCGATGATCTTGTGTTGACGGTCGTCGGTTTTGGGGTCGATTTTTGCGTCGTCGAGTGAGCCGTACGTGTGGAGCTGATCGAAGTATTCGCCGAGGAATCCTTCCACGATTAGTTCTCGTTCCCAGTTTGATCGGCCATACGAGTCTGGGTTGGACTTGGGGAACGTGTTGAAGTCGAGGTGATCGGAGTCGTTTACGTGTCTCATCACCGTCCAGAGGTGATCGCTGTTTGGGGTAATAAGCCAGGTTTCGAGTGTTTCGGACAGGGCCGCGAGTTTCTGCACGCATCGTCGAGATTTCGACGCGGATCCTGACTGTGTCTCGATTCCGGCCGCGTACTTGGGGGTTGTTCCGTTGAATGCGATGACGTCGATTCGTGTCGAGAAGAGGTCGTGTTCGGCGAGTGCTGGTTCGCACGGCGTGTTGCGTAGTCGCCAGAGGTCGCAGTAGCGAACGACTCGTGTCACGTCTTGTTTTGCGGCGAATGCGGTGGCGCAGCGATCGACGCCTTTGCGGTGCAGGGATTTCTCCTTCGGGGTCTTCTCGCCGTACCCGTCGTGTGAGATGTTTTCGACTCCGAGTTTACGGCGTTTATCGAACGGTACGGTGTACAGGACACTCGGTCCTTCTTCGTGGCGTTCGAGCCATCCTAACTGGTGTAATTTCGATTCAGTGACCTGTAGTTCGGTCCCGGTATCGTCGTATCTGAGCGGCCGCATACTTCGTGTGAGGGATGCGCCGTCGAGTACTCGTTCCATTGCAAGGCTGATGCGGGTGAGGAAGACGATTTCGTCGCGTGTTAATTGGGGGAGTGACTCGGGATCTACGAGCGGTTCGACGTCGTGTGTTGCTGCGACTGTGCGCTGGTCTGTGACTGCGGTTTGCTGGGTGCGTGCTAAATGGGTCTCGTACGCGCTGGCATGTTTCGGTGTGAGTTCGCGTGGGAGAATCGGGTGTATCCGGAGACACGGGTATCCATCGTCCGTTTGTCGCTGTCGCTCTGGTTCGGCGTGGCTTCGCTTGGCAAGCGTTGCTCGATAGCAGTCCCATGGAGTCGCGGCAGTCTCGGGATGGTAGGGCGTGGGTGTCGGTGGTGGGACGATGCAAGCGAGTTCGTTCGTGTCTGGATGGCTGGTGACCTCGAATTGATCGCTTGCGGCGGCTTGAACGGCGTTTCGTAGCGTGTCTTTGGTTCCGATGTCGTTCCCGGGTCGATGCGATGCCGGGAAGAGGCCTTGGATCCGGTCGAATAGCGTGTTGATCGGTATTGGTTGTCCGAAGCTTAGATCGGTGTTCGCGCGGATGCAATCGGCGATAGTGATGAGGCGTTTGTCTTCGAGTTGTAACGGTCGTTCCGTGAGCGCCGGGTCCGTCTGGAGTGCCCAGTCGCGCCTCGGGTTCTTGGTACCGGAGGTCCCGTAGTATGGGGTGTAGATCTTGTTGTTCCGGCGGAAGCGCTCCAGAAGGTCCGTTTCGATGTGTGGGGTTGCCGCTACGAGGCGGTCCACGTCGTGCGGTGTAAGAGTGTTGAACGCGATGTTGACGAGTTTTCCCCACGCGTGCCAGGCGTATTCGGCGAGGTGGAGACGGAACTGCTGGTTAGGTATCACAAGGTCTCCGCCTTCGAATTTTAAGTACTCGACACGTTCGCTGTACGCGAAATCGACTTGGCTAGCAGATTTCGGAAGAAGCTGGCAGCACCGTGAGAGGTGGTCAACATTGATATGAATATCTCCGTCAGCACTGACGTCTATGCGGTCCACGTATCGACGGTGTATGGTCTCTGGGTCTATCCCGGCGTACGTTTGGTACGCGGTTCGTGTTGTCGGATCTTCGGGATCTGGTGCGAACAGGATGGCTGCGATTTCTGATTGTAAGCTTTCGGGGAGTTCGTGCTCAAAGAAGTGGGTGAGTGTGGCGATGTAGTACTCGCGGGCGTTGCGTTCGAACCACGTAAGCCCGGGATGCTTGCGCAGCGGGTGTTGAAGCATTCGACGCTCTGCGCTTCCTCGTGGTTCCCGCGCTTCGTATTCGGTTCCGACGAGCGGGTTTGCGCGTCGGATTCGAAGGGGAGCGATCGCTGCGAACGTCACGAATTCACGAACGCCTTCGATTCCAGTGGCAGCGCACGGCTCAATGTTCACGTGGTCGATCGCAGCTCGCACGTACTGCTGAAACCCGTCTGCGTCACTGAGCATCATCTCTGGTTCGCGTTGAAATACCGTTCGGAGTACCGGGCGCGGGCAATCCAAGGGAAGGTATGCTGCTCTGACGGCGTCCCGTGGCTCAGCGAGCGGGTTCATCACTCCGCCCCGCTCCGTTCCTGAAACAGCTCGGGGAGCACATCGACTGGAGTGACGATATCGTCGATGAGTTGTTTTCCAGTTACGAATCGAACGTGATCCAGTTCCGGGACTCGATCAGCGAGTTCCTCGTTGACTGCTTGGATGCTCGGTCGACGAGTGTAATATTCGATCGTGTCGTCAATCGGCGCGGCAGGCGTTTCGAACCAATCACCGGAATCTAATGCGTCGATGAGTCGATGTATCCCTGTTCGGTTTGGTAAAACGACGAGCCCTGCTGCAGTTGTCTCCCCGATGTGTTTGAGTTTAGTGACTATTTCTTCGGTTCCTTCTGCCCCTTCGTTCGCCTCTATTCCTATCACGCACCCGATGACAGCGACTGACGACTGTTGGCGTTCGGCGAATCCGGCGAAGTCGAACATGTAGACCGGGTTGTTCGGTGAGTCATCGTCGCTCGTTGCTGACGACTGCGTCGCTCGCGGTGCACCCGTTATGTGTGGTGCGCAGACCCAATCGATGTCCGGGTGCGTAGCAAGCCAGTTGCGGGCGTCTCGGACGACTGTGTTATGAGGAGTTTGCTCTACAAAGGGTACTGAGGCAGGGTACTCGATCGTATCCCAATCCGTTACTGAAGATATCGTCCAGACCAGTCCTAACCCGACGTTCACAATTGGAGACGTCTCGAAGAACCGTGACGTCACGCAGAGCACTTTCGCTCGGTAAATCCGTTTCCGTTCAACGAGTTCTGATTCGCGGATCAACGCATCGGTAACGTTCCCTTCGAATTCGCTGGCAGAATGACAGAATTGGCGAATCGTGACGGTGTCAGTCGAGTTCGCGTTCGTACGGATGGGGTACCCAGGTAGTTCTTGATACTGTTGTAACCAAACGAGGTGCGTGAACAGTTGAAACGCCGAAGTTCCGTTCTCCGGATCAGGGAGACGACGCGCGAGTACGTCGGCTGCAGCACGCAAGACAGTCGTCTCACCAGATCCTCGAACCGCTGATCGGATCTCTTCAAGCAGATTCCGCGCGGAACCGTCCATATACGGTGGGGTCACGAATCCAGTATGTTCGGCTTCTGATGCGGTGACAGATGTATCGCGTTCTCGGTTGAGTCGAGCGTCAGGGTGGCAGTTCTCTACAGTTGCCTTATTGCTGTCCGTGAACCCGCACACTCGACACCTCCATTCAGATTCGTCTCTAAAGACGTGATGGTAGTCGGTGAGTTTATACTGGTCTTCGTCGGATTCTACTCCCATCTCGATCGCCTCCGCGCAGTTCGCATTATCGTTGTTTTCATTGTTTCTCGATACCGGCGGAATCGGCACCTAACAGGCCGAACACCGCCGGCAGGTGCACAGGGAAAATAAACCGCCACGTAAGAACCCTCGTGCTCTCAGCCGTCCACCCGCGCAATACACTGGTCCACCACTGTCGATACCAATCTCCCTATTTAAACCCGTCAACAATCAGTATCGCTCCTCCAATTCGAGTACAATGGTTTCCTCGTAATCGTAAGCCACAGTCAATCACCATCCCCCATATCGGGTTGGTATGACTCCCAGTAGACAACAGATACCTGTACGTGTAATGCCTATTTCGACGCACCCTCATCTCATGGATCCTGAACCAACAGCAAAACTCCACAAAGCCCCACGCACGGACATCTCTCAGAACCAAGGAAAATTCCGCATTCATTTCAACTTTCCCGGGCGGAATCATCCTGATCACGACGACCACGGCTACGGCCCGCTAGCGACCGTCGTCGAGTCGTTCATGGACCCGGACACGCTCATCTCGATGCACCAGCACCGGAACGAAGAAATCATCTCCTGGGTGCCAGCCGGCGTGATGCGCCACGACGACCGGCACGGCAACAAGCTCGTCACCGATTCGAAGCACCTGATGGTGATGAACGCTGGCAGTGGTTTCTGGCACGAGGAACGCACGCTCGCTGACGACCCGCCGCTTCGAATGCTGCAGATTTTCGTTCGCCCCCACAGTCTCGATATTCAACCTGGAATCCAGCACGAACCTATTCCCGAGCCAACCGCTGGCGAGTGGCGACACCTGTTCGGTCCCGAGGGATCAGACGCCCCACTGTTCGTTCGCAACGACGTCCACTTCTACGACGTCCACCTCGACGAGAACGCCAGCATTGATCTCCCATCCAAGCCTGGGTGGGACACGTACTTTTACATCTTCGACGGGGCAGTCACAACCAGCGACACGCATCTCGACACAACGGAGAGCGGTCTGCTTGTCGGCAGCGACACGGTGACAGTCACCGCTCAAACCGACACGCTACTCGTCGCGTTCTGTATCAATCCCGATGCCCCCATCACACGCCAAGGAACGATCGGTCGGTGAAACGAGCCAGACCAGCATAACAGGTATCGAGCAGAACGGGGCTGACCTTCTTGTTTAAAAAGTATGTCACATTGGCGAACCAATTTTGCGAATCATTTTTAAACTCTACGATAAGTAGTAACTGAAATTGACAGTACAGAAAGCGAACAGCCAAGCAGCGTTCACATTCGAGCGTTGTGCAGCGAGAGAGAATAGACTGAGACAGTTTTTATTTTCGCCGTGTCGCTCAGCGTGTGGGCGAGGGAGTAAAGCCCGGTCGAATAGATCGCTAGGTAAAGCCGCTAAAACGGCCTGTCGCTATCGACACTGCAGGCAAGCAGATGATGAAAGAGCGAAGTCGGTTATAACAACAACCGTACGATGTAATCGTACTGGTTACATCATTGGTGATGGTGTAACCAATCCGATTACGGAATGGGGCTAATGACTGAACCGTCCAATCCCCGCGAGTCACTGAGCCTCCGGATCAACTCGGAAATAAAACAGCGGTACGAGAACAGGATCTTAGAGAAGTTCGGGACTTTAGCGCCGTATGCCGGGACTGAGTTGGAACGAGAGTTACGCGTAGTGATTGGAGACGGGGAGTTGTCCAAACTAGTGGACACCGCTCACGAGTTATCACGCTCTATTGGTGAAGATCCGGCTGAAAATAAAAATCCCGAACTGGGTCGGGCTGGTGATTCAGAAGTGGTGGGGTATCGAGTCCACTCTGAAGTTCGGAATGCGCTGAAGGAAGAAGCACAAACGGCGTCTGATGTAACCTATCAGAGCGAACTCGTTGAATCTGTTATGCAGGCGTACGCAGGTGGTGATCAGATCGAATCGAAAGTGACTGCTCGGTTAGATCGTATCCAGAATTTCGTTACCTCCCAAACGTCTGCTAAGGATGCAGTACCACGCCGCATTGAATCAATCATCGAAGCAGTAACTCCGTCACCATTTACGCTTGAGGACTTCAACGAAGCTGTTGATCAAGAAGCAACTGGAATTAGTTCGGGAGAGTATGCTCAGGAAAAGTATCTCCCCCGCATATTAGAACAAACGGGCTACACATACCATCCAAATCAACCGACCTTGTTCGTGCCAATTGCAGAGGTTGATCTGTCTGAACAAGATCTGCGAGATAAGCCACCAGTGCTGCGTGATGAGGGTGATATAAGAGAAATAATACTAGAAGACTTCCTTGAGTCTGTAGGCACTGGAAGCCAATATACGTTGGCAGCCGCGACAGCAACTCTTGGAGGAGGGGTGACTCATCGGACAGTGAGAAACGAGTTTGAGCAGATCGCTTCACTGAACGAGGAAATCAAATACAATCAGGACGAGGACTATCTATATATCAAATCCAAGGAAATCAGATCAATTGCTGAACGAGATAAGGGATCTGATTTGTTCTGATTGAGCACGCTCGGTGGAAGGGAAACGCACCGCTCAACTGGACGAAGACCTGTGATGGCGAGAGATATAGAGTACAGTTTGGTTTGTACGAATAGTATGAGGAACTGGAACACTTCCTCTATCCGTTAATCGACTGTACCAGTCTATCGACACGACTTCGCGGCAAAGAATCCTGTCTGGGATCCCCGGTTAATCGACGTACCCTCGATCACGGAGGAATGCGTAGCGGTTCTTGTGATTGCCGAGAATCCCTTCGTGAGGGTACTCTTCTGCGTACCGGTGGAGGATTTCCGGATCGTCGATCACGACACCGTGGTAGTGGTCAAACGATGCTGTCGTCGGATCGACGAGATGTTCTCCGTCGAGCAGACACCACGCGTGTTCGACTCCACCAACGTCGAGATCGGTCATAACTGCGAATCCTTCGACGTATGTGAATCGCTCGTCGTACTCCCACATCCCGAGTGCATTAGCGAAACACGAGTTCTCCGACGGACCAGTCGCCCGAATCCCGTCCGCGATGAGATCACGGTCGTCGGTACCCACGTCGTTCGAGAGGGTTATCGACCGACCAGCAACCGTTGCGTGTTCGAGTTCACTTTGCGACACGCCTTGCCCATGATCTGAAACATACGCATGCAGTGGCGATGCCGTCTCCGACGCCTCCACGTATCTTGTAGCAGCGTTCATTTTCTCACACCACCGATTACATCCTCGTCAATGGGGTGGCCCTGTTCTCGTTTCCTAACTCGTTCTCTTTCAGATAGCATTCTGTTGTTACACCGGCGGATTCGCCGCGAAACGGCACACACCGCCGCGTGGTGAACAGGCGAAACCAACACGCAGGAATAAATCCTCGTGCTCTCAGCAACCCGACTGAGAAACCGCCGATATACCACGTCTCCCGCTTGATTTCACCTTACCCATTCGACGTGATACTGCCAATACTCCACCACGGATGAAACGAATTCTTCGTAATTCAAAGACAATCTCATTCGCCGCGCAAAATCACCTGCTTGTAAGTCGCCGCGGGCGCACTTGCAGCACTTAGCAATGCGTTGAACGCCGTGAATGGGATGCAGCCGGGGCGCTCATCGATCCCAACCGAAACGCAGGGAGGGCCAAAAGGACACGCCGATTGAGAGCAGTCAGGAGCGACTCACAGTACGACCATATCGCCAAGGGCCATACCCACCGTTGAATGTCTTCGCAAACCACTGTACCCGAAAATAGAGTGAATAAGCAGACGGGACGCCCCCATTACAGTTTAAATCGGGATTTCTGAATCCAGGATGTCCGGGTGCTCTCAGAGTGTCGAATACTGAACCAGAAATAATTCAGCGCACAATAGATATATGCCAGTTCGGATGTTAACTTGGGTACGGAGGCATCACGAATGGATATCACTGACATTCCCGACGATGCGTACGCTGGCGACGAATCACCGCCGGATCTTGATGATTTAGAGTCCCCCGATTCGCTGCTCAAGGGTGGTCCGATCCGCGAGCGTCTCCTCGATATCGTCACCGGGCTTCGAAGCCCTACGAAGGTTTCCGACATCGCCGATCTCGCTGACTGCGATACTGAGACTGCCCGCGACTACTTAGAGTGGTTCGACGGGATGGGATTAGTTCACCGTCACGACGGCCGCCCCGTCCGGTACGAGCGCAACAACGCGTACTTCCAGTGGCGACGTATCGACCGCATCCGCAACGAATACTCCGACCAAGAGATTGTCGAGGCCCTTTCAGACGTCATCGAACAGATTGACGAGTACAGAGAACAGTTCGACGCAGACAATCCCGACGCCGTCTCTCTCGTCGAAGCCAGCCAGGACATGGCAACTGAAGACGCGTGGGAAGCACTCTCCGAGTGGAAAACGCTCGAACGCAGAGCTGCCCTCCTTGACGCAGCGCGACGTGACCACCCAACTTCTGGTCGTACTCCCGGTCATATCGATGCCTGACAACCAGGACGGCCCGTCCAGTACCGGTCCCATGGATACTGAAATTATTGACCGGATTGCCCCGCACCTCTCCCGAAGCGCCTGAACAGTTCATCGAGGATGATGCAGCTGAAGAGACCGCGCACCCAGAACGGTGGCAAGTTTGCGAGGCCGCGAAGGACGTCGACGGCGTAGACGACGTCGCAGACGTGAGCGACGAAGCACTCGACGAGTGCTGGGACGTCCATCTTGAATACTGGGAGAGCGCCGTCCGACATCACCTGAAAACAAAGATCGACATCCACGAGTACAGACACGGACCAGGCATCGAACCACGCATCGTTACTGTCGAGTACGACGACAAATAATCTCCATACTACTTGCGGAGCAGTGCGTTCATTTCAATTCATGGCAAACCATCTTTCAATGCCGGACAACGTTCTCGTTGCCTTCGACGGCTCCCCGCTTTCTGAGCGCGCGCTCACGTATGCCATCGAGGTCTTCCCGAACACACCCATCACCACGATTTACGTCATCAATCCTATCGACGCGGTTATCGACGTGGAGGCTGGCGGCTTACCAGTCGCCGAAGACTGGTACGAGAATGCAACAGAACAAGCAACCAGAATCCAGACGCGAGCCACAGCTCTCGCGTCGGAACGGAATACTGACCTCGATACAGTCACGGAAGTCGGCAAACCGGCACAAGCGATTCTCGAATACGCTGACGACCATGACATCGACCAGATCGTCATGGGCAGCCACGGCCGCTCAGGAATCGACCGCGCAATTCTCGGCAGTGTCGCTGAGACAGTCACCCGCCGAGCACAGATCCCAGTGACAATCATCAGCTGAGTTGGTCGGATCAGACGAATAGGAGCGCTCCAGGCGGTCGGAAGTCCGCTCCCGGACGTAATCAGACGAGGACACAGTGACATACCTACAATGCAAAAGCAACTGACACTGAATGGAGAGAGCACGTGACCGTTACTGAAACTCCCCCGCTATCGACGTGTACTGTCCGGATCGAACGACGTGGCGGTCGTGGCGAAGCGGGAGCGCGAGCCCTTGAACGACACCTCCAGGACACACCCGGCGTCCACGACGTCGATGTCTCGTTCCGAACGGGGAGTGTTCGCATCACCTACGACGAGAACATCATCGCCGAAAAAACGCTCAGACAGGCAGTCCGCGACCGGAACGTCTCGATCCAAGACGAGCCTGACACGGCACCCGACGAGGTGACCACACGCTCGGAACTCAGACAGGAGGCAGTGTTCGTCGGGCTGACGCTAGCCGGCATGGTGACCGGCCTCTTGACGGGGTGGCTCGACGGCTCACCGCTTCTCACGTGGGCCGGCTACGGCATCGCGTACGTCTTCGGTGGATGGTACGGACTCAAAGGTGCAATCGAGACGCTGCGGCACCGCGCGGTCGATATCGACCTGCTGATGATCGTCGCCGCACTCGGCGCGCTCTCGATTGGGGCCCCGTTCGAAGGTGCGATGCTCCTCTTCCTGTTCTCGCTGTCGAACACACTCCAACACTACGCTATCGGTCGCTCGCGCCGGGCGATCAAGTCACTCGTCGAGATGCGACCGGACAAAGCACAGGTGCTTCGTGACGGTGAAGAAATCACCATCCCCATCGACGACGTCGCCATCGGTGACGTATTCGTCGTCCGCCCCGGTGATCGGATTCCACTCGACGGCGTCGTTACGTCCGGTGAGGGAACCGTCGATCAAGCTTCGCTCACTGGCGAGTCCGTCCCCGTCCCGAAGGAACCTGGAGACGACGTGTTCGGTGGCACGATCAACGAGAGCGGAAGCCTCGAAATCGAGGTCACCCGACAAGCCCACGAATCGGCGATCAGCCGCCTCATCCACATGGTCGAACGCGCTCAGAGTGAGAAGGCCCCAACACAGCGACTCATCGACCGCCTCGAACAACCGTACGTCCTCGGCGTGTTCGCACTCACCATCGCAGCTATCGCCATTCCGCTCGCGCTCGGGAGCGAGTTCACGGGGACATTCTACCGCGCGATGACGCTCATGGTCGCCGCCTCACCGTGTGCGGTGATCATCTCGACGCCCGCAGCAGTCCTCTCAGCAATCGCCTCCGGTGGGAGGCAAGGGGTGTTGTTCAAGGGTGGCGAACACGTCGAGACCGCGGCACGCATCAACGCGGTCGCCTTCGACAAGACGGGCACACTCACACAGGGCGACACGCAGTTGACCGACGTGTTCGTCCGCGACGAGGCGGTGGACGACACACTGACCGAGGACGCGCTGCTCTCCATCGCGGCCGCAGTGCAGGCCCGCTCGGAACATCATCTCGCTCGTGCGACCGTGCGGGCAGCAGACGCCCAGTCACTCGACGTCGCTGACGCAGAACGGTTTCAGTCAGTCGCCGGGAAAGGAGTCAAAGCAGACGTCAACGGCCAAACCACCCATATTGGAAATCGGAGTTACTTCAAGACCATTCTCGGAGACGCAGCAATCGATGGTCTTGGACCAGGCCTCGACCGACTCGAAACACTAGAAGCGGAGGGTAAAACGAGCGTCCTCGTCGCGCGCGAGCGGCAGGGCGACATCAGTGTCTTGGGATGGCTCGCCTTCACCGACACCGTTCGCCCAGACGCTGCCGAGATGATCGACGACCTCCGCTCGTTGGGTGTGGAGCACATCGTGATGCTGACCGGCGACAACGAACGCGTCGCACAGCGAATCGCCGACGAAGTCGGCATCGACGAAGTACAAGCGGAACTGCTGCCGGAGGAAAAGGTGTCGACCATTGAGGAACTGGTTGAACGACACGAGAACGTGGCGATGGTCGGCGACGGCGTCAACGACGCGCCAGCGCTCGCCACAGCAACTCTTGGCATAGCGATGGGCGGCGCGGGAACCGACGTCGCGCTCGACACTGCCGACGTGGTGCTGATGGGTGACGATCTCAGCAAGATTCCGTACGTGCTCGGTCTCGGACGCAGAACACGCCGGACGCTCACCATCAATCTCGCCATCGCTTTCGGCGCGATTGCACTCATGGTCGGAACAATCCTTCTCCGAGGGATCCCGCTCCCACTTGCCGTGGTCGGCCACGAAGGCTCAACCGTCCTAGTCTCGCTGAACGGCCTCCGGTTGCTCGGCTTTCGCGGATGAGGGCATTCACGGCGAGATAGACACAGCAACGACGCCGACTCCTGATTACAGTTCGAACGTTCAATGCCCACGGAAGATAGCAATTTCCAGAAGTCCTTTCTGAACGCTCGGAGTCGATGAACTCATGTCCCTGACTACGAACGGCCCTTCCTTTGGCAAGCGGTTCGGTATCGCCCTGCTCTTGGGCATACCCGGAATCGCAGCACTCGTCGGCTACATTTACCTCACGACACCGGTGACAGCTGTTCCGCCCGGCCTGTCACTCACGCTCCTCGCTTTCTCCTCGGGTGTCAACTCCTTGCTTTTCCTCGGCGTCGCCTGTCTACTCGGCGCATATGCTGCGCCGCGAGTAGGGCTACAGTCGTACGCCATCAACCGGGAGGAGACTGGCGGCGGAATCTGGCAACACCTCCGGGGTGATGTTGGACTGGCCGTCGGAATCGGCATCATCGGAGGCATCCTGATCGTCGTCCTCGACGCAATAATGATGCCTTTTGTCGCCCAGGATCTGCCTCAGGCTGTAATCGGAGCGACGAGGCCGACCGTAATTGACGTCCTCGCGTACGTCCCCGTCCGCTTCCTCTACGGAGGAATCACCGAGGAACTCATGCTCCGGTTCGGACTCATGTCCGTGCTCGTGTTCGTCGGATGGATCATTACCGGCCGCCGAGCGGATGGCCCCCAACCGGCCGTCGTCTGGGCTGCAATCATCGTCGCAGCCGTGCTGTTCGGCCTGGGTCACCTCCCGGCACTCGCCCAATCGGTCGCTCTCACTCCGGCACTGATCGCGCGGACAGTCCTCCTCAACGCGGTCGCTGGCGTACTCTTTGGCTGGCTCTACTGGCGGCGTAGCCTTGAGGCCGCGATGATAGCTCACGCCTCATTTCACGTCCCGCTCGTCGTTCTCTCGCTCGTCCAAGTCGCACTACTCTGAGGCTGAGCCTGTGACTCGTTGGCTCTGTTGAACTCCTATTCTTCATACATATATAGTGGGCTGAAACAGCCGGTAGATGGTACCTGCGGACCGATTCCTTGCTGATGTAACCGGGCTCCCAACGATGTCATTCGGACGTCTACTCACAGGAAAAAGCCGCCTGTCCATAGCACCGCATGGGCAACAGACGGAACGAGAAGGTTATCGGTTCTTTCGTACGCAACTCCGAAGATTGCGCCACTTACGGACGTCTCGATGAAAGCGCTGGTTGGCTCCAGTCCCGCCGACAGGGCAGCAACTGGTACGTGCATCAGACCGAAACAGACGGCAGCGAGAAGAATTCCGGGGACGATCTCGAATGTTTGGCGCAACCGGCCCTGGATGATGCCCCGAAAAAGGAGTTCTTCTGCAGGAGCGGCAAATACGAACCAGCCGACAAAAACGACAATCCACAGGAGAGGACGTGTACCGAAATTGTCGATATTCATCCCAGTGGACGCAGACGGTTGCACGATGCCAATCGACGCCAGCAGGGGTTCAAGTACGAATCCAGCGCCCGCAGACAACACGGGGATGGCGACGATCCAGGCCACTCCCCGGAGCGACGGGATTCGAAACGCAGTCGAATTCAACGGGAACTCACGGGTGATAAAGTATACGAGTGCAACGGCGAGAAAGCCCATTTGGATAGCCCGTGAACGCAGGATTTGAACTGCATCCGTTGATGGGATGCCACTTGCCTGAATAGCAACGGAGATGGCTAGAACGGCACCGATTCCAGCAATTACACTCCCAATGGTCAGACTAACAGCTTCAACTACTGCGAGAACTTGCGCCCTCCGTGTCGAAGAGTAGCTTTCAGTGACGATGCCGAAGTCGTCAGGGAATGGCTGCATACGAAATCATCATAACAAATTTACATAATGGTGGTGGTGGGCTCTCGTAAGTGGTGATGAGACAATCCGTCCCACCTGCGCAGAGAGGAAAGAGACAGCTAATCTGTGGACCCTCTGACTGAACGGATGCTTGGCGGCAGATGCCCTGTATTGAGCAATTCGTGAGCCCCCTGTACTGAGGATTGAAGGAAAGAAATTATCAACTGCTGGGGATTTCAACAAAGCCCTCGGTGTCTATTCCTCCCGAGATCGCGGAAAGCACCCGGGGAGATCAATATAGCACCCTGCCACCAGATCGTATCAACCCGATACCCTGGTCTCACCGAGTCAGTCAGGCGCTGCGAGATAACCAGACAGAAAGCGACGCCCCGATTATTTACCGGTCATCTAACCCGCTTGTTCATCAGTACACAGGTCGTATGTTCGGTATGAAGACCGTTCACCGATTCCTGTTGGCTGCGGGCTTCGTCGTGTTATCCGGCATCGTGAGCCTGCTTGCTTCGCCATCGCTCCCCGCGACCCTCGTCACGAACTGGGGTGCCACTGGCGAACCCAACGGGACAATGCCGAAGCTGCTCGCCCTCTGGCTGTTTCCCGCTCTGACCGCAGGGCTTCTCGTTATGTTCGCTGTCATCCCACGAATCGATCCGCTTCGGGAGAACATCGCCGAGTTCCGGTCGTACTACGACTGGTTCGTCGTCATCTTCACCATCTACATGTTCGTCGTCCACGCCGGCATCGTCGCGTTCAATCTCGGATACGAGTTCGACTTCACGTACCTCATCCTCGTTGCCGTGGCTGGGCTGTTCTACTACAGCGGCGTCGTACTCACGCACGCCGAGCAGAACTGGTTTGTCGGCATCCGGACGCCGTGGACCCTCAGCAGCGAGGAGGTGTGGGCACGGACCCACGCGCTCGGTGGCCGACTCTTCAAACTCACCGCCGTCCTCACACTCGTCGGCCTGCTGTTCGGCGAGTACGCGCTGTACTTCCTCCTCGTCCCTGCACTTCTCACAGCCGGCGTAACCGTCGTCTACTCCTACTACCTGTATGAGCGAATCGAGGGAGGCTTGGATACTACCTCGGGATCGAATCAGTAAGTCGCTGACCCAACTCCTTTAGTACGTCTCCTGATCACGATTTCTGACCCGGGCGAATATTCTGAGGAGAGACTGCCCAGCAGGCGCAAGGAGTTGTTTCGCCGCTTCCAGACATAGGGGAAGGTCTGTCAGAGAATTATATCTCTGGCTGTGCAATACACGGTATGGCGACGACACTGGAACAGTACGGCACGGGTGGCGGCATCGCAATCGGCGCAGGAATCGGCGCAACAGCGGCGTCACTCGCTGGTCTCACCGCCGAGTTCGCAGTCACCGTAGGCTTCGGTGACCGGTCGCCTCATAGGTAACGCCCAGCACCCTCATGAGCAGACGAGAGCCAGCTATATCTGCCACGCAATCGACATCGTGCACGAGTCCCTCCAATGCCCGCTATCGAGACAACCGCTCTAACCAAACGTTACGGGTCAACGACAGCAGTGGATCAGCTCGATCTATCGATCCCCGATGGCACCGTGTACGGATTCCTCGGACCGAACGGTGCTGGAAAGACCACGACGATGCGGATTCTCACTGGACTGACAACGCCGACCAGCGGATCGGCCACAGTCGCCGATGTGCCAGTCACGAACCGGGATTCTCTCCGCCCGCACATCGGCTACCTCCCGGAGGAACCACCGTTATACGAGCAAGCCACGGCCTACGAGCAACTGGAGTACGTCGCCGGACTCCGAGATCTTCCCCAGCAAGAAACCCAGGCCCGGATCGATGACCTGCTCAATCGACTCGACCTGTCACAGGACGACGCGGCAACGCGTATTTCCGACTACTCGAAAGGAATGCGTCAGAAAGTAGCGTACGTCCAAGCTATCCTCCACGACCCGGACGTCGCGTTCCTCGACGAACCCACCTCCGGACTCGACCCTCGCGCCGCACGAACCATCCGCGAGCTCATTCGAGAGCTCACCGACGAAGGCACCACAGTGTTCCTGTCGACACACATCCTCCCCGTCGTCGAGGATGTCGCCGATACCGTCGGCATCCTCTACAACGGCCAGCTCGTCGCCGAGGACACCCCCGGCCAGTTGACCAAGCGCGCTGAGACCGGCGAAACCCGAACGCTCGAAGACGCATTCCTCGAACTCACAAGCACCGACCCCGCCGAGGACGACACAGAGGCAACGCATGGCTGAGCCGAACTGGCCTCGACACGCGTTCAGCATCGGCGTCTTCGAATTTCGACGCTCAGTCAGAGCCATCTGGCAGGACAAAGCCCGCGCGTTCCTGATGGCCGCAGGGCTCGTCTTCCCATCACTCATGCTCATCGGATTCCTCTACCTCTTCTCCGATGCACTCCAAACCGTCGGAACAGTCTCACTCCCCCCGGTCGCCCGCGGGACCGTTGCACTCCTCTGGTTGTTCGGCGTGTTCATCGCCACCCAACGCGTCGTGTCTGCCCGCCCCCGCATTGACGCCGAACCGCTCATGCTCACAACCGTCTCTGCCCGGACCGTCGTCGGCGGACTGCTAATCGCCGAGACACTCCGCGTCCTCGCGTACCTGAGCCTCCCAGTTGTCGTCCTGACAGGCGGGATGGTCTACATATTCCGCTCACCGGCGAGTGCCCTTCTAATACCGCTGGCAGCCATCCTCCTCGGCCTCACTGCCGTCCTCGTTGGAATGGCCCTCGGGTATGCTATCGCACTACTGATCGCCACCTCCCCGTTCTTCGCCCACCACAAGACCGTCCTCGGTGGCGTAGCTGCCCTCGTAGCCATGGGCGGTTACCTGCTCGTGAGCCTCCCACAGTTCGGTGGAGTCGGCCAAGAAGCACTCGCAATCCTCCCCGTCGGGTGGTTCGTTGATCTCGCCGTAATCGGAAGCCCGATTCAAGGATCGATACCCCGCGCGGCTGTCGTCAGTGCTGGGAGTCTCCTTGTCGCGTTCGGTGGCATCGCACTCGTCGAACGTGAAGCGACCCGCCTCTGGTTCACCGACCCAGTCAATACGGAGGGAAAACGCACGGAGTCCGAATCCGTCGCTCCGGCGACCGATGGTGCACGAACGGCGCTGGCTGACGCTATCGCACCGGTCGGGATTCCACACGGAATCTCGCAACCGATCCGCCGTGTCGCGCAGTGGTGCCTCTTGCGAACGCGACGGGATCCTCGCCGGCTTAACTTCCTGCTGTTGCCCGTCGTAATGGTCGGTAGTGCCTTGCTCAGCACGGGACTGCAGGCTGACTCTCCCTGGATCATCTTCGTCCCGGCCGCTGCCGTTCTCTTCCCCTGGGTAGCAGGCGCGACGTTTGCGATGAATCCGTTCGGCGATGAAGGATCTGTCCTCCCCCTCACACTCATTTCCATCTCAGGATCAGCCTACGTTCGCGGCGTGATGCTCCCAGGGCTACTGCTCGGACTCCCGTTCGTCGTACTCGTGACGACAGGGGCCACGCTGGCCGGGCCGTTCGAACTGCCGGTCGCCATCGGACTCGTTGGAGTGAGTCTGCTTACCACAGTCGTTGCCGTTACCACCGCACCGGCTGTCGGAATGTGGTTCCCGCGGTTCAGCGCAATACGGATCGGACAGAGCCGCGAGGTGATTCCACCACGCTTGGTAACAACCGCGGTCCACTTCCTCGGAGTGACGATCCCGGGAACGCTCCTCGCGTTACTCCTGTTAACGCCACAACTTGCTCGTACACTCGTCGCGGGAACTGCAGGCTTCCTCCCAGCCGCGCTCCTCCAGCTACTCGCCGGTGAAGGCGGCGGACTGCTTTCGAATATTGCAACCTGGTTCCATGGCATTGGCACAGCGGTGCAGTCCATTGAAATTGAGTCCTTCCGACTTGTCGCTGGCGGTCTACTCATCGCCAGTGCAATCGTCGTTGCTGTTCTCTCGTACCAACTCGCCGTGCGACGATTCGACCGGTACTCACCCCCGACATGACATAGAGCTCCCAACGAGATACTGCAGATGGCAGAACTCCATCACTCCCCGACAGGCGAAATCGGCTCTGTTGAAATCCTCAGCAGATGATAGTTTCATAGCCGGGGTCGCTCAGTACAGAGGTCTCACCACTACTCAAGATTAGATTGCTGACCTACCGAATCACAATATCTCGTCGTCCTCGTACCACCGCCACAAATCAAGCCCACACCAGCAGGTGTACAGTAAGGAGAAGGGAGTAACGATGTAGAATGGGTCCGCACTGGCGATAATCAAATTCAATGAGTAGGTCCCCGGCGGAGCGTATATGACCGTAGCAAGAAAGACAGCGACACCAACGGTGACGTTGGATAGATGCCAGAGCCACGCGTCGGCGCGAAGGATTACATCTCCGACACCATCCATATGGGTGCTTCTAGCGGGATTCAGGATAAGACTACTGTCAAGCAGAACGGTTCTGAGAATCGCCGTTGTACATTGACTTGATAAACCCGTAGCTCTCACCGACTGGCTGTTTCAGGCAAAAATATGTCTGAACTATCGGATTTCAACAGAGCCTCTCAACCCAAAGCACAATAAGATGGTCACACATTCGACTTGATAGTATGGGTGCCCTGAAATCGTACGAGAAGTCGAGTTCAAAATCAGGGTACTATATCGTAGATCACGTTCCCGGCAAGGGATTTACAACCTTACAGACGACTGCGGTTGCAGAACGGCTTATCGACTGGGTCAAATTCAACTCAGAGGATCGTCTGCCACAAGTGTTGGTTCAAGCAATGCTCGATGTCGATCTTCTCTGGACTGGTGCTTCTTCAGAACCACCAGAATCTGCGGACGAATATTCACTCAATGCTTTGGATACACACGCTGTCAGAACAGGGTTGTCCACGAAACAGTATCAGCGTCTCATAGGATTCTGCGAACGCTATGATGGCGAACGAAGAGAAGCTCTCCAAGAGCTTGAGCGTGAATTAAACGTTAATGGGCTTTCGCTGTCGGAAGATGATTACCCAGATCCTGAATCGCTCAGGGAGCAGCAAAACAAATCTGAAACATCGGCTGATTTGCCTTCCCCGTTTCATGGAATACACAAGCGAATCTTCGTTGCCGATCAACACTTACCAGACCTAGTCCAGAAATCGATTCGCCGATGGGAAGCTGATGTCGAGGACATCTTAGACCATCCCTATGGACCGATCTATGCCCAAGCGTTTACAGACTACCCAGGGAGTGTTGAGTCGGTCCACAGCTCAGAGGACCAGATCGAAGTGAGATTCCAAGCTCCGCATCCTGCTTGCTTGTTTAAGGAGGTATATGCGCCAGGTCCGACAACCGAAATAACCTTTCAGAAGACAGAATTGCCAGATTTGCACTATCGTGATGTAGATACTAACGCAGACAAACACCAACTATTCAAATCTGCTTGGCAGGCGTTCCGGATTCACCTGCAGGGGAGTTATCCGTGGGAAAACAAGGGTAAATCGGTAGCCGTGAATGCAGATTCAAATAACTCACAGGAGAATGTAACGACTGATGTGAGACGTACTGACGGCTCCAGCACGACTTCTGAGATTCTGCATCAGGCGACGATTCAAGACTACGAAATCACCGAGTGGGAAACTACCTTCGATCAGCCTGACCAGCACAAGTACGATACCGCTGGGCGTACAACCCCGAACGACCTAACCTCCACCCAGAAATTAGCAGTCAGGGAGCAACAGCTCGGTGCATATCGCTCTATCGTGTGTCTCGAAAAATTTCTCCCTGGATTCTCCAAAGTACCGGATTCTGGTGTTCTCACCATCCCTGATCCGATTTAAGAGTACGCAAGTGCATCTTGGAATTGACGAGCTTTGACGCCAAGAGGCTGTCCGAAACGTCGTAAACAGATGAGCGTCGAAGCAATACTGCACCTAGGGTTTATTCCTCCAGTGGTGACGACCACTACTCGTGCCCAAGCTGAAACGTCGGAAAGACGGCGGCTACTTCATCCACGCGTCCGGTGACAACAACCCGGTCAACACGTTCCAAGTCACAGACAGAGGTGCCGAGATCGTCAAAAGCAGCGGTAGATCCCTCGATGAGTTCTTCCCTGATCAACTCTTTTACCTTCTTCACGACCTCGACCACCTGTCCACCAAAGGAACGGACCCCACCGACTCCACAATCGGAGACATAACCAATATCGACTGGGCAACTGACGAACTGACGGTCGAAAGTCGCGTCCAAGTCGCACTCCAACTCATCGAGACACACGGCGTCAGCCAACTCTTTGACGGCGATGCAGCCAACTGGGTACTCGGGCTTACCGGGAACGCCCCTGTCCTCCTCGAACCGCTCGTCGAAACAATCGCAGCCGCCGCTGGGTACAGCTACGAGACGATCCACGAGTACGACGAAATGTTCCATGACGGAGAGCGTCTTCTGGACGTCGCCCTGTGTGCCTACCTGCAGTACCAGTGGCTCCGAGACACTGCAACATTCGATGGCGAATCACAGCACCGGAAACACCGAGTCGTACACGGATCCACCGGCCCTCACATCTACATCGAAGTCCCGTCCGCAGAGCAAACGACCTACACAATCCCGACTGACCTGCCAGAGTCAATCGACGAAGCCCTCCGAGACGAGCTTCGTGACGTGTGGGGGCTTGGCGTTGGCTCCGCCGGGTTCGCAGCCCTCTCTTCATTCGAATTAACTAACAGACACGACGTCGAAAACGGAGTCATCCTTCCTGCAGAGCGCCTCGCAGACTTCCCGGTCAATCTACCGCCACGCTCAGAACTCACCGAACAATACGAAGCACTCCGTCTCCTGCAAAACCATGTTGAACACGTCCTCTCATCGCCAAACTCCGACGTGAAGTATGGTGACGGCTCAATCTGCGACCAGTGGTACCAGCACATCCACGATCGCTTAACGAATGGCAGAAACGGCGAAGACGCACTGGGCGCTCAGCAAGGCGATCGTGTAGACCACACTGCGCAGACCTACAGGGACTGCTACGGTGACGGCGAGCAAGTCACAGACTTCAAATTCATTACCCAAACCCAGCCAGATAAATCAGAACAGCTCCGACTCTTCGGATTCGGAATCTTCGACCACGGCGAACAAGTCCAAGTCCCAGCCGCACCAGAAACAGAAGCCCCGTTACCGGTCTACCCACAGTCAGACCGCGAGCTACAGAATGCAGTTGAATTACTTGATGAATTTCCAGCAAAACCCAGCGCAGGCACACCCACCTGAAACAATGGCCTCTTCACCCTGGGGTATAACTCGTTGCCAGAATTCGATTGGAGCACATGCGCCTCATGGACTGTCGGGACTTCCTCTCTCGGTACTCAGCTGGGGAGAGCTACAAACCATATGGCGGGCCTCTCCAAGACGGCACCAACCCTCCATCGGTATTCAATGATCATCAAACAACCATCGGCTGGCCAGTGGACGGCCACGTTATCCCACGAGACAAGTACGAACACCGACTTCAAGACACCACTCCCAATAACGACGAGGTGCGTGCTGAGGAGATCTTACATTATCTTGAAGCCGAGTGGGATACCGCAGTCGGCGCGTACGGGCTTGATGGTGTCACCGAATACATACCGTTCCATACCGATGAGCAGTCATACGGTATCTACATTCCACAGCGCTGCATCCGCGGTTTGGGGCATCTACTAGACGGTTGGGCACGAGAACTGACCGCGGAACCTGATACCCCAGCTGAATCAATCTATCTTGACGCCACTGCGGTTGCTAATCCCCAGTCACCGTTCGAGTCTCTAACCCAAGCGTTCGACCTCGCAGGGGAATTGCTTGTCCGGTACCGGTGGACTGACCACCAACTAGAGTTACTTGCCACACATTTGGCTGACTTCACTGGTATCGACGCGTACGATGTCTACCACGACCAGAATCGCCGACTTGACGCGGACGAAACCGCTACGCGGTACCAGTTACTCCGACAACTTGATCGGAGCACAGCGTGTCGCCGTCTCGCTCCACCTGGCCTATATGATCCGCTGCTTCGCCGGATGACCGCGGCTTTCACAAACAACAACGATAACGCTCTCTCACAGCTCAGCAGTGAATCGTCACAGGCGCTTCATCGACAACAGGTCAGCGTGCTATCGTCAGCGTTTGATATCAGCACCACACATTCCGAAGGCTTCCTAGCTGATGAACTTCCCTTCCGCCGGCTCGACCGGAGTGTTCCCGCCCGAATTCAGGTGTACATCACGCGACGGGAACCTGATTCAGACTACGGCACGATCACGAATCGACCAGGAACTCGCTCGCTTGATTTAGAGCAACGCCCCATTTCTCGGACGGACGAATTTGAGCAGAGCTATCGGAAGGCCGATGGGACACTGAAACGCGATATTGACGACCTTGTCGAAGACATCAGAAACCGGTTCGACCATCAGACGTGGAAGGGTATGAGCTTCGGTCCAAAGGATAAACGGTACATCGATGTTACAGGAAGTAAGCGGCTTATTGTGCAAATTGACGACCAGACTAAGGAAGTAACGCTGCTGGACTTCGGTTCTCACGACCTGCCTCGCCAATTCGGATTCAACAAAGTCTGACACTTGTTCCATCTCCCCACAGTCGCACTCCCGGATTACAAACTCCACTCCGCACCGTTCCACACTGGCGAGAGTGATGCGTCCTATCGAGACACTACCTCACTCCTCGGAGTCACGGCGTCGGACCGGTCCGAGTCGCGTGATTTGTTCGTCCTCAACAAGTCGTTCCAGCCCGTCTCGCGTGGGGAATCCGAAGGTTCCCGTTTCGATGGCTCGCCCAGGGGCAACGCAGCGGAAGTACTTCCCGCGTGAGTATTCAGCGAGGATCCGGCGTTGACACCCAGCCAAGTCGAACATACCAAGATCGAACGCGCCGTCCCGCTGGGCAATATGTGCGGCACCGGCTCGATACCCGAGGAGACACCGCGGCACGAACTCCCGCATCGACTCCACCGGGAACGCGTAATTCTTGAACGTCACCGGATCACCCATCGTCAACGTGCCGTTCAACGGGTCGTACTCACCGAACCGGAACGGAGCCGCTAATCCCGGTTCAAGTTCCTCTCGGGCGTCACGCATCTGGTCTTGATGGTCAGTGTGAAACACCCAGTGAACCACGAACCCCAGCCGTAACGCTTCCCGCGTCTTCTCGCGGTACGGTTGATCGGAGCCAGCGACGAACTCGATCCACCGATTCACCCCGTCGTCGAGCACGAAACAATCCGGGACGCGGTCCGCGATCGTTCTCTCGAACCGATACTCACCGGGGAACCACGGGTCGCGTTTCGCTTCCTGTCGCCGATCTAACTCTACTTTCGCCCACAGGTGCTCGTCCGACTCCTCGCCTGCAGACCGGTACCGCTCAAGATCACCCCAGATTTCGAAGCCAGTCATACGCCACTCACCTGCTGGTCGTGCTGCTGTCGGGTCTTGTGTCGTGTCATGTGTCGTGAATCGTTGGTGTTAGTGATTTCAGCGAATAATCTGATTTCGAGCAGTACCGCCGCGTCATCGCACCAAGTTCCCCGGTCCGCAGCACGTCAACAACGTTGTGCGTCACGAGGTCAGCGTACTGCTGGTTCTCGAACGCCGTCACCGCCGCAGCGCTGTCATCGAACGGATCCCGGTCGTTGAGCCCCTCGCCGACGAGCGTCCCATATGCTGCCGGCAGACTCGACTGTTCCTCATCATCCACGACGAGATTGAACCGCCACGTCACCACTGGCAACAAGTCAGTGTACGGCATGTCGCGGAACGGCCACTCTACATCCGTCGCTGCCAATCGTGTCCGCAGAAACGGCAAGTCGAACCCATCCTTCCACCGCTCGCCATTAAACGCGACCAGTAGCACGTCCTCGCCGTGTAATCGCTCCCGCGCGAACACACCAACTGCGTCCAACAACGCCGCCTCCGACGCGTGCACTGAGAGCTTCACGTGCGTGCCACACCGCTCTCCAACAGTCGTCTCCAACGCAGCCACGTCACCGTCCAGCGTGGCCTCGTCCGCCTGCAGGAACACCCGACACCCAAGCGATAATTCGAGCCCGACCACCGTCACTTCATCCGTCACGTCGAACCCGGTCGTCTCAATATCGAACGGCACCATCTCCAACGCCATCACCGACCACCCCCAGCTGAGGCTGCTTCTCCCACCGACCTGCCAGGCACTCGATCATCACCAGCCGATCGAACACGAAACTCACCGAACCCGTACTTCGCATGCGTCCCGACCCGTAACACGCCGTTCCGTGCCGTCGTCACCGGCTCACTCCCCGCGTACCCGACTAGCTGCCCGTGATCGACCGTCTCCACGCGATACGCGTCGCCACCGTCAACGAGCCGTGTTTCGCGCCGCCGCAACCCGTCGTCACGCCGCCCATCCGTCGACACCGTTCCCGACACCGACCCGGACTCGACCGTCGGCGATGCCGTTTCCGAACTCGCATCCCACCACCACGGCACCGACTGGTCATCCGCGCCCGGGCACTCACTCGACAGGACGTACGGCGACACGAGCTCAAGCACGTACGCGCCGGACTCCGCGTCCGTGAGTCGCCCGTAGTCGAGCGCATCGAGATCAACGACCTGCGAATCCGCCAGCGACAACTCACCGAACCCGTAGTTGCGCGCCCCGCCAACCCGGATCCCGTCAAGGACGTCCTCAGAGAGTGGCAAGATGTCGTCCGTGTCACGATCCGTGTGCAGGTAGCAGTGCACGAACCACTGCACCGACCGCTTCGAATTCCGAGTTTCCGGCGGTCGCCCGAAGAAACACTCCGGCGCAAACGCCATCCGGTCACCGTGACGCTCGATATCGTGCGTGTTGTGCGCGTCTCGCGGCCGTGACTCCAACAACCACCGCTGGGCCGCGTCACGGAACACGAACAAATCATCGTACCGCTCCACTGGCGGCAGCGACTTCCCGAGTTTACCCGCATACCCGTTCTGTGAATGCGCATCCGGGTACTCACCGTACTCACCCGGGACGAACACGCCGTGACTCACGTGCAACGCCCGTCGCGTCCGCTCATCAACACGCTGCGCAACCGCATTGAACAACGCGTGACCAGTGACGAAATACGGGTGGCCGAGGTACGAACCATCCAGCTCGAACAACACCTGCTGAATAACAGTCATTCACACACCCCTCCGTTTCCACTCCAAGTTCTGTCGAGACGCGTCCCACCACGTAGACGACAACTGCCACCGGCACGGACCCACACCTCGTTTCCAGTGCCATCACCGCCAGCACGTCTCCCACCGGCGTTTCCAGCCACCAGCCCAGCGGCCACCCACCACGGAGACCACCCAGCCCCAGCCACGGACTCATCAACAACCCCGACTCGCCACGATGACCACACCGGAGACCCCCACACCCCGTTTCCAGTATCTTCACCGCACCCACGCTGTACCCGCCCACAGCCACGCCGACGCTCACGTCCCGTCCACGACACCGTGCCTCTCTCACGCACCACGGCCATCACCACCAGAGTCGACACGCCCACCACAGTCGCGCGACCCGACACCGTGCACCGTGAGGAACTCTTCGATGAATTGCAGTGCCGCTGACCACGACCGGATGCGACGCAACTGCGCATCCAACACGCGCCACACCCGCTCGCCATCCACATCGAACAGGTGGGCCGGCAGCCGCGCCCACACGTCCGCGAAGCACCGTGTTGGTTCATCGCCAAGCCGCACCGCCGGGCGATCGCCTGGCTCGCCAGTCACGCACAGTCGAGCGACGGGTGTCAACAACACCGTCCGGTGTGGCGTCACCGGCCCGTCCGGGTCCTCGACCGCTAAAAATAGCTCGTCGAATCCGAACCCGGCGCGGTAATTATCGAGCAGCGCCGCCGCCAACAACGTATGGTACTTCAGCGACGTGTACGGGTAGAACACCGATTCGTTGAACAGCGCCGCCACATCCGACGACAGCCACGCCTCGTGCATCGCTACCGGATCCTCTACCCGGACTAACTCCCGCACGGCCGCGCCACGACCATCCGCACCCACCGACCCAGTCATCACCACGTCGCCAGCGAGTAACGATATCCGGGACGGCGACGCGTGCGCATCCAGCGTCTGCTCTGGCTCCCCATCTGGGCGGCTCAGCAGCGCCGCATCCCGATCCGCACCCAACGGCACCGACTCGTTGACTCGTACGCCAGCGAACCACTCAGACGCCGCCGAATGCGACCGGCCACGCATCTTGTGCACATCGTGTCGGTACACCGCGAGCATCGGAGCCACGTCTGTCACAGCCTCGCTATCACCCGACGCAGGACCAGCGTCCGTCGCCGTCGACGAATCAGTCATCGCCACACCCCTCACCATCCGACGCCTCCTCACCATCATCAGCAGCATCAGTATCGCCCGCACCAGCCCGAGCCTGTGCCGACCGCAGCGACGACGACACCGGGGCCGGTTCATCCAGCCCATCCGGATCCGGCTCTGGGGCATCAAGGTCCGCCTGTTCCTCGGCAGCATCCGCAGACGCATCCGACTCGCGCCCTCCGTGTTGCGCCGACCGCAACGACGTCGAAACCGGCTGGAGTTCATCGAGATCCTCATCCGCGTCTACAACTTCATCGCCATCCCCACCGTCAGCTCCAGACGACCCGTCATTCGAGTCCGTCACGCCGACCCACCCCCCGACACACCGTCACCGTCAGGCATCGGCAGATCACCATCACGAGCAGCCATCCGCGCCTGCAACGCCCGCACGAACTCCTCACGACACTGCTCACGCCACACATCGTCTTTCGTGTCCATCGCGCTCGTCGCATCCTGTGCGCGATTGTAGACACGACGGAGTTCAGCGTCCGTATAAAGTGGGTTCACCACTTCAGCATCAACAATCCCAGCCCCGAAGTTCCGAGCGCCGCCCAGTTGCATATCGTACTCGGCACTGTGGGCATCCAAGTACTCGATCGCCTCGACGAGCAAGCCCACATATTCAGGTTTCAACTCCCGGAGGGTCAACCGCCACGTCCCAACCAGATTGCCGACGACATCCCGCGTCGCCTGCCGGAGCGGTTGCCCCTCATCCTCAGCGTTCCGCGACCGCACCTGCGTATTCAACTGCCGGTAATGCGCCTCCGCCTCACCCTTCGTCACATCCACCTGCCGACGAATCGGTGAGAACCGAATCGGGCGGCGAATCACGCGCCCCGCACGATCACCGAACCCGCCGAACAAGTCGTGGATGACACAGCCCGCGTCGGCATCGCCATCGACACACGACCCTTTCTCGTGATACCCCGCATCCAAATCACGGTCGTACACGTCTTCGAGCATGTAGTCCGCGTTCGACTCGCCCGGATGGCAAGCCGTCGCGCCCGCCGCCTGCACCACTCGCTCACACCCATGGCGCAGCCAGCCCGACAAGGTAAACGGCGAAATCTGCCCAGCGATTTGGTTTTGCGGATCGTCCGCCTCATACCGGTCCGCCGACGCGTGGTGTCGATCCGTGACGATCCCATCGCCCGGTGCCAGTAGGCCGATATCGAGGCCGACGTACAGGTCCGGGAACGCCATCTCATCGACGGGATGCGGGAGGTCGAAGTCAATGTCGAGGTGCGAGGCATCGAAGGCCTGCGTGTCCTGCTCCCCGTACATCTTCAACGAGCACCTCCTTGACGCCCGCCATCAGCAGCGTGGGGAGCAGTCGTTTCAATCGCGTCATCACTCATCGAACCAGCATCCGACTTGGACGCACCCTCGCGGTCCGAGCCGCCAGCCCGCACCACCGCACGCTGCCACGGCTTACACGCCGACTCACAATCCGCAGCAACGAACGTCTCACTACGCGCAACCGGTCGGCGGAACCACGCCACACCCGGCAGAGGTCGTACCGTAGTCGTATCCGCCGGACTCACAGCGCGCGGCTGCGGAGCCAGTAGCACTGGCCACGACGACTGCGTCGCAGGGTCACTGCACGTGCCGACCCGGCCGTCAAGCACGAGCTCGCGCACACCGAGTGTAAAGTACTCCGTCGGCTCATGCCGACACTCAACGCATTTCACGTGCCCGACTTGGAACGTCGATCGCTCAGCCGGCCGGAAGGCGAACACGACAAGAGAAGCGCCTTCCCGCAGTTTCTCACCGCAGACTTCACAAACCGCGGCCCCTTCCCCGAGCGTAAACGGTTGTAATTGTGATATTACTTCAATTAGCGGTCTGTCGCTGCCTTCTTGTGTTCCCGAGTTTGAATTTTCCATGGGTTCTGGGATCGTATTCGGAACCCTGCCTGGGTGCTGCAACACCCGGGCACCTCTACCGATTAGTGCCCATCGGCCGAGTTCACAACCATTAGTCATACGTCTATTGGCATAAACCTTTGGACACTCGACTAATGGTTAATCATCCAGCAGTCATATGTGAAATGGTACTCACATCCTTACTATGGAAGACCGGAGCCGGGACGAAAAAAGTGGGAAATTTACTGAGGAATACCGTCCCCAAAAGTTCCTAGAAGCTTTAGCTGAGCTCGGTCCAAGCGGAACCACCGATATTTCCGAATATGTTGGATGTGACCGCCGAACTGCCTATTTGAAATTGAAATCGCTAGAAGAGGAAGGTGAAATTAGAAGCAGAAAAGTTGGGAACTCTCTCCTCTGGGAACTAGAACAATAGCGTTTCATCATCTAGTGTTAAACCATACCGAAGCCAGGACCTCGATACTCAAGATCATTTAATTAAGCTAACGCAAATCACACGTTCACTGAACAATTCAACATCTCAGTGAATTGAGCTTGGGCAACTACGCATAAACATTCATACGTCAATGCAGCTCTTTGACATTTTCACCACATACTTAGAATAAGGATATACTCATCTACCGCAATCATTTTTTACCGTTAGTTGGTCCACGTTCACATGGGCGCAGCACAGGACGAGGAAGACCAAGTAAAAAGGCTTCTCCGCGAAGAAGCGGAAGACCACGAAGCCATAACAGAAGAACTCTTGCTCGACATCTACGACCTGGAAGACGACCTATCTACCCTGGACCTCCGTCACGGAATCTCGAATCGCCTACAAACAATTTTAGAAGAACATCTGGAGGAAGAAGATGCATCTTAATTCCGTCACCCTCCAAAACTTCAAACCCTTCTACGGGAACGACACCATACACTTCAGCGACGAAAAGGGGGTTACACTATTCGGTGCAAAAAACGATCGAGGGAAAACCGCGTTACTCGAAGCAATCCACTTCTGCCTCTACGACTTCGACAGCAACGGCGGTCCTAACAGAACAGAGAAACGGAATTACTGCATCAACCGAAAAGCCGCAATAGAAGGCGACGGGGAAACCTTCGTCGCCCTCTCCTTCACCCACAACGGTCGAGACTACAAAATCAAACGAGTCCTGGAGTTCTCCGAAAAAGACGAAAAGTCAGACAGAGAGTTTGACAACCATTACGTCATCGTCGAAAGAGAAGCAGATGAAGAAGAAGCAGAAGAACTGGATGACGAGGAAGAGGGGGTATTCATCAACACCGATGCTGGAGACGATATAACCGAATACAGAGCGTTCAGAGACGGTATCCTCCCCAAAGACGCATCCCACTTTTTCATCTTCGACGGAGAGCAAATCGACGAGTACGCCGAAAGATTCGGGAAACAAGACGCTGACGTCCGTGAAGCAATCGAACTGGTCCTCGGAATCGAGGAACTACGGAAAGCTGAAACTGACATCAAGAATCACGGAATCAAATACTACCGGGACAAGTTCCAAGAAGCTCACTCAGAAGCAGAAGAGTACCGCGACAAAAAAGAGGAGCTAGAGGAGGAACGCAAACTCCTCGAAGAACACGAAGATGACCTGGAAGAGAAACAGGAAGATCTCGAAGAGAAAGAGCAGGAAAAAAGTGACGTAGAGGAACGTCTCGCGGAAGCAGGGGATATACGGGACAAATACCATCAACTGATCGAAACCAGGGTAGAACTCAAAGGCGCTCAGAACGTCGACAAAGCCCGAGACTACCTTTCAAAGGAGGAAATCAACGACCTCTCCCCGAGTATCGAAGAACGGTTAGAGAAAAACCGGGGGAAACGCCAGGAGATCTACGACAGGTTCGGGCCGATAGCTGGTGCAGTCGCCGCAGAACAAGTCGGCTCCACGGTCGCACTAGACTCGCCAGGCGGATTAATCGAAGTTCTCCAAGATACTATCCAGGAAATGCCAGACGACTGCTACGTCTGCGACCAACCAATCGACGACATCTCACTCCCCGAGTTCAGGGAGAAACTGGAAGAAGCAACCAACGAATCCACCGAGGAAGCAGAGTACATCGACCAGCTAATCGGCGGGATCCGAGAAGAAACCGACGAAGAGGACTACAACCTGGGTCACGAAACGTCGCAGTTCGACTTCTACACCACTCAAATCGAAAGCCTGGAACAGGACCGGACGAAACGCATCCGCCGTATCGAACGCCTCGAAAGCACGATAGAGAACGCAGACTTCGGTACAGAGGAAGTCGAGGAAATCCAGGGAGAGCTGGAAGAGGTTATCAGCAGTATCGGACGCCTGGAAGCCGAAATCGAGACTCTTGAAGAAGATATTTCCGAGCAGGAGGAGCAGGTTAGCAATCTTGAAAGCCAGCTCAGTGAAATGGAAGGGGCAAGCGAGGAAGAAGAGAAGTACCGCAAATTGAAAGAGGTGGCAGAGCAGGCCCGAGAAGCGTTCATAGATGCGAAGGACAGGTACGTTGAGGAGAGACGAGATGTCGTCCAGGATAAGACATCCAACCTGTTCATGAAAATGACGAATAATGATCGGTATGAGGGCTTGAGCATCCACGAAGACTATCAGCTCAGGATCGAAACCGAGGACGGCATCTTCACAATAGCAGATCAGGATCCCAGTCGTGGAGCACGGCAGATCATCGCCTACGCCTTCATCGCCGGACTCGCCCAGTTCTCCTCCCGAGACGCACCTATCCTGGTCGATACCCCGATCGCCCGGTTAGACGGCGACCACAAGGAAAACCTGATAGCTAACCTCCCCAGCTTCGTGGACCAGGTCATCGTCTTCTACCAGCCCAACGAACTCAGACAAGAAGACATCGAACTACTGGAGGATGCGATCGTGGATCACCACGACATTATCCAAGTCGACGAGGAAGAATCAGAGATTGTTGATCACGACCCTGCCCACTTCGATAGAGGGGTAACCGGAGACCAGGAGGTGGCCGCAGATGACTAACGTTCGAAGCCTTTCACGCGATCTCAAAACCCGCAAAAAGCAGACGTTTGGAGAGCTAAGTCCGCAGATCAACGGACGAGATGAGAATGTAGATTACCCCTTCAGCACCGGTTTCACACTCTTCTCAGCAGCCCTGGTCGTCGGCTACATGGACAACGACGGGGAACTCATAGAAGAAGAGGCCGAGAAACGGTTCAACAGCGAAGATGAACAAGACGACGAGGATGGAGAGCCTGCAGGAGACGACTCCTCCGAGTCGTCGAATGATTCAGAGGACTACGGAGACGATGGAGAGGAAGACCCGTATCACCGTTTCACCACGATGCAGGGAGTCCTCGAAAACAACCCTGACCACGCCTACACCATCGAATTAATAGACCGAGTAATCGCTATCGAACTCGCGTCCTATTCCGACGACGAAAACCAGGAGATACCGGACGACGTCTGGAACTTGGTGGTCGCTCATGCCGATGAAGGAGTAGAAACCATCAAACAGCAGTGGGACAGTCAAGAGAAAATAGAGCTCGACGACTTCTTCGGGGAGCTGGAGGACTTCTGGCAAGACAAAATCGAAGAGATCTCTGACGATCTAACTCAAATCCCTACACGAGAAGATAATGGGCGGATGCAAACCGATTAGAACGACGGGTTATCATCCAATATAGACTCCTCCAAGATATCATCCAGGTCGTTATCCCTCATCAAGTGGTCGCACTCCAAGACCTCCCTCTCCACCGTCTCTTTAAACCAGTCTGAGGCGTCAGGAGCGGTGTGAACCTTGTGAATCAAGGCATCCAGGAAAACCGGGATATCAACGCCTTTGGTCTCGTTTTCTTTCGTAGCATTCAGGTACTGCGGACCCTCCTCAGTATGAATCTTGAAGTCTACAGTCTCTTCTTCGCCGTCGATTTCTACTTTCGTCTGATCCAGATCCTCGTCGGTTGGAGGATCCTGAATGATACCTCGCATCTCTTCCTCGTACTCGTATCCCTGCCTTTTGTGGACGAACGGGACTAACGAATGAGCCTCACGGGTCAGGAAAAACCGGTCGTCCAAGTCCTCCTTGATATCGATTTCACTGATATCCGGGGTCTCGTTGTGGTCGCTGCTGTACGGCTGATAATCCACTTCCCCGAAGTAGATATCGTGGTCGTGCCGTGTAATCAACGCTGAATGGAACTCGCCTACAGTGGTTTTAATCGCAACAGATCCGTCAGAACCACCGTAATGCTCCCACATAGCCATCGACTCCTCATCCGTCATATGCCAACAGCTGAGATAGGTGAACCGGCGGAGACACTTGTTGATCTCAGCGTGGATCTCATGCCCTTCAGGCTGTAAATCCCCTCGCCTTGCAGCCCGTTCATACTCAAGCTCCCGGGCATCCCTGATAAGCTCGGGTACAGAGCCCTCGAACCGGTCACCGAAATCCGCTGCCTGATGGAAATGAAGCTCCCCGGTCTTCAGCAGGTTAACGAACTTAGAGAAACTCATATAACGGAAAATAGTTTGGTCGGAGTCGATTGAATCCAGGTACCCCGATTCTACGTGCGGCATCTAATACACTATAAGCAGATTCGGTTCTTCAAACTACTGCACTCCATGGGGCTTCTGCGAGAACATTCTCTAAATCAGTTTCAGGCCGAATGGGAAGACGACCACAACGATTAATACGAGAATACACGTGAATTTCCGCCCTTACAAACTCTTCTTCACCGGAGCACCATTCATAATATTCTGGGCTACCTACCAATTCTACCCACCTGAAACCGGAATTGACCATATAGTATCAAACCACGGTCAGATCCTTATATCTACATCCATCATCGGTGTACTCTTCTCGAAAGTCACTTCTAATTCAAGGAAACAGCGGTAACTCAGGAACTCCATCACAATCCCTCGCTAATGATCTGACTGCAGTCTCCTCCCGATTCCACTTTCACTCTCCTTAGCTGAACTATTAGGCAGTCGAGTTTAAACTAGGCAGGTAGAGCCCTCAGGCTGGAAAAAAGGAAAAACAATGCCCAGCTTCAATGTAGACACGGAGGAGATAACAGCACTCGACTTCGAGAACACATACTTGTTCACAGCATACTTCGACGAGAAACAACTCTTCAATCAGTTCAAAGAATATCACAATAAGGATAAATACTGTTTCAAAGTCTTTGACGGAGACCTTGAAGAAGTACAACAAATACTGGACAACTACTTCTACAAACTGGTAGTAGAGAACTCCCTGGAAGAGTACTGTGTCGTCGCCGACGAAGAAACAGATACAAACGCGATACTAAGAAACCCAGTAATGAGTAAGCAACGCCGGAACCACGATATATACTTAATGAAAAATAAACTATCACTCAAGCAAGTTGTTGAACAAGGCGCTATTCGGGTAGCAAAATCGGAGGTCAACACGGTGAATCTAGAATGGAAAACCAACGGATCATAGCGGGGGCAACCGTCAAAACACCGGTAGTTACAAGTAGATACAAGTACCTCCCGAACAGCAATCTTACCAAGAGGATTTCATCATGAGTACAGATAATCTAGAGGTTGCGAAAACTGGCCAGGAAAAAGGCGAGTCGGTTTTCGACAACCGCTCTCTTGAAGACATCTACGGAGAGATACAGGAAACCTACCTGGCGGATGACCGTCCCTGGGTCATCGGCTACAGTGGCGGCAAGGACTCCACCACCGCTCTCCAGCTAATCTGGTACGCCATTGAAGACCTTCCAGAAGAGCAGAGACAGAAACCCATCCATGTCATCTCAAGTGACACTTTAGTAGAAACGCCGAAAATCGTCAACCACATCATCTCCACTCTGGAAAACATCAACGAATACGCAGAAAAGAAAAATCTGCCTTTTACCGCCCACAAGGTTACGCCCAAGGTTGACGACTCCTTCTGGGTCAACCTCATCGGACGGGGCTACCCGGCACCCAACCAGAACTTCCGCTGGTGCACGGAACGCCTCAAGATCGATCCTGCCGACCGGTTCATCGAGAACCAGGTATCCGAACACGGTGAAGTTGTCGTGATTCTCGGAGCACGGAAAGCAGAATCCGCCACCCGAGAACAGGTAATGGAGATGCACAGCATCGACGGTACCGTCCTCTCACGCCACAACAAATTTGCCAACGCCTTCGTCTACACACCCATCGAGGACTGGATCGTCGACGACGTCTGGACCTACCTCATCCAAGCCGTCGACAACCCCTGGGGCAAGAACAACCGAGACCTCGCCGCACTCTACCAGGAAGCAGACGACGAGTGCCCGATGGTGATCGACACGAAGACACCATCCTGCGGCAACAGCCGATTCGGTTGCTGGACCTGCACCGTCGTCTCCGAAGACAAGGCGATGGAGAACATGATCGACGAGGGCGACGAATGGATGGAACCCCTCCTGGAGTTCCGTGACTTCCTCAAAGAAACGCAGGACCCCGAGAAGAAGCCGAACTACCGGATGGTCAAAGGCCGTCAACACGGCTACGTCAAAGAGAAGACTAACGGTAGTGACGGCATCATCCCCCGCGCCCACAAATTCGAGTTCTGCAAAGACCTGCTTCGGAAGCTCCTAGAGACCCAGAAAGAGGTCAACGAGAAAATCCCGGACGACGAAGGTATGGAGCTGATCCGGGAAGAAGAGCTCAGAGAGATCCGCCGCCTCTGGCGCGAAGAACGAGCGGACTGGGCAGACTCTGTCCCCAAGATCTACAACGACGTTATGGACGACGACTTGGATTGGGTCCACGACGACCTCGGCTCGTTCAGTGAGATGGAGGCAGAAGTTCTCAACGAGGTCTGTGAAGAACACGATGTCCCTGCCGAACTCGTCAAACGCCTGCTCGACACCGAGTTCCAGCACTACGGTATGAAACGCCGGGCATCCATCTACAGCGAACTAGACAAAGTCATGCGGGAGGACTGGCGGGACCTGGAGGAGATCGTCGCAGAACTCGAAGGTGAAGATCGTATAGAAGCGTGGGAATACGACGGCGTAGACGTCTAACTAACAGACTATATGAGAATCAACAAGCTGGTCATCACAGACTTCGGCCCTTACCGAGGACGTAACGAGATCGAGCTTAGCTCAACTGAAGACTCTCCCATCGTACTGTTCGGCGGGAAAAACGGGGCAGGGAAAACCACGCTATTCGAAGCAATCGGGTTCTGCCTCCACGGCAAATCGTCGCTCGGTCGGCGTACCGCCAGGAAAGACTACGAACAAGCAATCCGCAGCAAGCTTCACGAATACCCTGACGGCAAAGCGGATACAGCAGCTGTCCGACTTGAGTTCGAGTACTCCCACATGGGCGAAGTGGATCACTACTCCGTGGAGCGTTCCTGGCGCGACCGTGGCAAAAGCATCGTCGAAGACCTGAAAGTCAGGAGGAACGGTGAGATCCCCTCCGAACTGAACGATGACCAGTGGCAGGACTTCCTGAAAGAACTGGTCCCACCCGGGGTCTCCCAACTGTTCTTCTTCGACGGAGAGAAAATCCAGGAACTTGCGTCAGCAGTTGAATCTGACGCCGACTTCGAGGATTCGATGTACTCCCTGCTCGGCCTCGACCTGATTGAACGCCTAGATACCGACCTCTCAATCTACATCTCCCAGAAACTCGAAGAAAGCGGTGTAGAAGGTATCAACGATGAAATCCAGGATCTTCAGAACCAGCGAGAGGAAATCGAACAGGAGTTCGAGGACCTGAAACAGGAGAGAGCAGACAAAGAGGAGAGACTGGCAGAGCTGGAAGACGAAATCGATAGCAAAGAATCGAAGATCGCCCAGGAAGGCGGATCATACGCCGACAAGCGGGAAGAACTCAAGGAGCGTCGAGCTGAACTGAACGCCAGTATCAAGCAACTTGAAGACCAGATCCGGGATCTCGCTGAAGGTGCGTACCCGTTCACCCTGGCACCGGATCTCTGTGAATCCGTAGTTGAACGGCTGAAGACTGAGACCGAACGCCAGAATCGGGCGACCGCCAGAAACGAGTTAACTGACGAACTCGACGACGTACTCGGAGACGAGGATATCTGGCAAGAGATGGATATGCCGGAGGATCAGGTCGGTCAGCTCTCTGACCGCATCCAGGATAAACTCAAAAGCCGGCTGGAAATCGAGGACGAAGAACCGGAACTCGCCCACCAGTTCTCAGAGGCACAGCGACAGGAGATCTACTCGCTGACTGACCGAGCCCTAAATGACGTTCCGAACCAGCTTGCAGAACTCACGGAGAGTCTGGAAGACAAAACACGGGAACTCCAAGAGGTAGAATCAGGTCTCAACAAGGCTCCTGATCAAGAGGTCATCTCACCGCTAATCGATGACCTGAACGAGCTCACCGAGGAGAAAGGAGCCATCAAATCGCGGCTGGAAGAGCTGGAGGAGGAAATTAGCACAGCCCAGACCCGGTTAGAGCGGAAAGAGAACGAGGTCGAAAACAGGCTTGAGCAAAAGTCTCGTGTGGAAGATGTCTCCGAACGAGCAGACCTCGCCTCCGACGTCCGGAACGCTGTGAAGGACTTCCGCGAAGAACTCGCCAAAAAGAAGCTGCGGAAACTGGAGTCCAAGCTCAGCGAACGCTACATTACCCTCTCTAACAAAGGCGATTTCTACGACAAAATCGAGATCGACGAAGAAAACCTCGACATCACGATCAAAACCATTCACGGCAACAGCAAGCCGCACACAGAGCTCTCAGCCGGGGAACGACAGATCTTTGCCACATCCCTGCTCTGGGCACTGGCAGAGATCTCCGACCGGCCACTCCCCTTCATCGTCGACACCCCACTCGGACGCCTTGACAACGATCACAGAGACAACCTGATCACCCACTTCTTCCCTGAAGCAGCGCACCAAGTGATCATCTTCTCCACCGACACGGAGATCGACGACCACCAGTACAAGAAACTGGAAGGCTACATCTCTCAGGCATACCGGCTGGAGTACGACGAAGAGGAAGGGAAAACCGTTCCCTCTGAGGGCTACTTCTGGACCGAAGACGACGAAGATCAGCAATCGCTCGGGGAGATCACATCATGAGCCAGAAATTCAACCGGATCACCATCGACAGCGACGCCACCAACCAGTTGAAAATGCTGAAAGCCAACACCGGGATGACACCCAACTACCTCGGCAGAATTGGCTTCTGCTACTCCCTCAACGAGCCACGTCCGCCAAACCCGCAGCAGTACGACACTGACGGGCAAACCTTCAACCGGTACACCCTGCTCGGAGAACACGACACCCTCTACATGGCCCTCCTGAAAGAACGACTCATCCAGGAAGGGAAAGACCCCGAAGAGGACCTGTACGAAGAGTTCGTCGCACACCTCAACCGAGGCGTCGAACGAGTAGCAGGTAACGTAAGCGATCCAAGTGACTTCTACGATCTCGTTCCCGGAGAGATAAAAGGACTGGAAGCCAAACAGGAAAGATAACGAATGACTTCTGACGTGGACATACCCATCTACCTCGACCACCACGCCACCACACCCGTCGACGAAAAAGTCGTCGAGGAGATGACTCCCTACTTCACAGAAAACTATGGCAACCCAGCCAGCGAAGACCACATATTCGGGGCAAAAGCAAAGCAAGCCGTAAACCAGGCCCGAGAACGAGTCTCGGAAGTTGTAAACTGCCGTGAAGAAGAAATTATCTTCACCAGCGGAGCCACCGAATCAGACAACCTGGCTATCCGAGGAGCTGCAGACTACGCAGCTGACCACGACAAAGGCAGCCACATCATAACCGCCGTCACCGAACACGAAGCAGTACTCGAAGTCTGTGAAGATCTCGAAACGGACGGCTTCGACGTCACCTACCTACCTGTTGACGAAAATGGGAAAGTAGATCCTGCGGACATCAAGGACGCAATCCGTGACGAAACTATCCTGATCTCCATTATCGCCGCCAACAACGAAATTGGCACCATAGCACCTCTAAAGGAGATCGGAGAAATTGCCAAAGAGAAAGAGGTCTTCTTCCACACTGACGCCGTCCAAGCACTCGGATACCTCCCTATCGACGTCGAAGAAATGGGCATCGACTTGATGTCGATCTCCGCTCATAAGATCTATGGGCCGAAAGGCATCGGAGCACTATACGTTAGAAGACGGAATCCGAAAATTAAACTCAATCCGCTAATCCACGGCGGAGGCCACGAACGAGGCTGGCGCTCCGGGACACTCAACGTCCCTGCAATCGTCGGATTTGGCAAAGCCGTACAACTCGCGGATCAAAACCTAGATGAACGAAGTAAGCACGTTGACGAACTCACCTCCTACATGTGGGACCGCCTGAACGACGAACTGGACGACGTCGTGCTAAACGGCCACCCCGAAGACCGGATCCCTAACAACCTCAATATCAGCTTCACCGGAGTAGAAAACAAAGCTCTGGTCAAAAACCTCCAGCCAGATATCGCGGTCTCCGCAGGTTCAGCCTGTACAACCGGCACAGTCGAAGCTTCCCACGTGCTTCAAGCAATTACTGATAACGAAGATGTCTGGCACCACGCAATCCGATTTGGACTCGGGAAAGACAACACCCGGGAAGAAATCGAATACGCAACCGACGAAGTGATCAAAATCGTCAACCGGCTCCGCAATCTCACCTTCTGAAACCCAGCCAGCGTGATAAACGTCTTACCGCCCAACTAACCGCTACTCTCTTTCTTCTGGTGTATGAGTGGGCGTCTGTAGAACCGTTCGGCAGCAAAGGATTCAAATGGTAAGTAATCGTCGTACATCTTAGATGTCAGACCCTCCCACAGGGTTGAGGGATCTTGATCTCCCATTACTCATAGAAACATCCGATGTGGACTTCGCGGAGGATTTCTACAACCCTGCTCTGAGCGTAGCAGAAGAATACAAACGGGGCGTCGGCTACTTCACCAGCTCTTGGTTCCAGTTCGCAGCAAGAGGCCTGAAAGGACTCGCTCAAAACGGTGGAACAGCCAAATGGATTATCAGTCCAATCCTGGAAGAAGGCGACTGGGAAGCACTGCAAAAAGGGGAAGAAGCCAAGCGAGACCAAGAACTGTACGACCGGCTCAAGCACATAGTCTCCGACATCGAGGAAGGTCTCGAACAGGAGACTCAGAACACAATCGCCTGGATGATCGCCGACGGCCTCCTAGACATTCGAATTGCAATCACCGGGGAAAACCTCTCCGGCGACTTCCACGACAAATGGGGGATCGTCAGAGATCCCAACAACGACAAGATCGCCTTTCATGGCTCACAGAACGACAGTAGGCAGGGATTCTCCAACTACGAATCCTACTCTGTTTTCGCCTCCTGGATGTCCGAGAGAGAAGCTCAGAGAATCGACCAACACGAAAAACGGTTCGACGAGATATGGGACAACGCGAAACAAGGGGTACACAGCATCTCGCTCCCCGACAGCATCTCCCTTGACATAGCGGAACTCCGAGACGATGACCGTCCGTACGACACTCCCCCGGAATCTAAGAAGATGACCAGTGCCTACCGATGGAGGCACCAGGAAGTAGCCGTAAACAAGTTTCTGGAAAACAGCCACGGAATTCTCGATATGGCGACCGGTACCGGGAAAACTCGGACCTCGCTCAAAATCCTGAACCGTCTTCTTAGACAGGGGGACGTGGAGAACATCGTCGTCGCCACCACAGGAAATGACCTTTTGGACCAATGGTATGACACACTCTCCGAAAACTTCAGCGCCGATGAAATGTGGATATACCGGGAATACAGAGATAACCACGACCTTGGACAGTTCCTAACCAAGAACAGAGACAAGCTTGAGGCACTAATCATCTCTTATGACACCCTGCACGAAGCTATCGAAGGTGACATCAACAACAAGCTTCAGAAAAGCCTGCTAATCGCAGACGAAGTCCACAATATGGGCAGCGACACCAGGCAAGCCAACCTCACTGGGGAACTGGACGTTTTCAAACACCGTCTCGGCCTCAGCGCCACACCCTTCGACCCCTACGACCCGGATCGAAACGACTTCCTCAGAGACGAAGTTGGCCCCGTAGTCTACGAGTTCTCCGCTGAAGACGCAATCCAGAGAGGAATCCTCTGCGAGACCGACTACACTCCTTTGTTCTACGAACTCTCAAAAGAAGACAAAGAGGACCAGAAAGCAGCGTTCGGGAAGTTCAACGGTCTCAAACAGAAGAACCCGAACATCCCGAAAAGCCAGTTGTACATCATGCTGGCTAAGGTCCGAAAAACCTCAGAGGAGAAACTCCCCGTCTTCAGAGAATACTTAGAGAAGAACCCTGACGTCCTGGAAGACGCCCTCATTTTCGTAGAAACCAAGGAATACGGGCACAAGGTCCAGAAAATCATCCACGACCACACCAAGAGCTACAGAACCTACTACGGAGAAGACCCCGAGGAAACACTTGAAGCCTTCTCGAACGGAGAAATCGGCACCCTTGTCAGCAGTAAAGCGATCTCCGAAGGCATCGACATCAAATCAGTGAAAAACATTATCCTGTTCACATCCAACCGCTCCAAAGGCACCACTATCCAGCGCATCGGCAGAGCTCTCAGAACCAATCCCGATAACCCGGGGAAAACAGCTAACATAGTCGACTTTGTGGTAAGAAGCGACATCGAAGAAGAACCGGAAGACGACGAAGTGGATATACCCCCAGACAAAATCCGGTACGACTGGCTCACAAACCTTAGCAAGGTCACAAAGACGGAGGACAACTAACCATGGCAAACCCTGAAGTCGAACGAATCGCAGACGAGGTAATGGAGAAACATGACCAGTCCGACGACGTCAAGAAACGGTTCCTCAACTTCTACGAGAACACCGTCGAAAACAACCTTGGTGGAAACGACCTACACGGACTGATCAACACAATCGAGCTCGAAGACGAGGAGGAGCTCGATGGATCTTAGAATCAAAGGAATCCGGTACGAGAACATCCGGGAGTTCAACGACCTGGAGATCGATCTAACCCGAGACGACGGAGATACCCATCACATCTCCCTGATCCAGATGCCGAACGGTACCGGCAAAACCACTACCATGGATCTGATCCGTACCGTACTTGTCGGCAAGGACCTCAGCGAGGACGGCGGACTAACCGTTGAATCACTCGAACCCGAAGAGTTCGACGCGATAGAAGGCTCATTCGAGGTAGACTTCGAATCTAATGGAGATCAGTTCACCTTCCGTCTAGATCTCGACTACGAAACCTACGAGCACGAATACCGGACCATCCGTCCAAGCGAAGTAGGTGGGGGAGATATGCTGGGCCACTCCCTGCCAACCCAGCTACGGACAGTCATTAACGAATCCTTCGCCAACCTGTTCGTCTTCAACGGGGAGCTCACGCAGGACTTCATCCAGACTGGGAAGGACGAAGCCGAGAACGCGCTGAAAACAGTCAACTACCTCAGCCGACTTGAAGACCAGCGGAACAAGATCGAACAAGAAGTCGAAGAAAGACAGGACGAGGACAGCGTCAATAGCGAGAAAGGATATCGGAACGTGAAGGGCCGGCTGGATACTGCGAAAGAGAAACTGGATGAGCTGGAACGACGCGAATCAACCCTCAAGAGGGAGATCAAAGAGCACGATAAAGCAATCCAGTCACTCAGCACTGAACGCAGTGAACTCTTGGCAGAGAATCAAGAGCAACTTGAGAAGGACAAAAGACTCGACCGCGAGATCCAGGAACTCCGGAACGAGATAGAAGACTCCACTGACGATGTCCTATCCCTAATGCGGAATCCCAGCCAGCTTCACCAAGATTTCAACGACGATATGGAGAAACTGGTGAAGAAAATGAACGTCATTGGACTACCTAAGCCGACCTCCCAAGAGTTCTTCACCGAACTATCTGAGCGACCGAAATGCATCTGCGGAAGGGAGATCGACGAAGAACACGCAGAGAAAATCCTGGAGAACGCGGACCACTACCTCTCAGAAGAAGACATCGGCGTACTCAACCTTCTCAAAGAGGATCTGCGGGGAATCCCTGAATTCGAGGACTACGAAGACAAATTCGAAGACCTAGAAGGCAAACGCGAGGATCTGGAGCAGAAAAAACAGGAGAAAGGCCGGGTAGACCTCGACGATCCGGACATGAACGAACGCCTCCAAGAAATCACTGAAGAGAAGCAGGAGGAGAAACGCAACAAGAAGCAGAAGGAAGAGGAACTCCGGAAACTGACCAGCACCGACAAGAACGAGCGAGAGGAACTGGGGCTGAACTGGAGGAACAACATCCACCTCTGCCGGCAAAAAGTCGAGGAGAGGAAAGAAAGAGTCCGAGAAGCCAGTAACACCGTCAACTTCGGGAAACGAGCGGATATCCTCGAAGACATCTTCGACGACTTTATCGACGAATACCTCTCCACCCTGAAGCAAAATCAGATCGACGAAACCAATCAGCGTCTACAGAAAATCCTGGGCCTCTCACAGGTCCAAATCGAGGACATAGACCATTCGATCAAAATTAAAGGGAAAGAGGACGTCTCCGAAGGCCAGAGCCTGTCAATCGCATACGCCTATCTCTCCACCCTATTCGAGGACTCCGCCATAGACGTCCCGTTCATCATTGACAGCCCCGCCGTCAGTATTGACTACGAAAAACGAGCAGAAGTCGCACCCATTATCTCTGACCTGTTCGACCAACTGGTGATTTTCGTGATCTCCTCGGAACGAGAACGCTTCGTCGATGAACTGGACTCCGGCGATATCAAATACTGTACCGTTCACAAAACCGAGACACCGGGAGCAGTCGAGAAAAGCCTGGACAAGGATTACTTCATGGACTTCCAATCCGAAGAGGAAGAGCTTGAGGAGGTGGCCTAAAATGTCCTTCAGACTCAGTAAAGAGGCACGCAGCTACTTCGGCAACATCAACCAAGCCAGTTCACTCAACGAACTGGAAACCGACTGGGACAAATACTACCTCTCCGCCATGGCTGGAATTAAAGCTCGAAGCCGCGTCCCGGACGACGAAGAACCACCTGCAAGCCAGCAATTCCTTGACTACGTCATCCCTACCTACGACGACCAGAAATACGAGATATACGGCTCCCTGATCGTAGCTGAAGTTGAACGCGAAGGGATTCCGTGGGGTCAAAAAGAGGAAATCAGGCAACTCATGCTGAACCTGCTGGACTCCGAGAGCAACACTCGGCTCTCTGACGACGGTATCCGGGTACTCAACTGTTACGCTGAGAAGGGTTCCCGACTGATCAGAAGTGAGATCAAACCTCAGCCACAGCTGGACGAGTTCCTGGAACTCTACCACGAATTCCTTGACGAACTGGAAGACTGAATCTCGTACCTTCTCGTTCTAATAGTGGTCGCTGGGATCAGGCAGCAATGTGTCACGCCCACCATACACTACTGCGACTCAATCAATTATATCTGGTAAGGGCTCATCTCCCGGAATAATGGCAGATACTTGGATCGGCGTCACTGACAGCCGACCCACTCCACTCCTGAACTCGCTTATAGCATCAATTGAAAGTGGCTACTTCCCCGACAACATTCTCATCTTTGCACCTGCTGACGACGAACAGGCACTTAACGACATCAATCAGCTCGTAGAGGAAGTCTGCAATGAATACGAGATACAGCCAGAAATCGATTTTTCCACCACACCCTCTATCACCAAACCCCAGGAGGTCTCCCAGTACATCGTACAATCACTCAACGAGTTAGAGAGTGATACGACGAAAGCAGTCAGTATCACCAGTGGATCCCGTCTTCTCAACGCCTGCCTAATCGCGGCCAGTGACAAACTGGATCACTTCTACACCTTGGAAGGAGCTGACCAAGCCGCCCTAGAATCCACCTTCTACCCGATGATTCCACGCCCCCAGATGAGTCTCATTGACTTCCAAGAAAACTCAGACCTAGACCTTACCTCACCTGGAGACCGCTGCTCCACGGACAAGGCCTTCAAAATCACCCGAGAACAGCTGCCGCTGCTCTTCAATGCACTCTACAGCACAGGGAACCCTACCATCACAGTGGACCACAAATCTACACTCCTATCCACACTCTATGAAATCGAACTGGATCGTGGAAAGCCTGCGACAATCCGATTCACAACCAACCTCGACCAGTACCAGGAGGAAAGATCGGACGTCGAAAGACAATACGGAGAACAAGCCCGCTCCGAAATACCAAGCCGCCGTTCCTTCCTCGGAGCCTTCACCTCTAGAGTCCTTGAGTTCGATAATCAAGACGAAATATCTGAGAAAATCGATCCCTTTCGAAATCGCCGAATCCAACACAGCAACACAGCCTCTCTCGCAGTCTTCGACACCAACCTAATCCAATACTGGCCTGCACAACAACTCGGCGTGGCACCCGAACAAGAACAAGGACTGAACGGATACGCTGTCGTCACTGGTGTCAGAGACGAGCTGAGAGACTACGACGGAGACGAGAAGATCAATAACACGAGAGCCTTGGAAGACGCGTTTGGCAACGAGTTCGGGGGGCTCTTCAACCAGCTCAAAGGGACACCAAGACAGCTACGGCTCGGAAGACAGTACTGGTCAAGACTTCAGAGAGAACTCTACACAGAGAAAATCAAATCGGATAAGGGCGACAACGAAATCACAGCTGCCTGTGAAAATAGCGGATTTGACCTGGTACTCTTCAGCAATGATGCTGGCTTCATCTCCGCAGGGAAAGAATGCGGATTACCGTCGATACGCGTGGACTTCCCCCAGAGCTTCCCACGCAAAACAGATGTTACCTGGGAAGAAGCAGCAACCACTCTATATATCCACGCAGTCCAGTTCGGCATACTACGGCTACCTAAAGTAGACCTGTACGGAGTGTGGAAGAGAAAGGAATCTGAAGAATGGGAATCAGATACTCTGGCAGTTAGATGTCGAAGTCCCACAGTTGAAAAACAGCTCAGCCGATACCTGAAAATGAACGAATCCCAGATCAGCTAAGATCCGGAGAAATATCGTGCTTGGGTATACCATAACCCAGAAAGTTTGATAACGCCCCCGCTCGATTTCTACGAAAGTGGCTATTCGTATTGAGTCTCTCACCGTAGAGAACCTGCGACGTTTCCGTGGCAAGCACCAATTAGATCTCGGTCAAAACGAAGATGCCAGTATCGACATCGTCACCGGCTCTAACGGTGCCGGAAAAACCACGCTTGCAGACTCGATTCAGCTCTGTCTAACCGGCGAGTTCGAGGATGATTCTCCACTCGTTACGTTCGACCTTGTCGATAAACTCTCCCCTGGTGAAGAGGTCACCGCGAAGGTCTCAACAACTATTTCGGATTCAGAACTCAGTCGGCGATTCCGATTCTCCCGTCAATTTCAGACCACCGAAACACGTCGAGGGCCTGTAAACTCAGTTGACTCTCTTCAAGTGAATGAAGAGAAAGACGGAGAATGGGTTGACGTAGCTTCTGGAGAAGCGGTTAACACCGTGTTCCCGCTATCTGCCATCACCTTCTGCAAATTGGATTCCGAAACCTCCCTCGGCTTTGAGGATACCTGGGGTGGAATTAGCTGGAGAAAACTTGTAGAAGACGTCGGTGAAGCTGGCGCTCAGCAAGCAGCAGCACGTGACGTGGATCTGCCGGTGTACTTTGCTAATAACTACGATCTCGGGGATGAAATGCTCCGCCGGGTCAACGACTTACTGGAAAGTATCGATGGCCGATACAGAGTCGAGGAAAGGCAGGACGGATTAGTTGGTCGGTCGGCAGAAAACGGCTCTGGGGGAGAAATTCACGGGCTTCCAGCAGGGCAACAAATCCTGATCTCTCAGGTTACAGGGCTAGTTGCAGCTGAGATGATGCCTGCGTCACCGCCGTTGATTGGGGACACAATATTCGCCCGGGTTAGCAGAGAAATGCGGGAAAAGCTGTTCCGAGTGGTCAAAGAGGGAGATCGTCAATTCCTGCTATTTGTGATTGAGCCGGAACTTGAAGGCTTAGATATCGAACCTCGTTTCAAAATAGAGTCAGACCAAGAGAGTATGAGTAGCCGGATTGTCTTATCTGAATAGTCCTCTTCTCTGTCATTGGGTACTGCATCTTTTGGCTGTAAAATATCTCCTATCACTTCTGGACTAATGCCAATCATCCTTATCTGAACACCGCTGATGAGATTCTCGATTTTCGGTGTTTCGAAGTGCACCTCGACGGCCAGTCGGAGTATCATGGGATTAGTGGGCCGAGCAGTGAGCGCTGAGGACGTCAGACGAGTCAAGATCGACGGGTTTCGACGTTTTGAGCGCGCGTATGTGGCGGTGCTTGTGGCATACATTCAAACCGGATGGGTGCCAAGCGTACGGCCAAGATGGATGAATCGGCGGTGTTCGGGCACGTCATCGACGAACTCGAAACACGCGACTACCAGCCGCTCGTCCACGTCCCCGGCTCACACCGAGAAACGTACGCGGATGTCTTGGATCGGTGCGAGACTCACCAGATCACGATTGGTGGGCGGTACCCGGATGTGCTCGGATTCACGCATGCTGATCGTGTGTTTGCTGTTGAGGTGAAGGGGTCGAGCGGGTTACTCCGCGGGATCGGGCAGGCACTCACGTACCAGCAGGGCGCGCACGTTTCCTACCTTGCGGCGGCTGCCGACACGGTCGGGCAACACACTGATTTACTCCGGTCGAAGGGTGTGGGTGTGATTGGCGCGACGAACGATGGGGTGACCCGATGGTCGAGTCCGCCAACTTCGGAGTCACATGACCAGGTTGTTGATATCGAGGGGCAACTGTCGGTTCGACTGCGTCGCAGTGACATTTCCGGTGATATTGCGAGTCTCTCGCTCGCCCAACCACTGAATTATCTCGCACCGGTCGTGGGGGTCGATAAGCACGGCCCGCTGGCTGGCGATGAATTAGCGGATGTAATCGAAGCGGAGTACGGGTTCGGCGCGGGCACCCAGGCAACGCGGAGTGCGTTGTCACTCGGGCTGTTGGAGGGGGTTGATCGGTTCACGCTAACTGATCAGGGAGAACTCGCAGCGACGGTGCTTCGTGGCTCCGGGATTTCGACACTCCAAGAGCTTGATGCGGTCAAGAGTGACGTGGGCCGATCAACGGTCGTCGCGGAACACCAGCCGCTCGCTATTCTGCTTCGGAATTGTTATGAGCGACATCCTGAATTCCGGTTGTTGCTTGACGCGTTGCGAAAAGAGGGGCCGCGAATTCACTTCCCTGACTTGGTTCGTCGGTTGGTTCACGAGTACCCGAACGTCTTCCTGAACACGTTCTGTACGCGGGCAGGTCGAACACGAGCCCGAGAGCTGATCGAGGCAGGGCAAGTGTCGCGGATTTACGACGAGAAGGCTGTCTGGAAGGACATCATTCGAACGAACGTGCTGTTCAATTTCGTCCAGCAGCTCAAGCATATCGGCGTGCTTGCCGCTGAAACGCGCAGCCACAGTGGGAAGATCCGCGAGTACAACCCGGATGCGAAGCCGTGGGTGTTGCGAGACGACCGGTAAGGTAGTGCGGGAAGCCAGAAACAGCCCGGCCTTCATCCTACACTTATCCTGCAGAGCGAGAAGTCGGGACCAATCCGGGACGAGGGTTTATAACTGGCAGGTTCATTCAAGCAGTTAAGCGACGCCCGAGAATTACCACGCATCTGTACTCTGACGATGCATAGACCTCTCTGGCAAACCAATCTGATACCGCAATCCCTGGTATCGTAGTCCCTTGCTGACGCGGGGCCAGCGCGTCATCGGACGTCGCGTGCTAGCAGTGCGAACAGCAGTCAGCACGTGATATTCATGACGTCAGAAATCTCGCCAGAACACGACGATAGCACAGTTCGGTACTATTGCGCCGACGGTGTCCTCACCGTCACGCGTGACGACGAAACAAACGAGCATGTCATCAAATCCCGTGGCCATAATCGGGGTGACAAGTGGACGCGTCGCGTCCCGGCAACCCGGACCACCGTGGATGTAAGCGAGGTCCTCTGGAGTATCCCGGACAACTGGACTAGAGTGTACAAGCTCACAGCTGAGTACGGCCATGATGATGGCATCTACCGTATCCCCGAGTCCGGCGACGCTGTCCTCGTGTCGCTCTGTCACAAAACCAGCTACATCACCGACGCGAACCACACTGTCGAAGCGGTCGGGAGTATCGTCTGGGATGCTCGTGCAGCCGTTGACGAAGAGACGCTTAATGATGCTATCAGCTACGTCAACGATTACGCCGACGAGTTCCCCGACGACGTCCGTGAAGTCCTCCAGTACATCCGTGATAACCCGCGAGAAGCCGTTGCGGACGCTGAGAAGGACGCTGAAATGTACGCGGTAGAATGCGTGGAGGATTGGGATGTGATCCCGGCGTCCGAGTTTGACGCATTCCGGGTTACCTTCCGGTCCGAAGGAGGGATCGTGAGTCACCCAGAGTACCCCTCTGATAGCGAGGTTATGGAACTCGTCCGCGAACTCCTCAGCGAGTTCCACATCGTTCCGCCGTCTCCACTCGTCTCGGTGACTGTCCGGTAAGACGCAATCGCGTTTTAATTCAAACGACGCTCTCCGACGCGAGGGTTCGAGCTCGACATGCACACCAACGCTGGAACCACGACCCCCCACGAGTACGGGTGTTACACCTGACAGACTTCGAGCCGCTCTCTAACTCAGTTTCCGTGTCTGGACGCCTGACGCATCGTGTGAGGAACCTGCCGGCAATTCAGATGTCGAACTTCTGAACAACTCGTTCCGTTGGCCGATCGTCACTCACTCGCCAGAATCCTTGTGGCCAGAATGATTCCTTGTAGCCGAGCAATCGGTTGATTGTCTCCGGTTCCACATTGATGGAGTCGTCGTAGCTCTCTACGGCGTAAATGTCGAGTGCCGGGCCACCGCCCCAATACTCGTCGCGGACGTGTTCTGTGTGAGCCATCGCCCCCACGCGCCCGGTCGCAGTGTACCGGCTTTCCGAGTTGCGGTAGATCAGGAGCGGGTCGTCACGCTCCATCTGTTTGAGGTTCCGACAGTTGCGCTCCCAGGAACCTTGTTCCGGGTCAGTCCGGACACCCCAAACGCGGGCCTGCTCGGGAAATGAGTCGGGCCGGTCGTCCCAGTCCGACAGGTCGATCGGTTCGGCGAGTGTCCGCTGGAAAGACGGTTCGTTGACAGGCACGAGCCACAAGTTCATGCGCTTCTCATGACGCTGCAGTAACTAAATCGGTGGGGAGCAGTGTAGCGCCGCTTCGCTTTGTCAACCGGGATGTATCTCTCTCCATCATCTGTTCACTCGGGTAAGTGTCTAAGTCAGAGAATCCCGCTGCTTGACTATCCTCGTGTGGGGTCTCTACAGCGATTCCGTAATTTCCATTGTTGATCACTCTGCTCTGTAGAGCGTCCCACGCAGATACAGGGGCTATAATACTAAGTCAACTGTTCTGCCGTATCAAGCCCTTTAACAGACGAATTCGATATTTCACGTGTCTTCTCTACTGTCGTCGAGATCGTTTGGAACCAGTTGTTCTCGTTCTGGAACGCCTGTGAGCCAAGGTTTTTAAACTGGGTAGAGTCTCAACCTGTTCGGGTCGAACCAATGCAACAAACAAACGCAAGCGTCCGAGTACAGAAACTTGACGAAGCAAAAGACATCATCGTAGAGTTAGAAGAACAGAAAGGAATGGAATTAGGCGGACCGCGAGGTGCGTTGTTCCGTGCTGGTAGCACTGTGGATTCCGGGCAGGCCTACATAGGGCATATGGAGAAAGCGATGGGACAAACAGCGGGGCTGGCTATCGAAGGCGGGTACGACTATGTCGCGTCAGAAGCTGCTCAGATCATCCGAGATCTCCAAGCAAGCCAGGCGAACGACGACTAAGCAGTCGATCATACTACCATCGTTCGTGCGGGACTCATCAGTAAATCGGAATTCCGAAAATCTGGGACTATACGGTGAGAAGGAATCCTGCTCGCTAAAATATCTGCGTCAGATGTTACAGTGGACGTGGAGATCCTTGTCGTTCGGGTTGTACGCTGATCGATTTCCTTGGAATGTTTCGTCAGTGAGACTTAGATCTCCGATCTTTGCGACGGTGAAGAGTCGCCAGAACGGGATACTGCGTGAGTTGCTTCCGCCTGCGACTTGATACCCTCTTACTGATTCTTTGCCACGTTTGCTGGTGCCGTGACAGTACGGTTCGACTTTTCGGTAATGACCATCGTAGTGAAATTCGATTACGCGGTTTTCCCGGATTGCTTGGCAGATCTTGGAGGTCATACGTCTATGTTGCTATTACAGCGACGATCCGTAAGAAGGCGAGCCATCCAAAGTGAAAGTAGAGAGCTTAGAGACCCCGATATTTTTGATTTCTGAACACCCGTATGGCTATCTATACTGTATATCGTCTCTGATCCACTTTCACCCTGGTTGACTGATGTTTAATAGCCGTCCGGTTACACGTAGTCACATACTTTCAGGCCCGTGATTTGGTAGCACGCTCGGCTGAACAAGTACTCTCCACGATACACTGATAATGTTGACACTCACGCACATCGCTGATACGCACCTTGGCCATCGACAGTACGGATTGAAACAACGCGAGGATGACATGGTATCGACCACGCGCGCTGCGTTCCGAGAGATGATCAAGGAGCGCGGGACAGACGCGATTCTATTACCGGGTGACCTGTTCCACTCGCGCGATCTGCGGCCGAAGATCCTACATCAGATCGAACAGGAACTCGAACGGATTCCTGATGAGGTGCCGGTGTTAGTCTCGCGGGGCAATCACGACGAGAACCTGACGCCGCGTGACGTGACGTGGTTGAATTACCTGCATCAGCGCGGACACATCGTGTTCTTGCAAGCTGAACTTAATGCGGACCCGGAGACAGCGTGGTTCAACCCGTATGATCCGGATGAGCTGGGGCAGTCAGCTGGCTTCTACGATATCGATGTCGAGGGGTTGGATGGGCCGGTACGCGTGTTCGGCTTGCAGTGGCGTGGCGCGAGGACCGGGCAGGCGCTCCAGCAAGTGGCGAACGGGATTCAGGAGACGAATGAGATGCACGGTGAGCCAGCGTGGACCGTGTTGCTGGCGCATTTTGGGATGGAAGACGAGGTGCCGACGCTCGGCGGGACAGTCACCCACGGCGAGTTACGAGACGTGAAGGACGTCGTGGATTACCTGGCGCTCGGACACATTCACAAGCGGTACGAGTCGGGCGGGTGGATCTACAATCCCGGATCGCCGGAAGCGCATAACACGCGGGAAGGGCGAGCGGAGTGGGAGCACGGCTACTACTCAGTCATACTTGATGACGGGTCGGCCGAGACGGGCAAGGGAGCGGTCGAATTCGATGTGGAGCATCATCCGACGAAGCGACGGCCGTACTACCGGATTGAATTCGACGTGACAGCGCACGAGTCACCCGGCGACCTCGAAACTGCGTTTCAAGAGCACGTTCGAGATGAGCAGGCGGCGATGACAGAGTACTGCAGTCAGGACGAGTTCACGGCACAAGGCGAGCCGCGAGACCCGATTATCGACCTTCGGTTCACGGGCACGTTGCAGTTTAGCCGTGGGGATTTCCGAACGGATGAACTTGCGGCGTGGGTGGAAGATGCGTGCGACGCGTTGTACGTACAGGTGAATACGGGGATTCGGACGGCGAACGTGCAGCAACTTCTCTCGGAGATCGACGAGGACGAGGTGTTCAAAGATGGGCAGCTGAACACAGCTGCGTTAGAACACCGGGTCTTCGAGACGATTGCGAAGGAATCGATCTACGATGATCATGCAGGCGATGTCGCTGACGTGTTAGGGAACGCTCATCAGATGGCGCAGGCTGACGAAGCCGTCGAGGATATTCGTGACTCGGTGAGTTCAGCGCGGCAGGAGTTGTTCCCGGACTTGGCGGACGACGTGGTGCTGGATATCGAGGAAGACCCGTTCGCCGATGCCGAAACGGACGAAGAGGCGTCCGGTGACACGACGGGCGGCGACGAAGTAGACGTCGAGACGGAGGCAGGAGAGGTGGTAGAACAATGAGAATCGCGGAAGTTGCGTTGGAAGACATCAAGTCGTATGAGGATCGGACTGTCGTGCCGATCGAAGGCGGCGTGACGGCGATTCTCGGTGAGAATGGCGCGGGGAAATCGACGGTTCAGGAGGCCATCGGGTTCGCGTTGTTCGACTCGCTCCCGTTCAACAACAAGGAGTTCGTGCGGGAAGGCGCGAGTTCAGGAACTGTCGAAGTCACGTTCGAGCAGGACACGCCAGGTGGGACGGAACGGTACCGAGTTGTTCGGTCGGTCGGCCGGTCGAAGTACGGTGTGCACCGACATGACCCCGATGCTGACGAGTGGATCGATCAGGATATCGATTCGAAGAAACAGTTGGTGGAGTGGTTGTGCGCACGCTTCGATGTTGAAGATGGAGACGAACTCAGCAGTCTCTGGAGTTCCAGCATTGGGGTGCCCCAAACGCGATTCCTGTCGGACTTCTCGCAGACGCCTCGGAATCGCACGGCGACGTTCGATGCGCTCCTGAATCTGGATGCGTACGAGGAGTCGTGGGAGACGCTCAAGGATGTCCCGGACGCAATCGAGAGTCAGCAGCAGGATCTCCGTAGGGACATTGATACGCTCACCGGCGAGGTACAGGGGCTGCCGGACGAGCGAGCGGAAGCGGAGTCGTTGGCCGATGAGGTTGCGACAATTGAAGCGCGAATCGAACGGAAAACAGGCGAATTGACGGAGAAACAGTCGGAGTACGAGAATTTCGAAACCGTTGAAGAGGATATCGACCGCCTTGACCAGGAAGCTGACTCGCTGGAAGGAGAGATCGATTCGACGAAAGACAGTTTGGAGACGGCGAAGGAGGAACTCGCGGCTGCCGAAGAGGCACAGGAGAAGTGCGAGGCGAACCGTGAGAGGTACAGCCGGTACAAGGAAGCACGTGAGCGCCAGGACGAGTTAGAGGAACAGGAGACCGAACGAGATGCGCTCGTCGAGGATCGAGACGAACAGGATGACACGGTTCAGGCGATCCAGTTCGAAGTCAAACAGCTGGAAGAGGATCTGGAAGAACTGGAGGCGGCTCGGGAGACGCTGGAAGCCCGTGAAGCGGAGAAGGAGCGGTATGAGGAGCTCAATGAACGCATCGAATCGGTGACAGACCGTGAAGAGGATGTCGAGGCGATAGAACGGGAAATAGAGCGGTTGGCTAAGGAGATTGAGGCGAAGGAGGGCGAAATCGAGTCTGTGGAGGAGACGATCGCGGAGATCGAAGAGGAGTGGGAAACGACGACAGAGCCGGAAGCGCTCTCCGATGAGATCAATGACCGTGAGGCGAACCGGAAGCAACTGGCGAGCGAACGGGAGCGGCTTGAAGAGCAGTTAGGTAGATTGCGTGACGCGGATGTTGATGCGCCGTGCCCGACGTGTGACCGCCCGTTAGACAAGGATCACCGGTCGAAGACGATCGAGCAGCGTGAAGCCCGGATCGAGGAAATCCAGACAGAACGTGAGCAATTGGGTGAGGAACTCGATACGTTGCGTGAGCGGCGTGACGCTGCAAGAGAGGTCAAGCAGCGTGTTGATAAGCTCCCTGTTCATCGAGACAAAATCGAGTCCTTGGAAGGCGAGATCGAAGACCTGCGCGCCGAGAAGGAAAGATGGGAAGTAGAATTCGCGGAGTTGGAAGATGAATTGGCGGACCTTCCGGACCTCGAAGCCGAGCGGGACGACTTGGAGGAGGCGTACGACGAGTACCAGACTGCTGAATTCCGAGTGAAGGACCATGTTGATGTCCCCGACGACTTGGAGGCAAAACGAGCGGAATTAGAGGAGGAGCAGTCGGCGCTGGCGAAGATCGAAGACGAGTTAGAGCAGTTCGAGGGCTTGGATAAGGAGTTGGAGGAAACCAAGGAAACACTGGAGGAGACGGAGTCGGCACATCAGACGTATATCAAGCACGAGCAGCAAGCGTCGCAGGTGGAGGAGCGGCAGGAGAGAGTCGAAGATCTGGAGAGCGAGCTTGCAAACCTCGAAGCAGATCTTGAAGAGACGGAGGCAGAACTGGAAGAGACGAAAGTGGCGTTCGATGAAGAACGATTCGAGACGCTGGAGTCAGACATTGAAGAGCTTAGGGAGGACCTGGCAGGTGATCGGCGTTCATTAGAGCATAAGGAGGAGAACCTGGAGGAGGTTCGTGAAACGATCGAAGAGTTGGAGGAGAAGGTAGAGGAGCGTCAGGAGAAACTCCAGCAAGTAAAGGAACTGAAAGCGGACCAGCAGTTCGCCGACTGGGTACGGGAGAACGTCCGCGAGGCCGGGCCGAAGATGCGGGAAATCATCACGGATCGGATTGGATCCCGGGCGAATGAGTTGTTCCGGTCGATTCGCGGCGCGTCGGCTGAGACGCTGGAGTGGACGAGCGACTACGAAATCGTCGTGCACGATGCGGATGTCCGAAAGTCGTTTTCGACGCTGAGTGGTGGGGAGAAGATGGCGGCTGCACTTGCGGTACGACTGGCGATTCTCGAACAGTTAGCGTCTGTGGGAATCGCGTTCTTGGACGAACCGACGGCGAACCTCGACCGGCAAAAGAAACGGAATCTAGTTAGCCAGCTTAAACAACTGGATAGCTTCGAGCAACTCACGGTCATTAGTCACGACCAGACGTTCGATTCGATGACTGACTACACGGTCACTATCGAGAAAGACCGTCAGACGTCGGAGGTGTCGGTCAATTAATGCCGATCGATAAACGCGGTGTCGCGTCTGAATTGGAGGCGAACGTTGACACGATTAAGACGTATCTCGAAGACGATACGGGGATCGTGGAGCGGTATCAGGAGGCGTTTCAACGGTTGCCCGATGAGTGGACGAGTGCTGAGATTCGAGCGTCGCTTCAGGACGCATCATACCCGGGGGCGTATCCGACAGACGAGTTTGATGACGTGGACAGCATCATCGTTCCGTACCCGGAGAGTGACGGGTGGGAGAATCACGAGCAGGTCAATGAGTGGGCACGTGAAATTATTCGTGACGTGCCGGTGATGGCTGTCGATGGGTCACAACTGCCCCCGACAACGCAATTCAACGTCCCGCTCGCGTACGTCCAAGCGGCATGGGCAGTCAACCACCATCACGCCGAGGGACGGCTTGACCGTGGCGTCGAAGGACGACTCTTGACGCCTGACGAGGTCACACAAGAATCAGAGGACGGAGACTACCGGTTCGTTGATTCCCAACTCGTTGGACATCACCGGTTCGAACACGAAGGACAGCTACTCATCAACCAGCTCTCGGAGTTAGCTGACGCGCGTGATGCAGGTGATATCGATCAGACGCCGGTCGTGTTCTATGACGGACCGTTGATCGCGTCATTTGCGAATCCGTTGAAGCCAGAGACCCGAGAGCGGTACATCTCCACGCTGAGTCGAGTTATTGCAGCGAGTCAGCACCACGACATCCCGCTGGTCGGGTACGTTGCCGGGTCGAGCGCCACTGAGCTCGTGAAGATGACGCGGCTCCTGTTACGCGAGGAGTTCGGGACTGATCGCGTCATTCCGGATGCGCACGTCCTGACGGAGTTGATGAGCCCGTGGGGTGACACGACAATTCCGTTCATCTCGAAACGCGATGGGAGTATCGACGCGTTGCAGACAACATACAACGGGCAAGCGTACGAATTCCGCGATGACATCTTGTTCTCGTACCTGAACGTGCCGCCAGGCGCTGGACTTGACCGAATCGAATTCCCTGGGTGGCTGTGCCGCAGTAACGGCCCCGATGGGTACGATTCGATGTACGAGTACACCGTCGACATTGTGCGGGCAGAAGCAGGCATCGGACGTGGCTATCCTGAAATCCTGCAACAGGCCGACAGCGACGCTGTGTTAGACCATCAGGACCGCCAACAGTTCCAGCGCGTCGTCCAACGCTGGGCTGAATCGAACGATGTACCGCTGGAATGGGACGCCAAAGCACTAAGCAAGGAACTTCGACGACGATGATTCACCACCACACCCCACACGCACCAGCCGGATGCACCGCTCGACGACCAGACAACAGTACGGAGACGAAGCTATGACAGACACACTAGCTGACGGAGACAGTCCGGACCTCGATTCGTGCGTTCGGATTGGCAGCATCGTGTCCTCGAACAGCCACTTGGATTACGTCGCCGAGGTGTACAAGGAACGAGATTGTGATCGTCCACCGGAACTGCACGAACGCGAATTCGGGCAACCCGTCTTCATCAAGAAAACTGTCGACGGAACCGAGCACGCAGTCATGGGCGTGATTTATGACACGCAGTTAATCGATCCTGACCAAGGACGAACCGGGCCGCGATTAGCGCAGGACGACCAGGCTCAGTTCACACCGGGATACATCGAAGAGCGCACCACGCTCGCTGGCGTGGCGCTTCTCGGTACCACAGAAATCGCCGAAGATGGGACAATACAAGAGCCAACGCATCAAATGCCGCGGTGGACGTTAGAAGTCGAGGATACTGTCTTCCAGTGTCCTGATCAGGTCACGGTTTCGTTCCATACCGTCGACGATCAGATTCAGTTGGCGTACATGGATCGACTCTTAGACATTGCTGGTGACCTCGGATCGGAGGTCATCGTCGCACTGATTGACCGGTTACGAGGCATGCTGCCGGAAGACGATCCAAATCAGCGAGTACTAAACGTGGTTGAACAGAACGTGCAGTGGCAAGCGCGGGAACAGCGAGGGATGGTCTGATGACTGATCGATCAGACGTGGTCGGCACCGTTGCTGGACCGGGTGACGATCCGAACGAATTCGTGTTCGTGACGCCGTCGGACAAGTCGATCAAGACGGGTGAGTTCATCACGTACACTGTCTCGGTTGAAGGTAAGCCACGATCGGTGTTCGCTCGCGTGACAAACCGAGAACTGATTCGGGGGCTTCCTGAAGGATTCCTTGCGGATCCGGAGATCGGGCCGAAGACAGTTGCGGCAACGCTCGGTGTGCCGACTGATGACACTGAGTTGTACCGGTTGACAGCAACGGTCATCGGGTATTACGACACGACCATGACGACGTTCGCTAATCCTCGCCAGCTGCCTGACCCGGGGACGCCACTGTCGATCGCACCGCATCAACAACTCGAAACCGTGTTGCCGAACCTCGGCTGTGAAACTGACAGCACGGATGTCACAACACTTGACGGAGTCGCGCACATCGGCTGGCTGTTGAATCGACCGGCAGAGGCGACAAATCTACACATTCCAATCGAAGAATTCGCTTCGACACACCTAGCGATCCTCGCTTCAACAGGGAGCGGGAAATCCTACACAGCGTCGGTTCTGATCGAGGAGATGATGCGTCCGAGCTCGCGTGCATCACTGCTCGTGTTTGACCCGCACGGTGAGTATGACACGCTGGCGGAAATGCAGGGTGAAGAAGCCTTTCAGGGCGAGGATGGGTATGAGCCAGAGATTGAGTATTACAATCCGGAGCGACTTCGCGTTCGCATCTCCGAACTGGAAATCGGCGATGTCATGGCCATCTTGGATAATCCGAGCAACCGGATGCAAGAACGGCTTTCGACGGCGTGGCGCGCGATGCAGAGACAAGAGAGTCGGACGTGGGGCATAGACGAACTCATCACCGAAATGGAGCGGATCTACGGCGATGATGACGCAAGTGTCGGTGCCTTAGAGTGGCGACTCCGACGGTCGATTGAACGGAATGATCTCTTCCATCCCGAAGAAAACGTTCCGCTGGGCGATATTGTGGATCCAGGGCAGTGTACGGTGCTTCAGATGGATACGTTGGATCAGTGGGATCAGCAACTCATCACTACTGTTCTCTTACGACGGATGTATCGAGAGCGACTTGATGACGTCCGGGACCGCGATTCGGATATTGAACATCCAATTTTCGCCTTGTTCGAAGAGGGCCACCGGTTTGCTCCAGCCTCCGGTGATGCGCCATCGCTCGGGATTCTGCGAACGATCACGTCTGAAGGCCGTAAGTTTGGATTCGGACTCGGGATTATCAGCCAACGCCCGTCGAAAATCGATCAAGACGTACTGTCGCAGTGCGGAACGCAGATTTCGATGCAGATCAAAAACCCGAATGACCAGGATGCGATCAAAAACTCCGTGGAGGCCGCTGGCGAAGACGTGCTTCGAGAATTGCCCGGGTTAACCCCAGGGCAAGCGGTCGTCTCTGGTGACGCAATGAACACGCCGGCACTGATCCAGGTTCGACAGCGACGCACGCCGCACGGTGCTGGAAGCAGGCCAGTCATAGAGGAGTGGCGCGAGGCATATGACGAACGACAACGCGAACCGACACAGTCCGAATCGGCTGATTTCGGGGAGGGAGACTCAACCGGTGTTCAGAGTCTGGACTGATACTGGTCTGTGTTGTTCTGAATACCTACCATAATCTCCAGAAGTGTTGATAACAACGGGTGTTCCGAAATAATATCGATAGGGTGTTGCGATCAGGTTTGCTCCTGGGTCTGAGAAGGGACCGGATTGTCTATTGCGACTGACGAAGTATGATCTATGAAGCTTGCACGATGCCCCAATAAACTTGACAGTATTCAAAAAATACCATCTTAATTATATTTCATCATATAGGACCAACCGGTCCTCAAGTTCGTCGATTAGCATTGGTTCGCGGGCACTGAGGAATTCCTCGTATCGGTTGTACGAGTACGGCCTTGTATCTGGTAGATAGTGTGTGGCCATCGCTGCTTCAATATCGTCGATATGTTTTGTGAGCCACTTTTCAGGATCCCGCTGGCCTTTCGATTGATTCTCTCCCTGGGGAATCAAGGTGTAATTTCCGAGCTCATTAACGTGTTCTCCACAGAAGTTCTTGACTGCTCCCAGCACGGGTTCATCTAACCCCAAGTCCTGGTTATCAAGGTAGGAATCGTTGTTCCGGAGTTTTGACGCAGGGAAGAAGTGGTCGATATCAATCGAGGAGATATCTTCGTCTTCGTCGGCATCAATAGGATAATCCGTTCCGACTCCCCGGTCGTCGTATAGCTTCGTCAAGAGATAGTTGCGTAACGAAGTTGCCTCACTGTGATCGGTTTTCGTCACAAGGGTTTTGACCGAGAGTATCCCTTCATCATCATGACGGCCAATCTTAAGCGGAATCACCTCCTCACGATATTGTTCAAGAATTTCTTCGATCGGGAATTCACATGCACCGTCAATTAGCGGGCGAATCTTGTGGGCGACTGTAGTTGGTGGGTCAATGTCGAACAGATCCGTCAGAACCGTCATTTGGATCCAATACTCCATTCTTTGACGATCCGTTTCAGAGAAATCGGAATACGTCGTTAAGCCGTCCGACTCAATTCGTTCCTGGCAGTAGTAGAGAATAGGGAGCAGAGATGTCTTCGAACCGATACACTTCCCGGTGATACCGAATTCCTCGGTCACCAACGAGAATCCGAGCTCAAGTGCGTCAAAGAAGGTAGATTCCCAGATTTCCTCCAGTGGTTCGATTCTGTCTGGGACAAGATTGTCTTGGTCAAACGAGGGTCGTTCATCATCTAGATAGAACAGCGACCGGATGAGGAACCCCTTCCCGAAACCGAAGCTATGCGTGCCAAATTGCTGACTAAGACTGGCTGCCTTTGATTCGAAGACATCTTTGGGATCTTCGCCCTCCTCGAATTTATCCCAGTAGACCGTAATAAGGGAGAAAGCAATATCCGAGTTGTTGAGTTGCTTTCCACCCTTATTCCGTCTAATAAAGAGTTCTAATGCGTCCTCATTCCGCATGTCGGAGATCTCCTCACATGGGATCTGCGGGGCATGTATAGCCTGTTGTAGTCGGGTGAGGTTCTTCTCAATATTGGCAGATACGCCTGTATCATCTGGAACATCTTCTGGGAGATCGGTTACTTCGTAGAGGGAGTCCTCTACGTCCCACGCAAGCGGAACGGGGAACCATAGTTCGTCATCATCTGGTCGGTACTCAACGCTGGAGTTCTTGCGGAAGTCGAACTCGAAGACGAATTCTTGTGCATCCGCTGGTTCCCGATCAGGGTCGTCCAATAAATTGAGACAGAGGAATTTCCGGTAATATGAATCAATATTTCGGGTATACTTATTCCGGCGATGAGTGTAGTAACTCCCGCGAAGCCCGATAAGGAATGATGTGAGCCGCTGCTGGCCGTCGAGAGCAAAGGTATAGTTGGAGTGCGATTCGATAGTATCCGTTTTCTGGCTGTGGTAGCAAACTGTCCGGCCGTCAACTTCACCCGTAGGGAAATTCGACCGATTTGCATAGTGCCGGATGAACTGATATTTTGCTTCGTTCTCTGCCTTTGGGTCTTCGTGACCAGTATTCCAAAGCAGAAGGGTCCCAATCGGGAGACCCCGTAACAAGGAGTCAAAAAGCGCCTCAATTTTCGCTTGATTCCAGCAGAACTCACGCTGGAGAGACGGGATTACGATTGGTTGAGAAGCCGCATCGGCTACATCCCCATCCGGTTCAATGAGTCGCCCCACTAGGTCCCGAACGGATGTGGTTGAGTGACTAAGCGTGACGTTCCCGACGAAACTATGCGTAGTGTCTGCCACTTCTGCTGAATAGAAAGCCACAATATTATATTACTTATGCAGATCCTGTTTTGACGGTTGTGGGTCATAATATCCAGGACGGTGAGACCAAAGTAGAGAAACAAAGAACGTTATGCGGTGTATAGCGTCGGCAACCGAGGCCTATTCACCTACCGAGCAATCGTGCGAAAAGCCCACTTGATTCAGTACTGTCACCGTCCTCTTGCTTTTCTCCTCCCCCATTCAACTGAGAGCTCTCTGAACCAGCCTCAGCGGCACCGTTCAGTAGCTCATCAACGGAGTACCCGATCCACTCAGCGAATTCCTCCGGTGCGCCGATGTAGACGCTTGTGGATGATTTCTCGGACATGAACCGTTTGGGGAGGCGCTTCTCGTAGTCGTACACCTCGTACTCTTCGCGGTCGAAGTCAGCCGTGATGGCATTCGGTTCCGACTCGAACGTGACACGGCCGCCTTGGATATCCCGCTGCCACTTCAACCGCCCCGTGTCGTACGTCTTCTCGGCCGGCTCGTCAGCGGGGAAGTACTCGGGTTGCTCTCGACCGGCTTCGTTGTAGAATTCGCGGACAATACGGCGAACGTCTTCGATCGTGCCGTTCCCGTCAGTCCACGGTTGTTCGGTGAGCATTCGTCGGGCGACGTAACTGAAGATCGGGTTCTGTCGTTCCAGCACCTCTGAGAGGTCTTCTTGTGCTTCACGGAAACCCGGGTCCTCCGGGTTGGAGGGGAAGGAGACGTCCATACTCAGGATTTTCATTCGATTCCGGAACTCGGATTTCGGGAGCGCGTCGTTGGTGGTGAAGATGAGGCACGGCTGATCGACGCTGGTTGGTGTCCAGTCGCCCCAGTAGTTTCGGATCGGGCTCCACCGCTGGATCTTCTCTTTCTCCGCGTCGATGATGGCGTACGGGAAGCACGTGTCCCACTCGCGGACGCCGCGGACCTCCTTAACGCCCACGTCGTCTGCGTCCACACCGGAGATGACCGTGTTGTCGGAGACGAGTCGTAGGATGTACTCGGTGAGCTTGTCCTTCCCCGCGTCGCTTTTCCCTTCGATGTAGAGGTGTTGCAGGACGTTGTCCAGCGTTCGTGAGGGTGACGACAATGCCTCGGCGTACTGGTTGGCGAACGGGGCCCAGAACCCGTAGAGGAACGCCTCGTACATCTGCGCCATCACTGCGGTCTCGGACTGCGTGTGGCCGTGGTTCTGGACAGTCTCGATGTAGTCTTCGATGGTTTCGAGGCAGTGGTCCAAGACTTCGGGGGTTGGCTCGTCGGTGGCGACGAGAATCATCTCGTCGTCCTCGCCGATCACGACCTGCTCGGCCTCCGGCAGGACCGACATCGTCGGGATAGCAGTCGATTCCTTGACTTGATTGTTGTACGCGCTCAGCGGCGCAGTGATGCTGTGGTCTTCAACAGTCGCGCCACGGTCACGGAGCCCGGCCCCGAACTCGTCGGCAGTGTCTTTATCGACCTTGCTGGTTCCCATCCGTATCTTCTCGTCGGGCGCACGGACCCGCGGCCGGTCAAGCCCGTCCGTCAGCCCCGTTTCGTGATCCGATTCGACGATCCCGACGTCTGGTGACTCGTCGTCGTCCGGAGCGACAGTCGAGTCTTCCTCGTCCGTTGGTTCGTCCGGTTCGATGACGTTGCGGTCGGCGTTCTCGGGTTCTTCGACGAATGCGACCGTCTCGTCGGCGTCTTCTGGGTCGTCGACGACGGCAGTGACTTGGTCAGCGACGTCTTTCAGATCCTCGACAGCATCCTGATTCAGGGCGGCAGTATCGCTTACGTCGAGATCGCCGGCACCAACCCAGTACTCGATGCGGTTCTCCCGCTCTTCCGGTGAATCGGCTTCCTCCAGTGCCTCGACAAGCCCTTCGAGGAGTGTCTGGTCGCTGTACCCCTCGCGGTACTCGTCGACGAACCGCTCGAACTCCTCGTCCAGTTCGGTCCCAACATCGGTCGTAATGACGGAGATTTGGTTCGTGTGGTACTCCCAAGAGTTCCGCGAGAGGTTGGCCGACCCTTGGACGAGCTTCACCGTGTCGTCCGGCATGACGATCCGGTAAATTTTCGAGTGGACGGTCTTCCGGTTCTTCAATCGAATCGTAAGTCGATCGTCCTGGCGCAGTCGGACGAGCGACCTCGCCGTCGAGACTTCATTCACCTGGTCGGCATAGTCTTCGGCGTTCCCAATGAGCACGTCAAGTGAGCCGATATCGTACTCGGTCAGCATCTTCACCATCAGGTCGGGCGTCTCCGCGTACGTCACGGCGTCCACGTGACGAGCGCCTGCGAACAAATCGAGAAAATCAGCCCGCTCTTTCACCATCGCCAGGCGGTATTCCGCAGCACCGGAACCGTAGAACTCCGGCATATCCGCGAACCTGTCAAACGAGATATTCGCCGTCAGTTCGTCCATACACACAGCAGCGGTCTAACACGAATAAAACCGTACCGTGGAGCGGTAGTAGAGCATTCGCTGTGGACGCCCAGAGACACTCACTGCTCCTCGCTATTGAGAGAACCTTGACAGATGATCTCGATTAAGCGGGAGTTCTTGCCTCTCACCCGATGGGCGAGAGCGGGGTGACCAGAAGGACTTCATCCCTGACGGCAAAATGATGGAATGGCCGCACACCACTGCGGCCATCGAAATTCGGCGCACCACCGTCGAATTTCGTAGGTGGAACCCCTGGTACCAGGGGAGTCACTCTCTCTTTGAAGGCTGAACGTCCCACCTGAGCGCCCAGCACTTGTCGACAGACACTTGTACATATCAATGTACGCAAAACGATGCTAAGATTGCTCGATAGCGACACCGGTCGCAAATTACAGTTCTCGGCCTTGTTTAGACGCTGTAGAGAACGCCTCATTCCGGTGAACTAACTGACCTCTGAGTCAGATCTGAAGAATATGCCCTCTCGTCTCTCACGCTTCACAGATCGTCTCGTAACACTGGCAAAACGTGCTGTCTCCGGCAATCCTGCACCACCTGTCAAGAAAGGTGATGGCGGCTACGCTGACTGGGTAATCGTTGTGATCCACGGTCTCCGCGAATACCTTGACCTTCCATATCGACGGCTTCTCGATGTTCTCCACGAGATGCACGGGATCGTCGAGAAACTGAATCTTGAACCGACTGAATTACCGGACTTCACGACCGTCTGCACACGGAAACAGCGGCTCAAGATGGCGGTCTGGCGAACCCTCCTTCGGCTCTCTGCTGATCTTCACGATACCGGAGACGTGCAGGCTATCGACGCAACTGGCTTCGACCGCCACTCGGCCAGCCGTCACTACGCAAACCAGACAGGTTACACCTTTAGATCGGTCAAGACGACGGCTTTGGTAGATTGCGAGACTAGTACTGTTTTGGATATCCATTGTTCAATGAAGCAGCCTCACGACACCCAAGTTGGCAGGCAGGTACTCACACGAAATCTCAACCGATTACAGATCGTTACCGCTGACAAAGGATATGACTGGGATGACCTGCGTGAAGAACTTCGGGAGGCCGACGTTCGGCCACTGATCAAACACCGAGAGTTTCATCCGCTTGATATGGCGCACAACGCTCGTCATGACGATAACATCTATCACCGGCGATCAGTAGTTGAAGCCGTCTTCTTTGCGCTTAAGCAGCGGTACGGTGACACGCTTCGGGCTCGGACATGGTTTGGACAGTTCCGAGAGCTTGTATTAAAAGCGGCTGTGAGAAATGTCGAACTTGCTTCCTGATCTCGGTTAGTAGAGAGATGGACTGATCAAGAAGAGGTCTGCTGGTCTGAAATAGTTCTGCGGAGTCCGAAATAGAAGGCTGGGATCAGTACACCCGTCAGAACCACTCCAAGGAGTATCGGAGTAGTTCCCGTCGGATCTGGGCTGAAGGTGAATGAGATTGAAAACCCGAGAAACAACGCAAGCACGACCGAGATTACCCCTCTCACTGTGGCCTTCATAGTCAGAAATCCCATTGAGAGTTCAATAAGCGTGGTGATTTCGACGCCAGAAGTACAATTCACTTGGCAAACCGATTCGTGGAGCCATTAGCGAGTGGAACGCATTGTTGCTCCGTGTCTAAACAAGCCCCAGTTCTCCATTTTTCGTTGTCCTGATCGCATCGAAGAGCGGTTTCGCGCGCGCTTGGTATCGATTAGGTTCTCGTTGTTCGTCGTCTAAGGCCCGACGAACCTCAACGGGAGAGATCTCTGGAATCGTCGCAGAGGGGGCTAAGAAGCACGTCTGGCGTGGTGTCTAGTGCGACCACAGCTATGTACTGGGGAGAACGATAACCTCTGAATGGCTTACCCTTTTAAATCACCAAATCTTGAAACTGCATTACTCCGATGTCTCTCACTACTACACAGACAGAATCTGTCGGTCGATTACGACCGTCTACTGGTGATTGCTACAACTCTCAAGGTCCCGAACAACTCACCGGAACCCAGAGTGCTAGTATCGTGTCGCAGATCACACCGACCGGGATCGAGAAACCGAGCGACAGTACCTGGGAACCCGTTTCGTACCGATTCAATGAGCGCACGCATGAAACTCTCATAGAGAAACTTCGGACGGCAGCCGATGTTGTTAGCGCTGCCATCGATTCTGAACTGCCTGAGTCATTACGGAGCGAGGTTACAGAGTGGTGCGCACTTCACGGGTTTGACGATCCGACTGCGACGGCTACGCAAACGATCATTGCTCGGCAAGCTATGCTGAACGTGCTTCTCAAGGCAACACTCTACGAGTGGCACCACCAGTACGGCGACCTGCCATCGCTGCCCACCAATACGCGAGAGGCACTTCGACAGGTAGCAGAGCAAACAGAGAACCCAGCGTTTCACGAGTACGTGCTTGATGAGATCGTCTGGCTCGCTAACGACACCGATCTCGAACCGATACTTGACGCTCGGGACTGGTTGCTGGAGTCGGGAGAGCCGGCTGAAACCATCGGACGACTCTATGCAGATCTGATGTCGAACGACGACCGCCAGATACTCGGCCAGTTTCGAACGCCCCCGGACGTCGGATCGCTCATGCGGACGTGGGCAGCAGGTGGCGATGATAGCGTGCTTGACCCCGGGATGGGAGCAGGTGTACTTTCGAGCCCATTCGACCCACAGTGGGATGTGAGCACGGACCCTGCCCACGTTGACGGGATTGATCGGAGTCGTCTCTCGCACCTCATGGGGACGACTGCGCTCACGTTGTACGGGCAGGCGCACGACTCGCGTGCGACTGACTTCCTCGACCTCTCGCCCGCTGACCTGCAGCGAGACGTCAACGCGATCATCTGCAACCCACCCTATACGAGCGGCGATTCACTCCCAGCAGCGTACAAAGACCGAATTAACACGCAAATAGAGCAGTCGGTTGGGAGCGAAATCAGCGCACGCTCACCGCTCTACGCGTACTTTATTTACCACGCCCGACAGTTCCTCTCCGCAGGTGATCGCGCAGCGTTCATCACACCGCAAAGCTTTCTCACGGCACGCTACGGAGAATCACTCAAGGAGTTCCTTCTGGAGACGTTCTCGATCAAAGCATTCGTCCAATTTGATCCGGCTGGTGAACGTATCTTTTCGGACGCTCACACGACAGCCCTCATCACGTTCTTGGAAGCAACACCTGTGAACGAATCAAGTGGTGAAACGCGGTTCATTCGTGTCGATGAATCAGTTGAGGGGTATGACCTCCGGCGAGCAGTTGAGAGCGACGACCTGGAGAGCATCGACTGGGGAATCATCAACTCTGTACCACAAACACAACTCGATCCGGCCAGGAACTGGGAGGCGTTGTTCACCCCGACGGACATCGATACGAGCGATCTCCCACGACTTGATGAGTTTGCCACAGCCCATCGTGGGAAGACGACTGGCGAAGCGGATTTCTTCTGCCTCTCACAGACCGACGTTGACGACTTCGAACTTGACACTCAGTACCTTTCTCGGCTGATTAGGCAGCCGAAACTCGTCGACGGGTACGATTTCCGTGAGGAAGATTGGGAGGAACTACGGGAGAGCGGAGAAGACGTGTGGCTGTTTGATCCTGACGCCATTCAAGAGATTCCGGAGTCGATCAACACATTTAGCGATCAGGTGGCAGGTGACTCACCGGTACTACCAGACGACGACTCCAGCACGGTAGCGCATCCGCTCGCATACCTACGCGACGGTGTCAACAACTACGGTTTGTCAGGGACGGGCGTACTCGAAAAACGTCCGTACTGGTACCGACCGGAGCGACAAGACTCTCCCCGGATTATTATTCCGGACGGAAGTCGGGATGGATTCACGTTCCGGTTGAACGAGACGGAGGCGCGAAACATCCACAATTTCAATGGACTCTACGACGTGACGGTGAACGAGACGGAGCTGAAGGCGTTGCTCGCATATTTGAACAGCAGCGTTGCCGAGTGTATCGTTCGTAATTATACGCAGACCCAGCAAGGTGGTTTTGAAAAGCTGAGGCCAGGGGCTATCAAACAACTGCCTGTAATTGATGTGACCGAAATAAATGATAAGATGACGACTGACCTTGCTGACCTGTTCGATACTCTGAGAGAGACCGCACGGCTCGACGGTGATTGCGAGCCCGTGATTAATCGCATCGACGCTATACTCCAGCAAACCCTGTGATTCAGAGCTCGTTTCTGATTCGCTTGTCGGATCGCAGAGAGTGATACTCACGAAGCTACAGGTAAGATTGGACCAGGTAGGGGAGATAACGCGGGGAAGGTTTTTGAGCACAACCACTCTGTCGACACTATGTTTCGACGGTCCTTCCTCGGTGCTCTCTCGACGGTTTCGGCACTCCCAGTCATCCCCGACCGACTTGATCCAGCCCATCCGCCGGCTCTCCCGTCAGAGGGCAGCCTCATGTTTTGGTATCATTTCTATTCCGCAATCGAACGCGACCGGCCGATGAGTACTGATCGGGCACGACGTATGACGGTTGATGAACTCAATCTCGACACTCTCGACGACGATGAGGCTGTTCGATTGTTGGAGTTAGCAAACGACGGCGCGTATGGGAAACACGATATGCCCGAGCAGTGGAAGGGGGTTTTCGACGAATTGAGACACGATTTCTGACGCCAAAATCAATTCGCGCAGCGTCGGTTATGTATCGAAGCACAGCTGGTTCTGGAGAAATCATTGCATTCGCGCGCGATGTTCGACGGCCTATTTCCGCACTGCCGACAGGATTTTTCGAGTTCTTATCTGGATGGCTCTTGAAGTAGGTCTTCGCCGATAACAATGGAATTTTAAAAATCGACGTATAGCGCGTAAATCGGCTTTTGATGACGAAATACGCGTTTCTGTCTGGCGGAAGATCTCCCTCTCAGAGGCCAACCCTTTAAAAGCACCCAGGTGAGAAAGGTGGTGAACCGATGACCGATTCAGACCAACTCGCTGACAAAGGTCGTACCAAGTTCGAACAACCATGACATCCCACATAGACACCTTCGTTGATAGAGGCACGCGGTCGGTAGATGAAGTTTACACAGCCAAAGCCACGACAACAGACGAACAGGGGACCGTCGGTGTCCCTGTGTTCTTCTCGGCAGAAGACATCGAGAAGCAGGGGCTTGACCCGATCGGCATTGAGCGCCTCGGTGTCAAAGTCGAAGACGGATTCATTCTGCTCGTTCCTCTCGAATCCGAGACTGAGTGAGTAGGGTAACTTTGCAAGTATTTAATACGATCACCAATAGCGAGCAACGTAGAAATCGCAAGCATGCCAGGACATAGCAGCGATACACAGCCCACGATGACGTATCCATCCAAGCAGCAACACGCGCGCTGGAAGCAGGAAGCGGAGAATATGGACATGTCGCTTTCCGAGTTCATCCAAGCGATGACCGAGGCTGGGCTGAAAAAGTTCGATGTCGATATCGAACCGGACGAGTCGATGAGTGAGGTACGCCGGCAGCGAAATGATCTGAAGCGGGAACTAGACCGGACCCGGGACCGCGTTGGGAAGTTAGAAGAGCAGCTACAGACACGCGAACGGGAAGCTATCACGTCGTTTGTCGAAGCGCACCCGAGTACAGAGCTTCGTGATATTATTCAGGAAATGATCGAGACGACCTCCGATCGAGTTCCCAAGCAAGTGGAGCACTTGGTGGCGATCGGGGAACTTCGATACGAAGACGGAGAGTACTATTCAAATGACGAAATCGAGTGACCCTTACCACCGGATCGGTGTTTACAAAACCCTTGATCAGGTCCCCGATCATTCTCGACTCGCTAACTCTGCGAGAACATTTGCGGGGCGAGACGTGTGGGCAGAGTACGTCGAACACGAACTCCCCGACGCTGCGAAAACCGTTCAGTACGAAACGGAACTCGTCGAAGAGTCGTGGAAGGAGCATATGCAGCAGTGCGGTCGCCATCCAGCGCTTGCTCAGCCTGATGATGTCGAATCGTGGTTCGCCAAGTTAATCGAGCGAATGCAGACGAAGCGAGCGTACAACCCGTACTGGGTCCGGGTAGATGATTTCTACACGTACCTGCTGTGGCATACTGACCACCCTCATTCCTACCATCCACCTCGAATGGCAGCTGGACAGGATGGTGTCACGAGGCAAATCTGGGATTTCAAAGTCCGTGATCGTTCACCATGAGCGACGAAAACCAGTCAGTAAACGACCAGCGACACCGCATCGGTGACGAGTTCAATCGACCGGTTGATCCGCTTGAACAGTACAATGAGAATTTCGTCCAGATGGAGGCTGACGGTGTCGAACCGTTCGAAATGTTTCTCGATGATATTATTCGAGACGGGTATCGGATGGACAGTACGGTTGATGAGTACGAACGAGCAATTCGCCATTTCAAAGAGTACCTGATCCAGCAGGGGCGACACCCGGCGTGCGCCAACGACACGCTTGTTGTTGGATTCGCGGAACACGAGTTCCAACACCGGGATAACCAGGCAGATACGGCCAAGACCAAGCTCACCTACGTGAATAAAGCGTATCAGTACTTCCAGAATGAAAACGTGTTCCCCCATACATCGGAGTACAGCCCGATTGATAGCGCGTGGGACAAAATCACGTGGCCCGAAGCGGAAGACAAAGAGTACCCGAAGGTAACGCGAGAAGAGATGCGTACCGCTGTAGCGGACATTACGCACGTGTTCAAGCTCGCCGTGATACTGATGGGGCTTAAATTAGGGGTGCGGCAAGGAGAAATTCGGAATGTGAAGCTGAAAGATATTCACATGGAGAATACGGAGTTGCAGAGCCATTACCCTGAATTAGGAACTCATCGACGTCTTGGTGATTGGAAAAACGCGATCTTCATCCCAGCGGCGTACAACCGCCCGGGGAACAAATCGGATCGACCGCGAATCCTGCCGCTTGACGAGGAGATGCGTCGCGTCCTCACGCAATACCTGTTAATCCGTCCTGACTGCGGAGAACCGTGGGTGTTCCTTTCACAAACTCATCACGAGCGGATTCGAGATAAAGACGGGATCAATAGGCATTGGAGAGAACAAATCCGTCCGTACATCCACGCTGAAGAGTACGAGAAGGAACTAACGAGTCACTTCGGTCGGCATTGGTTCTCCACGTTCTGGAAGATGGAGAACCCGATCGGGAAAGAATACGCGCAGTACATGCGCGGGGACAAGATTGGTGACGGCCAAGAAGGTGACACGATCGACGAGTACCTGCACGCGTACTACCCGGACATCGAAGACCAGTACCGCAACGAAATCTACAGACTCCTCCAGTAGACGAGGATCGGTTATGCAGGATGGTGTCTTCGGGAAGGTCCGATGAGTGGGAACGGTTTTTAGCGTATCACGCCTCACGTAACAGTATCCCGTGTCTGAGAGTTCTGAAGCGTCGTGGCAGACCTATTTCGGCTTTAGCGACCCGTACGAGAATCAAGACGACGTTATCGAGAACATCATCGACACCGCTCAGGATTCCGGGTATTTAGCGATGGAAGGCCCGTGTGGGACGGGGAAAACGATGGCGTCGCTTACTGCGGCGAGTTATCTCATCCGGGAAACTGACCAATTCAAGAACGCAATCGTCGTCACACCAGTCAAACAGCAACGCCAACAATTCGTTGAGGATCTTCGAGTCATAAACGGCAGGGTAGACGATCCGTTGGCTGGCGTGGCACTCGTCGGGAAACGTGATTTGTGCCCGTACGGGCGTGAAGACGTATTCCCGGCCGGGAGTAGCGTACAAGAACGATGTGAAGACCTGAGAGAGACGACCGCTGAGCTCGTTAATGAAGAGAGCGACCTACAGGTCCCTCAACAGTTCGAGACCGCAGACACGTCGTCTCCGCCGGAGCCGGTTCCAGAAGAGGACAAATGGTGGGACCCAGCGAAAGGCCGAGTTCTCGTTGAGAACGCCCAGCGAGACCCGCTCGATGAGGACGCGGAACCGCTTCACACCGCCGGGCGGACCGCCCCATACCCTCGGTCGCAACCAACAACGACGCCGGACATGACGGAGTCTGGGAACCAGCAACTGTACTGTCCGTTCGAAGCAGACTGGTACGGTCGTGACAAAGGATCGCCGGTCACGTTCAATTCAGGCGAGAATCACGTCGTTACAACTGAAGAACTCCTCCCGAACGCTGTCGATATGGGTACGTGCCCGCATCGCGCGATGACCGTGTTGATGCAGAACGCGGACATCGTGATCGGGAATTACAACCACCTTTTCGACGCTGCCAGCCGCCAGCTCACCGCCCCGATCCTCGACGAGCAAACGCTCGTTATCATCGACGAAGCACACCGAATGGAAGAACGCGTCCGGGACCTTCTTACGGACACGATCGGGTACTACACCGTCAAACGCGCGAAAAACGATCTTGAACAAATCCTTCGCCCGGCGCGGCAAGGACCGAAGAACAAACGCGATGTCGAAACACGGCTCGCATCGCATGATGTCCCGTTCGAGGCCGTCGAGACTGCCGAGAAGTTCTACGACGACGTGATGGGGTGGTTCGAGACTCGCGTGGACGACGAACTCCGTGAACGATTCGAACACTACGGGTCCGGGTTATCGTGGAACTCGTTGCCGGACGACGACATCGAGATCCCACTCCGTAACCCGGATGAACCCGAACCGGACGAGTTCACCCGCTGGGCCGAACAGGCAGACCACGGTGGGGACACGTTCCGGATGCTCAGCAAGGTCGGTCTCGCCGTCGAAGACGCGTTAGAACAGATGGATTCCGAACGGGACTGCGTCTGCACTGCCGTCGGAGCCCTGTTCGGGCAATGGTGGGAACGAGACCACGTCGAATACTTCCGCGAAATCGAACTGGAGCACTCAGAAAAAGACGACCGGGACGTCGACAAGCCGTGGATGAATCACTACAACGCGTCGCTCGTGATGTACAACTGTATGCCGTCGCAGAAAATCAAGGAGATTCTTGATGAGTTTGGCGGCGGCGTCCTGATGAGCGCGACGCTCGAACCGCTCTCGATCTTTGAAGAAGTAACCGGGCTCGAAGAACTGGCAACTGACGACGAAGAACCGCGTGTCGTTTCTTCTCGCACGTACGATCTGACGTTCCCCGAAGAGAACCGCGCCAGTTGGATCGTCGACGTCGAGGCATTCAAGAAGCGAAACCGAGGCGACCCTGACCTAGAAAATACGAACGGGACGCGGGAGCGGTACGCCTACGTCGCACGAGAAATCGCTCGAAGCCACGGCAACGTCCTTCTCGCATGGCCGAATTATTCTGAAGCCGAATGGGCGGCGAACCGGCTTCGAGAAGAGATCGACAAACCGGTGCTGCTCGACCAGTCATCCAGCCACGAGGAGACGCGAGCACTGAAACGCAAGTTCGTCCATGGCGAACCGAAAGTCCTCGTGACAAGTACACGCGGCACGCTAACCGAAGGCGTGGATTACGAAGGAGATGATTTGCATACGTGCGCTGTGTTCGGGATTCCGCTGGTGAACATCGGCTCACCCAGGGTTCAGGCCGTGCAACACGCGTACGGTGACCGGTTCGGAGCAGAGAATTCGTTCACGTACGCACTCACCATCCCAGCCGTTCGGCAGGTGCGACAAGCGCTCGGTCGAGTCATTCGTGGCCCTGAGGAACGCGGCGTGCGCATCGTCGTCGGCGAGCGGTTCGTCCCCGACGCCCTCCACTCGGTGTACGAGTACTTCCCACAGAATGAGCGAGAGGAATTCGTTCGGATGAAACCGGATTTCTTACAACCCCAATTCAAACAATTCTGGGACGCCTAAGCAGATGGTGTTTCAAGAGGTAGGAGAATGCCTTCTAGGATTCTGCAGACCAAGTAGGGAAAATGGAGTACTACGATGCGGGGCCAGAGAGACTCTCTTCTTCGTCGTCTGGTTCTACTGTTATTGAAACATCGATGTCCTCGTCAGGGTCGAGCCCTTCTGCGAATACAGCTGCCATCCTAATACTCAGCTCTAGCCCTGCTGGTTGGAATGCTTCGTAGAAGAATGCCGCCACCCGGGCCCAGAGGATAAAATCATCTGTGGCCTCCTCTGTGGGATTGTCCTCAAAAATCTCTTTCTCGAAGAAGAGCCCCGGAATTGGTTCCTTATCAAACCAGTCCCACCGTTGGAGGATTGCGAGATCGGTGAGTGACTTCTTCACGCCTTCTTCGAGATACCACTGATAGGGTTCTGCTGGTGGTGCTTGCTCACCGTTCATAGAATCAAGAATCGATTGGACATCGAACCCATCCAGAAAACCACGCAACTCATCTTGCGCTACTTCCCGAACCTCCTCTTCACTCGGGTCATTAAGGATCGGGAACCCACAGTTCCCGCAGTAATTCGCTTCAGACATCGAGACTTCTTCTCGGCAGCGAATACAGGACGTCATACCTCTCCTTATTCGACAGAGTCCATAAACTGGGGTTCCGCTGGACAGCGGTTGGTGTCAGAAAGCTACTAGTAGATCGCAGTCACGCTACCACGCTTTCGATCCCACGACAGTCGGCTCGTTCACGGGCGCGCTCGTCGACGAGGAGACGTTCGTCGTCTGCGACGAAGCGCATATGCTCGAACCGCGCGTCCGCGATCTGGTGAGCGACGGCGTCGCCGAGTCGACGCTTCGCGACGCCGAGAACGAACTGACGCGAGTGATCCAGCCGATCGAGTTCGAGGATTCGGGGAAATCAAGTGCGGATGGCGACGCCGGAAGCGCCGACGCCGACCTCGTCCGCGGCGAACTCGCCGACGCGGACGTGACGCTCCGCGAAGTGCGCGAGACCCGCGAGTTCGTCTCGGATCTCCGCTCGGAGATCGACCGGCGCGTGAACGCCCACTTGGACCGGACGCTCCCGGACTGGCGCGCGGATCTCACCCGCCTCGACGACGAGGAGGTCCCGCTTCGTGACCCCGAAGAACCGGGCGTCGACGAACTCACGGAGTGGGCCGACGACGCGGGCTACGACGAGGCGACGTGGCTCCGCGCGGAGTCGGTCGGCGCTGTCGTCGCTCGCATCCTGAACGAGGCCGAAGACGACGACGTCCGGCGGGCCACCCCCACAGTCGGGCGAACACTCGCGAACTGGATTCGGACCGACCACGTCGCGTACTTCAGAGAACTCGAACTCGAACGCACCTGGGACGAGACCGCCCGCCAGAACTCCTGGCGACGCGCTTACAACGCCCGCATCTCGCTGCACAACTGCGTCCCCGGCGAGGCGATTGCAGAGCGGCTCGGCGAGTTCGGCGGCGGCGTCCTGATGTCGGCGACGCTCGAACCGATGGACGTCTTTCGGGAAGTAACGGGCCTGGACGCGCTCGCGGACGACGGCCGGCCGATCGAGGAACGGACCTACGGGCTCTCGTTCCCAGCGGCGAACCGCGCGTCCTTCGCCGTCGACGCGCCGAAGTTCACCCACGAGAACCGCGGCCCGCGGGGCGAACTGAATCCGACCCGACGCGCCCACGTCGATGCCGTCTGTGAGATCGTGCGCTCGCCAGGGAACGCCCTCGTTGGGATGCCGAACTATGCAGAGGCCGCGTGGATGGCCGAGGCCCTCTCTGAGCGACTCGATCGCCCGGTACTCCTCGACGAAGCGTCCGACGACGACGCGACCGAGGCACTGAAGACGGAGTTCTTCGGCGGGGAGTCGAAAGTCCTCGTCACGAGCCTCCGCGGGACGCTCACCGAGGGCGTCGACTACCGGGGCGACCGCCTCGCCGCGGCGGTCGTCTGCGGCGTGCCGATCATCGACACGTCGAGTCCGCGGACGCGAGCGGTGAAGACGGCGTACGACCGTCGGTTCGGGTCCACGGGCAAAGGGAGCCGAAGCGGATTCGAGACCGCGCTCACCGTGCCGGCCGTGCGAAAAGCGCGGCAGGCGATCGGGCGCGTCATTCGCGGACCCGAGGAAGTCGGGATCCGTGCGCTCGTGGACGCCCGCTACGCCCGCGAGTCGTGGGATGGCGTCCGGGGGTACCTCCCCGAGACCGAACGCGAGGAGTTCGATCCGGTCAGTCCGGATATGCTCGGCTACGGTGTCGATCGGTTCTGGTCGTCGCTCGAAGGGAACTGAGACGTCTCGTCGAGACCGAATTCGCTACTCGTCGTAGGCGGCCTTACACTCGTCAGAACAGAAGTGTCGCTCTTGCGCCTGGCCGTCCTCGATCCACGTGACGACGCGGTGGGTCGGCGACTGCACGATCTTCTCTCCGCAGGTCGCACACGCGGGCGCGTTAGATTCGTCGATGTCCTCTCCGAGATCGGAGGTCGGGTCTACCATCTCTTCGAGTGCTTGGCACTCGGGCACACTTGACTCCGTGCTACCCGGCGGAACTTGCCTGCCAACAGTAGTGGTTTAGTACGTCCGTAGCGATAGTTCGAGTGTGGACTGAGATGTCCGACTTGCCCGGCGATCCAGAAAACCGCGCTCCAGAGCCGAGAGCCGAACGCACCGACGATGCGTCGCATCGACTGTTCGAACTCCGAAGTGTCGTCGTGCGCTACGAAGAACGGCCGGACCGATGTACGATCTACCCGCGTCGGGAGAGTTGCTGTGAGCACGTCGACGCCTGGCTGTCCGCCGACGCGGACGCGTTCGTTCCCTTAGAAGAAATGCGATAATTGAGCTCGCGGGGCGCCCGCCGCCACCGTGACAGTTGGCGTTTCCCGCCGCGCCCGCCAGTCTCGGAGTGCTGGCTCGCCTCGCGCGCTCACACGTTGATGTCTTCGAACTCCTCGTTGACGATGAACCGACCCTGTGGCGTGAGATCGACCGGCGGTTCCTCGTCGGTGATGAGATCGTCCTCGTGGAGCGACTCCAGTCGGGCTTCGAGTTCGGCGTCGCCGATGTCGAGTAACGATGCGAGATCGATGTCTTCGGCGGTCGAGTACAGCCCAACGAGCACTTCCAGTTCTGTCTCGGCCACCTCGACGTCGCGGACGTCGCTCTTGATCCAGTGGTAGATCAGCCGCAGGTAGCGGCCGAGGATGTTCATCTTCCGTCTCGACCGCATCGAAATCTCGGAGGTGACCGTCTGGCCGTTCTCGACGTGTTGCACTGAGAGGACGAGGATGGAATCGCCGTCGTCGGCCGTCCGCTCTATCACCTCGAAGAAGACGACCGACGCGAGGTCGATCGAGAACGGCCCGTCTTCCTCGGATTGGACGTCGCTGCCCGGGAACGACACCGACTCGTAATCGAGATTGAGCCCGGTCTTCCGCTTCGGTGTATCCATCACGCGCCCGCCGATCTTCGCCGGATGCTTCACGAGCGCTGTCGATCCGTTGAGCGTCGCCCGGAAGAGCAAGAGCGAGAACTTCTCGATCGTCTCTCGGTCGCCGCCGATGACGGTCGTCCGTCGATAGTCGCCGTCGACGTACCCGACCATCACGGTGTAATCGAAGAACTCCTCGACTTCGGGCGGCACCTGCCCGACTGCGATGTCGAATATCGAGGTGATCGGAATCATCGTCTTCGTGTCCGAGGTCGCGAGGACGAGCCGTCGCTCGCTCATCAGCACGCGACCTTTCACAGGATCGAACGCGGCGTCGCCGCCGGCGACGAAGTTCGCGACGAAGTCGACGATGATCGACTCGCCGCTCTGTGCCTTACGAGATTTCGACTTTGAGCTCGACACCGATTTCGACTTCGAGTCGGATTTCGACTCCGAGTCCGAGCCGCTGCCGGACTCCTCCCGATACGCTTCGAGGAGTTCCGAGCGTTGTTCGGCTGCTTCGCCGTGTTCAGAGTGCGACTCGGAGGCGTCGCGATCGCCGCTATCACGGTCGGAATCTGCGGCCGTCATACGCTGATCAGCCCCCCGGCGAGCCACGAGGTCAGCACCGCGCTGCCACTGCCGATCCAAACGAGAACGACGAAGTGGAGGTAGGCGTTCACCTTGTGCCCGCCGTCGACCATCCGGATCATCAGCGCCGAGAGGACGCCGTTGAACAGGATAATAAGCGACAGCAGGTACTCGATCACTGGGATGTCGTAGACGCCCGCGTAGATGATCTTCCCGAACTCAAACTGCGCGAGGTTCAGATCCGAGGAGAACGTCGCGAGGATCTCGACGACTTCCAGGCCGATGAAGAACGCGAACGCCGCGGAGGCGGTGATCCCGTAGAGAACGCCGATGAGGGTCACGGTCGCCTGGTCGCGCTGCTGACGGAGCTTGATCACTTCGTTCATATTCTGTGAGATGAGTTCGCCGAGCTGTTTCGGTGTCCCACCCATCTGTCGCCCGATGAGGTACATCTCCGAAAACTTCTGGATGAGATACGAACTCGTCTCCGCGGTGAAGAAGAACCACGAACGATCCGGTGCGACGCGCATATTCAATCGAGTGTAGAGCCGATCGATCTCTCGGGAGAGCACGCCGAAGTCCTTCTCGCGGAGCGTTTCCAACACCGCGCGTGTGGTCGATTGCTTCGCGCTCTCGGAGGCGCCGAGCGCCCGGATGAATCCCGGGAACTCGTTGTCGCGTTCCTTGACGCTGTTCTCGTGGTGCCGAGCAACGAGCCCCGGAATCGCGAGCGGCGTCAAGGGTGCCGCCATCATCACTGGAATCGGAATATCGAGCATCACGTACTGGATCGATTGCCCGATCGACGTCCACCCGGCGACGCCGAGTCCCAGAATGCCAATGAACACGAGACTTAGCGCGACCGATCCGTAGAGTGCGATGTCGATTTGTCGGTCCATCTTCGTCCGGTACTCGCTCTGCTGATACCAGAGGGGGTCGTGTGGTGACATCGTCCGGATGACGAAGTAGAACCCTAGCTGGACGAAGACGAACAGCACGATGACGGCCGCGATCGTCAGCGTCGCGTCGGTGCCGGTGAGAATCGGCAAGACGATCGCGTTAATGATGGCGAACGTCATCGAGAGAATCATCGAGAGATAGAGGTCCTTCATCACTTCTAGGTTGCCGAGCGCACCTTCGTAGACCGTAACGTACTTTTCGATCATCGTCTGCTGTTCGCCGAGCAGGAAGTCATCGAGGCTTTGGCCGGCGTTCAGCGAGTACGCCAGTCGGTCGAGGAAATCACCGAGTTCCTTCGAGGGAACGGCACGTGCACGCCGACGCAGCGCGTCATCGAGCGACTGGTTCCACGTGTCGACCAGCTCCGTGATCCGCCGCATTTCGACCGCGAGCTCGCCGTACTCTTCTTCTTTCCCAAGCTGCCGGAAGACCGCAACACGGTCGATGTTCGTCGTCGAAAGCACCGTCAGGTGCGTGATGACGAGGTGCAGTTGGTTCTCCAGGCCGCGTCGCTGCTGCTCGACGAGCAAGCGGGGATAGAGAGCGCCCGCCACCAGCATCAGCGCGCCAAGGAGGAAGATCGGGATCCGGACCAGGATCGGCAGCGGGAGGAAGACTGCCCCGGCGACGCCGAGGACGAACAGGAGTATCGTCGGCACCAAGACCGTGAGCGCGTACTTCCGATTTTCCATCGGCATCCGCTCATAAGAGTCGAGGATCGACGACGCGAACTCCTGGAGTTGCTTCCGCTGTGCACTCCACCCTGGATCGACGTCGGGATTCGTCTCACTCATCGGTCGGACACCTCCTTACGCATCGCCGTCCCTCCCGTTTGAGACTCGGTTGTCGGACTCATCATCAGTCGATCCTCGTCATATCGAACGGGACGCCTTCCGTTCCGTCCCGCTGGAAGTCTTCGATGAACTCGTTCACTTCGTGATAGCCGACGATGTTCTCCTGGATCGCTCGTCGGATGAGTTCCGTGCGGAACTCGATGTCCTCGTAGATCTTCCGAGTGTCGTCGTACCCGAGCAGCGTCGCGATCTTCTCTTCCATAATGAAAGAGTTGTTCCGGCCCTGGAACACGATCTCGTCTTCGACAGGATCCCAGTAGAACGCCTCTCGGGTGACGACGCCGCCCATCTCTTTGGAGTACCCCTCGATCTCCTGGACCGACGTGACGCGACGGAGCGTGTCGTTGCCCCGCTTGACGCGGTTCTGGAACAGCGCGATGTCACAGTTCGACATGAACGTCTCGGGGACGTTGATCGGGTCCCCGGTGAACCGCTGGATCATCGAGACGATGTCGGACGCGTGGAACGTCAGCATCACCGGGTGACCGGTCTGGGCGGCCTGGAACGCCATCCGCCCCTCCTCCCCACGGACCTCCCCGACGATGATGTAGTCGGGGCGCGAACGCAGCGCGGCCGCGACGAGGTCGAACATATCGACCTCTGAGTCTGCGCCGCGTCCCTCGCGGGTGAGGAGTTGCTGCCACGTGTCGTGCGGCGGGAGCACCTCGGCGGTGTCCTCTGCCGTGTAGATCTTCGAGTCTCGCGGGATGAACGACGTGACAGCGTTGAGCGTCGTGGTCTTCCCGGACGCCGTCTCGCCGACGACGAACACGGTCCGCTCGTTCTCCAAGGCGATCCAGAGGTATGCGGCCAATTCCGGCGACAGCGTCCCCCACTTCGCGATCTGAAACACCGACAGCGGAACATCGTCGCCCTGACGGATCGTGAGCGAAGAGCCCTTCAGCGAGACGTCGTCGGAGTAGATGATGTTGATACGCGACCCATCGGGGAGCGTCGAGTCCACGATCGGGTGCGCGTCTGAGACCGGGTCGCCGATCCGCTCACCCATATTCCGGAGCCAGTTGTCGTACTGCTCTTCGGAGTCGAATTCGACGGTCGTCTCCAGCAGTCCGAACTCGCCGTGATCGACGTCGACCTGGCGCGGCCCGATGACGTGAATGTCCTCGTTGGCCGGGTCGCGCATAATCGGCTCCAGCGGTCCGAGACCGACGATGTCGCGGACGAGTCGGTACTGGACCTTCTCGTACGTCTCTTCGGATACTTCCAGCGCCCCGAGTTCGAGTCGCTGGACGAGTTCCGCCAACCGCCCGTTGCGCTCGTCTTCGAGGACGACGATCTCTTCGAGCAGTTCCCGAATCCGGTCTTCGTACTCGGTATCCTCGGTCGGCGCTGGCTTCGTGACCGACCGTTCGAGGAGTTTGTCTTTCACCTGTCCGAAGAGGTCGCGCTCGTCGTCGTCCAGTTCCGGTTCGATCGTGTAGTACTTCGTCGTCTCTCCGAAGTTCCCGTACACCTGACAGTAGATCGGGCCGCCCACGTGATAGATGATGTTCGGCCGCCGGGACTCGTAGCCGTCGGGTTCCTCGACGAGCATCGGGAACTCGCCGGTGATCTGCCGAAACCGCTTGAGGTGCTCGCGGAGATGGCCCCACCGCTGGGCGTGCCGCCGCAGTTCGTTGTCGATCTTCGCTGAGCCGTGTTCGGTAGCCATTATGCGACACTCCTCGACTCGATGACGATCCCGATCCCCGAGCGGACCGAGAAGCCGACGCGGTCGCCGACCTGCTGGCCCATCCCGGCGAATCGCTTCACGAAGATGTTTCGCCGGACGTCGTTCCCGACCTCGACCATCTCTAATTCGAGGTAGACGTCCGCGATCGATCGGAAGGGACCGATCGCCTCGTCGTCGACCGTCGAGGGATCGACCGTGAGAACGATCGTCTTCCCCTTGGTGGTCAGATCACGGAAGAACGAGATGATTTCCAGCGCCGCCTGCCGCTCCTCATTTTGCCGGACGAGCGCCTCGAACTTGGGATCGTTCCGGAGGATGGCGTCGAACGTATCGACGATGATGACGTCGCCGTCCCACATCGTGTCCGCCTCCATCATTCGCTTGAGGAGTTGCTTCCGCTCGTCGTCCCCGCCGCTGCCGGTCAGCGTCCCCGACGCGTCGATCTCGGCGGGAATGAAGAGAATCTCCTCGTCGAGCAGGGGCTTGACGACGTCGTACGTCAGCGAGTGCATCTGGTCGAGAAAGCCTCGGACACCTAGTTCTGTCGAGACAAGCGTCGTCACAATGTCTTCCTGCGTAAATCCGTAGGTGAGTCGCTGGGAGAGGACGCTCTTTCCAGCCCCGTAATCGCCTTCGATGAGGACGATCGAGCCCTTCGGAATACCGCCCCCGAGTTCCTTCTCGAGGCGGTCGTGGTCTTTGAGTCCAAGCGAGAACTGATTCGATCCCATAGTTAGTAGTTGAAGCGGAAGTTCTCTTCGTCGCCGTCGACGGTCAGCGTGACGTCGTGGTCGCCGCTACCTTCGGTCAGGTCGATGTTCTGTATCGTGACGTTGACGACACCGTGGGGCGTCCACTCCCCGCTGTTGCCGTCGACGACATTGACATTGACGTCCGCGCGATATTGCGCGTCGACGATGACGTCAAACGTCTGGCCCGTCGCTGGTAACGTTCTTCGACCCGTGTTCTTGACGTACAGACTTATGCTGTTTGAGCCGTTGTCGTAAACGTTACTGTCGGAACTGCTGATGATTTCGATATCGGTCCGGATATTCTCTGCGACGTCTGCGCCCCGATCGTCGAGCGCCCCGCTGATTCCGGCGACCGTGTCGATGAGGACGCCCGCGACTCCTGCTGCGATGACGATGCTCGCGATGAACAGGATCAGACTCGGAACGGAGACGTCGGCCATTCAGTTCACCACCTCGACCGTCGTGTTACTCGCCGCGATACCGTTTTCGGCGACGACTTTGACGTGGTCGGGCTGAGAGACGTTATTGATCATCAGTTTGAGCGTCTGATCTGCACCCCACACGTCAGTGTCGATGTCGCCGTCAACTCGGGTCGTGTCCGGATTCGTGTGAACGTTGTCGAGTAGCAGGCTCGTTCCATCGGCCGAGAGCGCCGTTGTTCCGACGTTCGTGACGTTGATCTCCAGATCATCACTATCGTTGTAATAGACCACCCGCGTCACGTCGATCGCCGTATTTCGGCGTTCGAGCAGGTCTTCCTGATCGTCGTCACGCGCTTCGGAGATCTGCTCTGCGCTACCCGCTGCTGCGGTGTAGAGCGTCCCGGAGGCGATCAGGACGCCGAGAAAGATGACTGCCGTCGAGCCGCTAACGCCGAATCCCACGGGAACCCCCTCCGAGCGCCGATAGTTCTTCGAGGAGTCGCGCCTCGTCGACGTCACCGGCGAGCCGACTGATGTACGTCAGGCTCTCGCGGTGGTGTTCCACGCGCAGATCCCGCGGCTGCTCCGTCGTCCCCGCGGTAGCGGCGTTGCGAACGTGTTCGCTCATCGTCCGCTCGACGTCGCGGGTGATCCAGCCCTGCGAGCGGTACTGTCGGAGCGCTCGCGCGGCACCGATCGCCCCGCCGACGTCGACGAGGAAGCGCGTCCATTCTAGGACGACGGATTCGGCCGTGTACCGGGCCGGAAGTTCGACGAGATACACGTCGGGATCGTGGGTCGGTTCGGAATCCGACGTCGGTGTAGTGGTTGCGACTGGGTCCGGATCCGGGCTGGCAGTCGGCTCTGGCGACGCCTCCGTGGAGCCGCTCTCGGCCGAATCGGCAGCATCGTTCGCCGGTTCAGACGTTTCGTCGGCCTCGAAAAGCGTCTCGTCGGGTTCGACCTCTTCAGCCTGGTCGAGTCCCTCCTCATCGCCGATATCCTCCGCCGCTTCCTCGAAGTGGTCTTCATCGAGCGCCTCGTCGAGCGCGTCCTGTGCGGCGGCCGTCTCGTCGTCGAGGGCGTCGGACTCGGATTCGTCTTCCGTGTCGTCCTCGACGTCGTCCCAGCCGTCATTCTCCTCGTATTCGGCTTTCAGGTCGTCGAAGCTGGATCCGCCAGCCGCTTCGTCGCCGGCTTCCTCGTTCCCATCATCGTCGAGTGCCTCACTGGGGTCCTCGCGCTCTTCCTCGGCGAGTTCGTCCTCTGCTGCGAGTTCGGCTTCGTCTTGTTCGGCGTCGAGGTCGCCGAAGTCCTCGTCGAAGAAGTCCTCGGCGTCCGCGTTCGCGACATCCGAATCGAGGTTCTCTTCTTTCTCCTCTTCCATCTCGAAGAGGCCGAACGCACCGTCGCCTTCGAGTCCGCCCATCTCGCGAGCGTCGTCGACGAACGGGTTGATTCCCCGTGTCACCATCTCGTAGATGTCGAGCAGCTTTCGGATGGTTTCGTCGAGTTCTTCGACGGTCTCGCCGATCTGTTTGTTCTCCTCGCGAACGGTATTCATACTCGACGAGACCGAACTGACCTCGTTTTCCAACTCGGAGATCCGGTCTTCCATCTCCGCGATGGTGTCGGCGTCGATGTCGGGTCCCCCGAGGTCGTCGCCGTCGTCGAACCCGCCCATATCGTCACCGAAGTCGTCCATCTCGTCGTCGAGGCCACCCATTCCGCCGCCGTCGAGATCGTCCATCTCGCCGTCGAGGTCGTCGAAGTCCTCGTCGAACCCGAGCCCATCCGTGGCGACGGTATCGGAATCTTCGCCCTCGTCACCGTCCATCCAGTCCATCACGCCCATCCGCACCGCCTCCTGTGGAAACGACCGTAACGACCGGTCGTCACCCGACTCGACCGCTGTGGCGCACCACTGCGCCTCACGAACCGTACCGAACGGGTGGTCCGACCGGTCCGGTCGTCCGGTCTCGGTGGAACAGGTAACATTGGTGCAAATGTCCAGTTATCGGTACAAGAAGGTTCGCTCCAAATTATCGCTCGTGATAGAACCGGAATACGTTTGTAGCGGCAGATAACCGACCTGCACTACGATCCGAAGGACTCGTTCGGGGTGCGAAGAATTATCCGCATCCGGGACGGATTCTATAGCTACCTTTCAAGGACGTGACCACACGTATGCCAGAATTCGTCAAAACCGGGATTGAGGGACTTGACTCCATACTCAACGGGGGAATCGTCAAGAACGCGGCGGTACTTGTCAGTGGCAACCCTGGGACTGGCAAGAGCATTCTCGGCCTCCAGTACCTCTATAACGGCGTTGATATGTACGATGAAGGCGGGATCTACCTCACATTCGAGGAGTCTGAGGACGACATCAGCCAGGCGGCAGAATCGATCGGCTTCGAGAAGTGGGACGAGTTCGTCGACGCCGGCCGAATCAAAATCTACGACAAACGAACACTCCTTCGTAGTGGCGACTTCTCTTCGACGCTCGATACGATTCTCGACGATCTGCAGGATACACAGTACGACCGGCTCGTCCTTGACTCGCTGACGATGTTCCAGCTCTTCTTCGAGAGCGAACAGGAAAAGCGCCAGTATCTGCTCAAGTTCATCGACATCCTGAAAGACAGCGGATTAACGTCGATCCTGACAATGGAACAGTCGGCGGTGTTCCCTGATACCGAAATCGGCCTCGAGAATTTCTTGACGGATGGGAATATCTATCTGATCCAATCGCCCGCCGGTTCGACGTCGAATCGGTATATCTGGGTCGCGAAGATGCGTAAGCAGGCGATCAAGAATTCGATGTTCCCGCTGGAGATCGACGAGGGTGGGATCAAAATCTATGAGCAGGCGGCTGGCTTCTCGATGGTCGGGGATTCGCCGCCGTGGTTCGGTGAAGAAGAAGGGAATTTGGAATAGACCTGCTGGTCGCTACTTTGTTCTCTCTTCTGTGAAGCTTGTCACAGATTCGGTAGCTATCGCTGGACAGTCTACTCTCTTCTTCGATCACTCGAAATAATGAAAAGTTCGCTACCGCTGCGGGAATGCGCGAGGTTTAGAGCTCGACCGGATCGCCGTCTTCCTTACCTGCCAGTTGCTGCGGCATCGTCAGGATGACCTGTGTCGTTCCACCAGTTCGGCTCGTAATCTCGAGAGTAACTTGTTCCCCGGTTTCAAGCCCATTCGCTTCTTCGATATCCTCGGCATCAATAATCACAGTATATCGATCAGAGGGACTATTCAGAACTCCGAACGACCCATCGTCGTCAGTAATCTCTGCAAGGCCGAAAGTATCGCCCGTCGCACCTGCGGTTCCTGTGCTGTCGGTGTTATTCGATAGCGTCTGTACACTTTCCTTGCTTAGATACTTGATTGACGTCTCATTCATATCCACTGCACCGGACCCGGCTGCAAGTCGAACGGTGAGCTTCGTACGGTTGATAACGCCATTATTCACGACACCGTGTGTATTGACGACCTCAACACGATTCGTGACCTTGTTAACACTCTCTTGGCCTGCGTCCTCCGCGGTCGCTTGGAGGAAGCCGGCCGTGTTCACGAGGACGCCCGCCGCGATCGCAGCGACAAGGACCATCGCGATGAACACGATGAGCGTACCGATACCGACCTGACCACGTTCGTCTTCGTTGAATATGTTGAACATTCTAATCACCTAGAGGGGAACCGGATTGTCGTTGTTAGCACCGGCGAGTTGCTGCGGCATCGTTAGGATGACCTGCGTCGTTCCTCCGCTTCGGGTCGTTAGGTCTAATTTGACCGTGTCGCCCGTGGCGGTCCCGTTAACGTTGGGTCCCTCGACGACGGACGTGTTGATACGGATCTCGAACCGGTCAGCCTGACTGTTAAGCACCGGATATGAGGTATCATCGTCGTCAAGCGGTTCCGATACGAACTCGTTCTTGGTCAAGTTCTCATCGGCGACGCCACCGTACTCACTCGACGTATTATTATGAACTAACGTTCTCGCGGTGGAACCGCTCAGATACTTAATGGTCGTCGAGTTTACGTCAACGCTCCCTGAGCCTGCGGCCATCCGCACTGTCAGATTTAGAACGTCGATGGTCGTGTCTCCTCCAGATTGAGATTGGTTCACCATTCCGTGGGTGCTCACGACGTCGACTCTATTCGTCACCTTGTTAACACTCTCTTGGCCTGCGTCCTCCGCAGTCGCTTGGAGGAAGCCGGCCGTGTTCACGAGGACGCCCGCCGCAATCGCTGCGACAAGCACCATCGCAATGAACACGATGAGCGTACCGATACCGACCTGACCACGGTCGGCGTCGTTGTCTTCGAACATATGTATGTTGTCTCCAGTCTGGCCCCCTCGCCTCCCCGCCGGAGGTGAGGACCGTCAAATCAAGCAATCAGCGGTCTGCACATAATGGTATGGACCCAGATATCAACGATGATATTGGGTTCTAAGGCCATATTTTGACGTTTTCAGTCCGTATACGAAGAAGATTGTCCCACGAGTGGAAGAATCAAAAGTGAGATTCCCCGCTTCCGACTCAGACAGCGATCAACAATAATGAGTCAGCGAACTAGCAGCATTGCGTCTGCGACTCGGACACCGTGCTCCGCTTGGGAACAATAAGGGACCCATCGTACGCTGGCGACTCGCTACGCGCCGCCAGCCAGATTACTCCTGAGAAATCTTCCGCCAGACGTCGTCGAGTTTGTTCTTCACCTCAGGACGCTCGGTCACCTGCACGTTGAGTTCGTTCTCGTCGAAACTGATGACGATCTCGTCGATGTCGCGGCGATAGACGTTCGTCCGGCGGTGCTCGTCCGAGAGGACGCGGTCGTGTAATTCGAGTAGTCCGGCACCCGTGAGTTCCTCGATGCGGCGATAACACGTCGCGATCGGGATGTCGAGCATTTCACTGAATTCCTGTGCAGAGTGAGCTTCGTCGGCAGCACGTAAGATGTCCGGGTTGTACTCGTTTCCGAGCGCTGCGAGCGTCCTGTCGGACTCCATAGATAGCGCCACGTTCTAACCGGACTTACCTGAATGTGACGGTCCGCGCGATTTCGAATTCGATACTGAATATCGGATTTGAGGACCGCCCGTCTCGTGGCTGTCGACTGACTTTCGCCTGCGATGGGCTTATTATCGCGCCGACGGCACCACGAGGTATGGCTCCCGACCCTCCGAACGACGCGCGGACACCGGTGCGCGACGAGGAGGGCGTCGTCAGACCCGACGAACTCGACTACACCGCCTCCGAGCGGGTCGCAGAGATCTCAGACGGTCGATACGTGGTCGCGACCGACAACGACAATTCGCCGTCAGTGGACGAGAATGACGGCGAGGACGCGTCTGAGGACCTCGGAGCGCTCGCCCGCCAGCAGATGGCCCGGTACCTCTCCGAGCAGGATTCGGAGTACGGGTTCGCGCTCACCGCGACATTCGAAGGCGAGGTCGACCACCACGAGCACTTCTCCGACGACGTCGTCGACGCCTTCGGCGAGCTAGCGTCGTGGTACGTCGAACAGATCGACACTACAGCCTCCGAAAAGCGAGCCCTCGGAATTCTCCTTCTCGCCTCCGAGACGCGTGTCTCGTATCCGAAGAAGGCGCTCGCGTCGATTCTCCAAGAGCACGGCCTCACGCTCGATGACTCGATCGGCGACCTCGTCGATTCGCTTCCCGACGACGGCCTTCAGATCCCGCCGGACGAAGAGTGAGCGGTGCAGGAGCCGTATCAGCGCTGATAATGGGGACGATGCGTTTATACAGCGTTTCTCGGAAGTGAAGATATGGCACGCACCGTACTGGTTGTAGACGATTCGGCGTTTATGCGGAATCTGCTGAAGCAGTTGCTCGAAGACGATCACGAGGTCGTCGGCGAGGCCGAAAACGGGGTCGAGGCGGTCGAACTGTACCGCGAACTCGATCCCGACGTGGTCACGATGGACGTCGTGATGCCGATCCGAAACGGCATCGAGGCGACGTCGGAGATCAAATCGATCGACCCCGACTCGTCGGTGATTATGTGCACGTCCGTCGGACAGGAGGAGAAAATGCGTGAAGCTGTCGAGGCCGGCGCGGACGGCTACATCACGAAACCCTTCCAGAAGCCGAACGTGCTCCAGGCTATCGACGACGTGGTGGGCGTCGAAGCATGAACCTCGACGTCCAGTCGCTTCGGACGTTCAGTCGTCTCGCCCACTCCGGGGCGGAAGAAGCGGCCGGATCGCTCACGACGCTGACTGGCTTCGATGCCCGCGTGGCCGTCACGAAAGTCGAGATGGCGACGCGAGCGGACGTCGAACGCGAGTTTCGCGAGCGCGACCTCGTCACCGTCCACATCGGGTTTTCGGGGGCGATCGAGGGCCAGACAGTTCTCGCGTTCGACCGCGACCGTGCCATCTCGCTCGTCGATGCACTCGTCCCTGGTGCTTCCGACGACCCTGACAGCGAACTGGCGACGAGCGGCCTGAAAGAGCTCGGAAACATTATGCTCGGCGGATTCATCGACGGCTGGGCGGACTTCCTCGGCGACGGCATCGACATCACGACGCCGACGTACGTCGAGTTGGACGCCGGCCAGTCGCTGCAGGACGTCGTCGACGACTCCGAGTTCGACACCGACGGCCAGTTCGGCGCGGAAGTCCACGAAGACGTCGATTTCGGTGCTGACATCGACTCCAATCACGTACTCGCGTTCCGGAACCACCTCGAAACGGTCGACGAGGAGGCGGGCTTTTACATCTATATGCTGCCGACGCAGGACTCCGTCGAGACGATCGTCGACGTCGCGGGCGACGCCGACGACGCGATCCCCGTCGAGACGTTCACGTCGTTCTCTCAGATGATTTCCGAAGGCGCGGGACAAGCCTCGGAGGACCTGACGGCGATGACCGGGATCGACACCAACGTCGACGTGAGTCGACTGAGCTTCGTTCCGGTCGAGGGGGTGCCGATGGAACTCACAGACGAGGCCAGACGAGGCGTCGTCCTCGAGTTCTCGGGCACGCCATCGGGATACATCGCGATTCTGTTCGACCCGGAATCGGCCGAAAGCGTCGCCGACGCGCTGATGCCCGGGATGGATGCGGACCCAGCGATGCGAAAGAGCGCGCTGCAAGAGATCGGCAACATCGTCACTTCGGGCTTCCTCGACGGCTGGGCCAACTCGCTGGAGACGACGATCGAAATCTCGCCGCCGACCTACGTCGACGACATCGCCTCGGCGATCGTGGACCCGCTGGTGACAGAACTCGCGCGGACGCAAGATTATGCGTTCCTCATCGATTCGGCGATCGCCACGCCGGACGAGACGTTCACCTGCGACATCTACGCGCTCCCCGACGAGCGAGAGCTGCGCGCAGCCTTCGACCAGCTCGCGCCCGAAGCGAACTGACAGCCGTCGAATAACCGTGTCACGACCACGTGCGCCGAAATGATCACCGCAGCTGACGAACGTGCCTTCGGCGCCGCTTCGTCACGCCCCGAACGAACCAATGAAAGTATACTCGACTGACCGATCGACCGACCGATCGTCGTCCAAGCGAATCAAAGTCGGCGTCGCCGACTACGCCGTCGCCGAGGCGGGATCGACGCTCGTGACGAGCGGGCTCGGCTCCTGTGTCGGGGTCGCGCTGGCTGACGTCGACGCCGGCGTCGCTGGCCTCGCGCACGCGATGTTACCGTACGCTAGCGACGAGCAGGACGGCGATAGCGGGGCAGGCAATGCGACCGGAGACGAGCCCACAGACGACCGGCCAGCCGGGGCCAAGTACGTCAACACCGCTATTCCGGGGCTCCTGCATTCGATGGAAGAGACGGGTGCTGACCGCTCACGTATCGAAGCCCGTCTCGCCGGAGGGAGTGCGATGTTCGAGTTCAGTTCCGGAGACGGCGGCGTCGGTGAGCGCAACGTCGCCGCCGCGAAGACGACGCTCGAAACGTACGACGTTCCCCTGGTCGCGACAGATGTGGGTGGCGACTACGGACGTTCGTTGTCGTTCGATGTCACGACCGGCGAACTCTCCATCCGGCGGGCACACGGCGAAAATCACGTCATCTGACTCGGCGGGTCACAGTCTCCCAGTACGTACTGGGCCGTCACATACAGTCGCAATATCTCCGCTGATAATTTCAGGGGCACGTTTATGAACGCGCCCGCAGACCGTCAAGGTACGACCGACGCGGCGATTTCGCCGCGGCACGAGATACAGGCAATGACCATCGATCCCGACGATTACGACCTCCGAGAACTCAGACGAATCGCGGACGAACGGCGGGACGCGTGCCGTTCGGAGGACGAACAGCCCGCCGAAGAGTCGGGCCACGACGACGACCGAATGCCATCGGAGCGACGCCGCCGCAGCCGCGCGGACCGGCGTCGGTCGGGGAAGCGTCGGAGTGACGATCGGTCGAGTCGCGACGACCGAGCGAATCGCGACAACCGACGGCAGAATGAACGCATCTCCGACCGCGCAGCCCGTGACCGTAGCGACGAGCGACGACTGAACGGCCGAACAGAAGACCGCCGAGACCGCGACGCTGACCGTCGCGGGACGCGAGAAAACGACACCCGCCGGCGCGACGAGGAACGGAATGCTGACAGCCGAACCCGCGATGGTGCTCGCCGGCGTGGCGCCACCGAGCAGACAGATGACCGAGACGCAGACGACGAGCGCGGCGAGGTCTCTGTACGTCCGCGCGAGGACGTCACGCCGCCGCGACGTGGCGACTCGGATCACGCGGAGAGTCACGACGAGGTCGTCCTCGCGGATCAGATCGCCCGCGACCTCGGCTTCGGCGTCGGCGCGCAGGATCGATCGCGCCGCGGGCGGGATCCCGACCGCCGCCGCGACGACCGGCGGCGCTCGGACTCGCGCTCACGAGTCGCCGCGGAACCCGAGTTCGGTGCCGACGACGTCGGACGGTTCCAGTTCGACACCGAGATCCGCGAACGACCCCGGGGGCGGGCCGGCGAGGCTCTCCGACAGAACCAACTCGAACAACTGCTCGTCCACGAGACCGCCGCGGCAGAAGGGCTCTCGAAACCCTATCTCGGTTCGCTCCCCGACGCGTACGCCGCGGAGCGACTCGTCTTCGACTGGCTCGAGTTCCTCGTCCTCAAAGGCGGCTTCAAGCGGACGATGGACGCGCTCCGGTACTACCACACCGTCGAGTGGCTGACCGAGGACGTCGAATCTGAACTGCAAGACTACCTGGTCGGGTTCTCCGGCGAGGTCACCAACACGACCGAATACGACGTCGACGACCATCATCTGAGCCTGGTCTACATCGCACGACTGGCGTCGATGACGTAGAGCCGTATTCTATCGTGGGTCGTGTCAGCCGATATACCAACAGTACTTTCTACCCGTTCTGTTTCGACTTTCCTATGGCAGACAGTGAAGACGCCTCTTTCGACGAGGCGGGGGCAGCCGAATCGGGACCGACGCCGGTCGGCGTCAAACTCGGAAGCACGCGGACCGTCCTCCAGTACGTCCGCGACGGCGAAGTCGAGACCATCCGAACGCTGACGTGTCTCGCGACGTACGAGGACGCGCTCACCGGCGAGGAGCGCGTGCTCTTCGGCGAACAGGCCGCACAGGAGTACCCCGACGAGGTGCAGTATATGCTCCGCTCGGGGCTTCCAGAAGACGAAGACCGCGCCGAACTCGCCTCGAAGTTCTTCGCCGAAGTCGTCGCATCCGAAGGGCTTGACGCTGACAGCGCCGTCGTCTACGCGATCCCGACGATCGACAACGAACCGGGGCTGGCGAACCTCAACAGCGTCATCGAGGACAGTCCCGTCGGCGACGCCTTGGTCCGAAGTTTCCCCGAGTCGCTCTGCGGAGCGATCCCGGCCTTCGGCGACGACCTCCGCGCTATCGACGAGGTGTTCGTCGCCGTGAATATGGGCTCGACGAACCTCGAAGCCTCCGCGTACCGCCACGGCGAACAGCTCTCGCCGTTCGTCTCCGGGGCCGTCACCGGTAACGAGGTCGACCGGCGGATCGCAAACGCCGTCGAGGAGGAGACACAGGGCCGCGTCAACGTCGATCTGACGACCGCCCGCGAGTACAAAGAGGAGCACGGTGACTTCGAGGAGTTCGAGCCGTTCACGGACGTCATCCAGCAGCCCGGCGGTGGCGCCCACGAGTTTACTATCGAGCGCTCGGTGATGGAACCGCTAGACGACTACGTCGACAACGCCGTCGACGAGGTCGCGAACAACTTCCTCGCGCAGTTGGCGAACGACCATATGAAGCCGTACCAGCTCGCGCTCTCGAAGCCGATCGTTCTCACCGGTGGGATGGCCTGTATCCCTGGCATCGTCGACGTCTTCGAGGAGCGTCTCTCGGCTGAACTCGATCGCGACGTCGAATGTATCTCCGCCGACCGACCCGATCTCGCCCCGGCCGAAGGCGCGCGCCGGATCGCCGAGCGGTTGATCGAGTAACGGCGTCGCGGTCCGGACGTTCCCACACATTCTCACGCGGTGGCAGCCATCCAAAACGTCTAATTGTCACTCCGAGTACGACATCGTATGTACGACCGTATTCTTGTCCCGACCGACGGCAGCGACTGTGCCGACCTCGCAGTCGAGCACGCGATCAACCTCGCCGACCAGTACGACGCCGAGCTGCACGTCCTCTCGGTCGTCGATGCCAGAGACGTGAGCCACAGCGCGCCGGCCATCAGCCCCCAACAGGTGGAACAGACGCTCCGCGAGCGAGCGGAATCAGTGGTCTCCGACGTCGCCGACCGTGCGAAGGACGCCGGCGTCGCCGACGTCGTCACCGCAATCGAACCCGGCGTCCCCGACGACGTCGTCGTCGACTACGCATCCGAAAACGACTGTGACCTCATCGTGATGGGGACGCACGGCCGCACCGGCCTCGAACGCTACCTGCTCGGCAGCGTGACCGAGCGAACCGTTCGTCGCTCCGACGTCCCCGTGTTGACCGTCCGCTCACACGGCGAAGAAGAGGAAGAGGAAGAGGAATAACGGAGAGCAAACCGCCCGCGCGTCGCCTCCGACCGCGCCGCCTCCGACCACACCGCGCTCCCGACGCGTGATCACGTCCAGCAGACCACGGTCTGCTGATGATACGCCCGACCGGGCCGCCGTCCGCTCACGATATGTCCGGCGGGGTATCCACCGCGTGATGCGAAGGCGACTTTATATACGCCCGGAGACCGACTGGAAGCATATGGAACTCCGCCGCCTCCTTCGCGGGCGTATCGAGTGGTCTCGACTGGAGGCCGTCGCCCGCGAAATCCGCGATCGTTACGATCGTGAGGAGGTCCACGTGCGGTTTCTAGACGCCGACAACTGGCTCTCGACGCCGATGGTCGTCGACGATCAGTGGTTCGTGAAAGTCATCTCGCGACAGAACTCGATCGTCCACGCGCTCTTTACGACCGGGCGAAACCTGGGTGCCTTCTCGTCGGGTACCGAAGGGTTCTTCGAGCACTTCGCGACGCCGGTCGAGATGGCACAACACGAACTCGAAGCGACGCGGCGGATGCGCGACATCGGCCTCAACGCGCCCGAACCGGTCGAGGCCTTCGAGGTCGACGGCCTCGGCGTCCTCGTCTTGGAGTACCTCCCCGACTTCCGGACGCTCGACGAACTGGACGAGGAAGCCGAAGCTGACCTCGCCCCGACGCTGTTTGAGGCGTTGCACACGATGCACGAACACGAACTCCTGCACGGCGACCTCCGCGCGGAGAACGTTCTCATCCGCGACGGCGAGATCTACTTCATCGACGCGACGAACGTCAGCGAGGAGGGCGCGCGGGACGCGAAAGCCTACGACGTCGCCTGCGCACTCGGCGCGCTCGAACCGCTGATTGGGGCAAAACGCGCGGTCGGCGCCGCGCTCGAAGCGTTTTCGACGGACGAACTACTCGACGCCGCGCGCTTTCTCGACTTCGTCAACATCCGTCCGGATCACGACTTCGACGCCGCGGTGCTGAAAGGCGAGATCGAAAAGCGGGCTTCCTCACCGTAGCGCGGCGACGGGGGACGTCCTCAGAGCGCCGCCACAGCTCACGAGGTTCTCGGATGCAAAGTGGAAAGTGAAAGGGTGGGAAGCGGTGGGTGAGAGCGGATGCGAAGGCGGAGGCGGGAGTGGAGCGAACAGCTACCCCCTCTCCGGGAAGAGGGAGTGCTGGACGCGGTGGGCCGCAGCGGACCCCGAACACTGCGGCGGCGTGCGGCGGATCTGTGCCGACTGCGACGAGAAAAGCGTCGTTCGTCGGCGAAAGAGCGTAGCAGCGGGACGTGAATAAACCCACCGGCTCCGGGGCGACTCTCCTGTAGTCTGTCGGTTTCAGGATTCGGATTCGACAGCGCGGCTGAGTGCGCGTTCGAGGTTCTCTAACTCCTCGTCGAGGTTCCGCTTGAAGAACCGTTCGACGCCCGGCACACGGCCGTCGACGACGAACTCGTTCACGAGTCGCGTGTGGCCGTCCGTGGGCTCGACGGTGTGTTCGCCCGTGACGCGCAGCACCGAGGACTTCCCGACGAACTTGACGTATCGCGGTGGGTCGCGCTCGACGTCTTCGGTCTCGACGCGGGCGGTCGACTTCACGAGTGGAATCGGCAGCCGAACGTGCCACGTCGCTGCGCCGGTCCCCTCGTCGACTTCGTAGCGCTCGACGACGCTGATCGCGTCGGCTCGCTTGGAGGGGTCAGCGATGAAGTCCCACACAGCCTCGGGCGGGGCGTCGAACTCGAACACCCGCCGGACACGAACCGTCATACCGTCACGTAGGGTGGAGAGACAAAAAAGGCCCTGAAATGCGCGTTCGCGCGGACGGCGACGGGCTGCGTCGGATAGCGATCCTCAGCTACGGGTGACGCGCCAGGTCGTCGAGCGGGCCCGACCCCACTTTTCGATCTCGACGTCTTCGGACTTCTCCGCGAGTCGCGGCAGTCGAACCCCCACTTGCTTGGCCGAGAGCCCGATGGCGTCGGCGATGTTCTTCGCCCGGAAGTACCGCTCGCCGGCGGACACGCTCTCGCGGAGGTACGAGACGATCCGTTTTTCCTCCTCGGTGAAGTCACTCATTTGACTCCGTGTACGGACGGTTCGGTCTTAACGGTTTCTCGTCAGCGGGCTATCGTAGCATCCGGAAGTCACCCGAACAGGTGCGTCGCCGACACCGCGAGCGAGGCGGCGATCGTGGCGACGGCGAAGCCCACAGCGGCGACGAGTTGATCCCCGGTCAGTCCCGCGGCGAACATCCCGACGACTCCGAGAATCGCGACGATCGAAAAGAGGACGGTCAGGCCGATTCCCTTGTCAGAACTGGCGGATGCGGTCTCCATACCCGAACGTTTCCCGGTCTCGACTTAGTTCATACGAATTGGGAGGCGACGTCGCAATCTCGCCGTTGGCCGCTTCGACTACCCAATCGTGACGTGTTCGGACTCCTCGTTCAGCGCGAGGTTCGCCGAAATCTCCGCGTTCCGCATCGCATACTGCGCCGTCTGCTGGAGGCTGACGAGGACTTCCCGGATCTGGAGTAGTTCCTTGTTGTCCATCTCGGGGAGGTCGTCGAGTATCTCCTGTTCGCGGTCTCGAAGCTGACGGAACAGGGTGCGGCACTCGACGGTCTTGTCGTAGTCGCGCTCGACGACTGACTGTACTGCCGTTCGCGTGAGTTCGTCGACCTGGTCGGTGAACTCGCGGATCCGCCGCATCGTCTTCGAGTCGACGTCTAGCGTGTGACCCTCGGCGTCCATCGCGATGTTGGCGATGTCCTCGGCGTTGTCCGCGGTCAGTTCGAGGTTCTTCGCCACCGAGCGATAGCCGATCAGGGGGAAGCCCGATTCGAGCCCGACAGCGCGTGCGAGATTCGGGTTCTGATAGGCCGTGAAGATCAACCGGAGGAGGAGGACGAAGATCTTGTTCGCCTGGCGCTCGCGGTTCAACGCGCGCTGGGCGAGGTCCGTGTTGCCGTGTGCCAGCGCTTTGACCGCCTCTCCGCGCATCGTGCTGCCGGTGTTTTCGAGGCGTTCGAGCAGATTGTCGAGCGTGAAGTCCTCGGGATCGACTGAGCAGCGGATCGCGATGCGGTCCGGCGTCTCCTCGATGACGCCTAGACCCATCAGCTGCGTCTCCGCCTTGTAGACGGCGTTGATGTGTTCGGAGTCGAGTGCGCCGTCGCTCTTTTCGATGTGGATCACACGCCGTCCGAGCACGTACTGCGCGACGATCGCCCGTTCGAGCGAGTCGGCGTCGAGATTGTCCGCTCGAATCGTCGCCGAAGAGTCTTCCTGGCTCGCCGACTCAGGAAGCACCGTCAGCGTGCCTTTTCCGCCCATCCGCAGAGAGACCTCATCGCCCTTATCGACGTTGTGTTCTTTCGCCCACTCCGCCGGCAACGTCATTGCCAGCGTGGAGGGACCGAGCCGCTGAACCTTACGCGTCTCCATACCATACCCTGGTCTCCAGCGGCCTTAATCTTCACTATATGCCACTTATATAGATATGTATTTGTTAGGATGCATTAGAACAAGACGCGAATCGGACCGTTTGGCCGTGAAAACCGTCCGCTCTATGCGACCCGCATCATCCGCCGTTCGACGCGTCCGACACGGACCTTCGTCCACCCGCGGAGTTCTTCGTCGAGTTCTGGGTCGTCGGTATCGACGCGGAGTTCGCCGATCGTATCCAGTTTCGCGCGCGAGGCCACGATCTCGACGTCGCACTGTCGGATCACGTCGGGTGAGAGTTGTGGGTTGCCGCGGCCGAAGACGAACCCCTGGCCGCCGATCGGCGAGACGACGACGACGTTTTCGCCGTCGGGATCGAGCGCAGCCAGGATCTCCGATTCGGTCGCGTCGAGGGCGAGCACTTCGCCGTCCCGCCAGACGTCGACGCCCAGCGGCGAGCCCTCGAAGCCGAGTGCCTCTTTGATTGCGCCGACGGTGCTCCCCGGTCCCAGCACGAACGTCTTCTCGCTCGCCTCGATGTCGTCGACGATGCCCGCCACGAGCGCTTCGACGTTGCCGCCGCCGAGCTGTTTCGACGACTGGAGTTCCTCGGCGACGGGGACGTACGGCACCGCCCGGAGTTCGGGATGCACCTCGCCCTCGCGGTACTCGTCTTCGTCGATATCTAAGACCTCGCGGCGCTCGGTCCGCTCGAACGTCCGCACGACGTGTGCAGCGTCCTCGGGCGAGACGGCGAACACAGAGGAGTACACCTTCACGCCGGCGGGGACGCCCAGGATCGGCGTAGAAGTCCCTTCGACGGCGTCGGCGACGTCCGCGGCGGTCCCGTCGCCCCCGACGAAGAGCACGAGATCCACGTCGGCGTCGAGAAACGCTGCCACGGCCCGAGCAGTGTCGTCAGCGGCGGTTTCCGTGTCTACAGGAGAGTCTAAGACTTCGGGCTCGAAGCCGGCCTCACGGGCGACCTCGCCCCCCATTTCGCCGCCCCACGTGAGCAGCTCGACGTCGTCGTCCCCCTGCTCGCGGAGCGCGACGAGCGCCCGACGGGCGCGGTCGGGGGCGCGGGGCTCGGCCCCCAGCCGGCGCGCTTCTTCGACTTTGCCGTCGGTACCCTTGAGACCGACGCGACCGCCCATTCCCGCGATGGGGTTGACGACGAAACCGAGACGCATACGCGAACCGAACGGCGGTGCGAGCAAAAGTCCGCCGGTGCTCGGACGTGGCTGGCGGGGGGACGAGCCGGATTACTGAACGTTTAAGAAGTGCGCCTCGGAACTGAGGCGTATGCTCCCACTCGAAGTCACTGGCGAACCCTTCCCGATCGCGGAGACCGGCGCGGTCATTCTCCTGTTGAGCGTCGCGATGGCTGTCGGCTGGCTCTACTACCTCTATCGGTAGCGTTCGCGCCGACGCCTACGCCTGTTTTCGATCCACTGCTCCGTCTACGAGTTCGACGCGCTCGCTGAGCCAGCGGCGCGCTTCGTCGACGACAGCTTCGTCCGTCGCGGTGAGTTTCACGCGGACCGAGTCGCCGGGGTAACTCCCCACGGTGACGTCGAAGCGCTCGCGGATCATCTCGAATCGGTCGATCAGTTCACTCTCGGGTTCGTCGACGTCGACGACCGTCGTGTAGGTGGCCTCGCCGGAGAAATCGTCGGCGACGGCCTCGAACATCGCTTTCATCTCGGTGGGCACGCCCGGGAAGACGTAGATGCCCTCGACGACCGCGCCGGGTGCGACGCCCACCTCGTTCGGCAGCATTCGTGCTCCCGCTGGCAGGTCGGTGGTCCCGTCGACGAGGTCCGCCGCCGAGTAGCCGCCGTGTTCGGTCAACCACTCGTGGGCGGCGTCGTGTGGTTCGACGCTGCGTCCGACCGCGGCGGCGACGCCGTCGACTGTCACGTCGTCGTGTGTGGGACCGAGGCCGCCGGTGACGATGACGGCGTCGTACTCGGCGCGGTACTCGTTGACGACGCGGGCGATGTCGGCGACGACGTCCGGAACGGTGGTGATACGCCCGACGTCGACACCGCGGTCGTTCAACTGTTCGCACAGCCACGCGGCGTTCGTGTTTACTGTGTCACCGGAGAGAATCTCGTCTCCGACGGTGACGATTGCGACTCGCATACCCGTGATATGTCTGAGATGAACAAAAGCGGCTCGGCAGCGATCCGTGAGTCGACTCGGCGTGCGATCGGGCCGAATTAGCGTGCGCCCAGGCCGGATTAGCGTGCGATGTCGGCCGGATCCGCGTGTGTCTCGTCGGCCTTCAGCGCATTCCCGGCGGTGGCCCGTCGTCGAACTCGTCGTCGTCGGTCTCGACGTCGACACCCATCTCCATCCGTCGACGTCGCAAGCGCTCGATCTGTCGCCGGTAGTAGAGCAACCCGCCGATGCCGATGGCGCCGACCAAGGCGACGATCCCGCCGAAGACGTAGAGGTCCCGCTGGAGGTAGTACTGCACCGAGATGGTCTCGACTGTCACCGCTTCCTGCCAGACGATGTGGACGCGGCTGCTGTCGTCAATGGTCGCGTCGTAATTGCCGGGCGAGACTTTCCCGAAGACGGGGAAGTCGATCCGACGGTCCGGCGGCAACACCACCTCGTAGGTGCCGTCCACGTAGGTGGGCAGCGTGAACCGCTTCGGCGTTCCGCTGCTGGTGTACGCGAGCTTACCGCCGCTAGCCGGTGCATCTTCCGGTAGTGTGACGATCATTTCGTCCCGCGTGCGGCGGATCTCACCGCCGTTTTCGCGGATCTCCGTGCCGTTCACGACGGTCCCGTTCGGATAGCGATAGCGTACCGATTGGACGGAAAGCGGGTTCGTTCCGCCGAAGCCGTCGCGTCTGAACAGTTCGATAGTCGAACTGTTCGTCTCCATCACGGCCCGGAACTGGGTGTTCGCCTGCACCGTGACGTGTACTGTCCGATTCGTCTCCCACTCGTAGGCGGCGGCCGGTTCGCTGTCGAGTCGTTCGGCGGGCACTGGTCCGGTCCCGAAGCCGAGACAGCCGCTCATCACTGCGAGCAACGCGAGACTGCCGGCCGCGAGGAGGAGTCGACGGTTCATATGGTGCGAAAGTGGGTCATATCGTTCGGAAAGGGGTCGACCTCACGTCAGAACGCACTTCAGCTCCGACGGGAGGTACGAGCCGATGCTGGCGAGCAGCCCTGGCGGGTCGGTGCTCTCGGGGCAGACGATGCTCTGTTCGAGGAGTCCGAGGCGCTCGACAGTAACGATGTCGGCCGCGTGGCCGGCGCGGTTGACCGTCGCGCGGACTTCGCCGCGCGTCGCGCTGTTGACGTTCACGCGACCGCCGCCGTCCTCGCGGGTCCAATCGTACAGCCGGTCGCGCTCGGCGTCCGCGAGCCGTGGCGTCTCACCGTAGACGAACCGCAGCGGCGTGTGCTGGACGACGCCGAAGCGATCCCGGATCTGCGAGGGCGACCCGGTTCCAAGGCCGAGTTCGTCGGCCGGAATCCGGACGCTGTTTCCGTTGCCGACGTCGAGCACCCAGCCGTCTTCGTCCCACGATTCGAGCGTCCCGACGTAGGTCTCGCCGTCCTCGTGGTCGGGGGTGATCTCGCCCCACGATTCAGCGAGGAGGTTGGCGGCGACAGTCGCGTCCTCGCCGTCGAGGTCGACGTCGAGGAAGTCGTCTTCGCGCACGTCGACCGTCCACTCGACCGATAGCTCGCCGATCTCGTTGCCGACGAGCGAATTGAAACTGTCGAGGGCTCGCTCGCGGGCGTCGCCGTCGACGTAGCATTTGGTTGCGAGCGCGACCATCAGTCGTCTCGACCTACGTCGACGTTGAGTTCGTCGCGAAGTTCCTCGATCCGTCGCTCCATCGAGTCGACCATCTCGTTGTTCTCCATCGGTTCCAGCGGTGCGCCGGTCTCAGGGCACTGGAAGCCCTGTTCCATCGCCTCGGAGAACTCGAAGCGGATCCCCGCCGGTTCCGAGAGGTAGAACTCGTGGGTCCGTTCGTACTCCAAGCGTTCTTCGAGCGCGTCGAGAAGGCGGTGCATCTCCTCTTGGAGGTTCTCCGGGATGTTCTCGTAGTGGAACGTCCAGAGATAGGTGAGCCACCCGGAGTCCTCGTCGCGGACCCGGCGATAGGACGCCAGATCGTTCTCATAGAGGATGAAGAGCGCCCGTCGAACGTCGTTGAGCTCGAGGCCCAGTTCCTCGGCGAGTTCCTCGTCGGTTACCTCGCCGTCAGGCGGGGCCGCGGCCACCGGCATCCCCGTCGGTCCCACCAGTTCGTGGAGGTATTTCTGGATGACAGGGTCGTTCAGCAGCTCCTCAAAAGCCATTGTACACAGTTGCGCCGCTCAGTCGTTTTAAAGTTGCGGAAGGCGGGACGTTCGTCTGCACCGGAATATTTCGATGCAGCCACTACTTAGAATTATGGTAACATTCCACAAACTATTCAAAATGATTTATTATTATCTAACGCGTAGGTATAATTCCCGCGAGAAGGCGGGGACACACTGGGCGACTCGTTTCAGATCATCCGAACGTGGGTGAGACGGAGCGAGCTAGGAGCCACAACCGAAGAGTCCGTCACAAGACGACGAGGTTTCGGTTCCGAAGGAGGACCGCACCGTCCCGAACGCTCGACCGCCCGGGCGGCCGAGGGAGAAGGCCAACTATCGGAGTGCGCGTAAGCGGACTTCGTGAAATCCGGCGACGGCACGTCGACAATGCCGGTGGGAACCCGGCTAACGCTTCGGCAAGGCCGGTGAGATTCCGGATAAAGTCGGCGTCTCGAAGTTAGATGGCCGTGTGGGTCGGGGAAAACGTCTCCCGTCCAGGTCTACACCGTCGTTCTCGCGTATTTTTCTTCGACATCGTTGTTTCTCGCCTAGCGAGTCGTCGCCGACCGCTGACGGCTCACGACCCCTCGTCGAGTTCCTCGGCGTCGACGACGCGCTTGCCACGCTCCTGCGGGAGCACCCGCCGGTCGGCGTCGGGCCACTCCTGTTCGAGTTCGCGGCCCTCGAAGAGCCGGTCGAGAAAGACGGCCAGTCCCGCGACTTCCGAGTGCGGCTGGTTGGTGACGCCGACGTTCCAGTCGGCGTGTTCGTACACCTCGAAGGGGACCTTCTCGCCACCGACGACGATCAGGAGCGGCGCCTCGCGATGCGCCTCTCGGATGTCGCCTTCGACGTCCTGGACGCGCTCGCCGTACATCGTGAGGTGGACGACGTGCCCGTTCCACTCGCGTATCGTCGCGTCCAGTTGCTCCGTCAGTTCGACGTCGAAGGGGCCGCCGAACCGCCCGGTGATGTCTTGGACAGTTTCCTCCGATTGGCCGGCGTTGTCGGGGAAGATCACTCGGTCCGCGCCGAGCGCTCGCGCCGTGAGGCCGACGTGCGTCGTCATCCGGTCGTCTCGACCGGGCCGGTGGCCGTAGCGGAGCACGGCCACTTCGGATTCGTCTTGCATAGCCGAATCGAGACGGTGCGGGCGCTAAGGCGCTTCGGATGGCGTACGCTCGTCGGTCGCCGTGCGCTCGTCGCGTCCGCGACCCCGCAAAGGAGAACGCACTTACCGCTGTCTACTGCATCACGAGTATGGACCTCTCCGAGAAGCGAATCGTCGTCACCGGCGGCGCAGGCCTCGTCGGCTCGCACCTCGCGCGCCGACTCCGCGACGACAACGACGTCGTCGTCGCTGACGACCTCTCGAAAGGCACGCGAGACCGCGTCCCCGCGGGCGTCGAGTTCGTCGAGGCGGATATGACCTCTCCGGACGACGTCGCGGACGTCATCACCGCCGACGTCGACGTCGTGTTCCACCTCGCGGCCTACACGGACACGAACTTCGCCGAACCGCGGAGGCTCTTCGAGGAGAATACCGAGATGACCTACAACGTCCTCGAACGGATGGAGGAAGTCGGCGTCTCGGACATCGCATTCACCTCGTCATCGACCGTGTACGGCGAAGCCCCGCGGCCGACGCCCGAGGACTTCGCGCCCCTCGAACCGATCAGCGTCTACGGTGCATCGAAACTCGCCGACGAGGGGTTGCTCTCGACGTACGCCCACGCGAAGGATTTCACTGTGTGGTGCTTCCGCTTCGCGAACATCGTCGGTCCGCACCAGCGCGGTAACGTCGTTCCGGACTTCATCGAGAAACTGCTTGCGGACCCCGGCACCCTCGAAATCCTCGGCGACGGCCGCCAGGAGAAATCGTACCTCCACGTCACCGAGTGCGTCGACGCCATCTGCCACGTCGTCGAGCACGCCGACGCCGCGATGAACACCTACAATCTGGGGACGCGGACGACGACCTCCGTGAACCGCATCGCCGACATCGTCGCCGACGTGATGGACCTCGACCCCGACTACGCGTACACCGGCGGCGACCGCGGTTGGGAGGGCGACGTCCCGCGGATGCGACTCTCCGTCGAGAAGCTCTCGGGTCTCGGCTGGGAAGCCGACTCCTCCAGCGACGACGCCGTCCGCCGCGCCGCCGAAGAACTCTACGAGGAACTGCGCGCCGAGTCCGAGGCCTAGCGAGCGCACGAGAGTGCGGCGCCCCAGCGACTCACAGCGCCCCCGACCCGGAACGGCACCGCTTTCACCCCGTATCGATTACGTCGCCCCGTGCAGTTCGTCGGCTACGACACGGACCAGCCAGGACTCATCGTGAGCCACGCGACCGGCACGGACGCCGACGACCAGGAAACCGAGGATCAGGACGCCGACGGCTACGACCAAGACACCGGTGCGCTGGACACCCAGGGCGCTGGCGGTCCATACGACGTCGAATTTATCTCGCTCGATTCCGGCACCGAACTCGCGTACACCCTCGGCGAGCGCCACTGCGCCGGCACCGTCACCGACGAGGGCCACGTCCCCTGTTCGAATCCGACGGCACCGTACTGCCCGCAGCACCGCTCGACGTGGGTCTGTGCGAAGTGCACCGGGACGTGCCTGAAAGACGAGATGGACTGCGTCGAGGAGCACGCGATCTACCTCGCGGCCTTCGCACCGGACGTGTTCAAAGTCGGCGTGACGAAGGCGTGGCGACTGGAGACGCGACTCCGCGAGCAGGGCGCAGATCGCGGCGCGCTCCTCCAGACGGTCCCGGACGGTCGTATCGCGCGAGAGCGCGAGGCCGAGATCGCCGCCGAAATCCCAGATCGGGTCCGCGTGCCGACGAAGCGTGCGGGGCTCCACCGAGACGTCGACGGCGACGCCTGGGACGCGCTGCTCGCGGAGTACGACGTCGACGACGCCGACCGCTTCGACTTCGCGTACGGACTCGACCTACGTGATCGCCCCGTCGCCGAGACGATCGCCACCGGCACCGTCCGCGGCGTTCAGGGTCGCCTCCTCGTGCTCGATCACGCCGGGAGCACGTACGCCGTCGACCTCCGCGACCTCGTGGGGTACGAGGCGACAGCGGAGGCGACGACGCGCGACGTGCAAGCGAGTCTTGGCGCGTGGGGTTGATCCGTGCTACCGGGCAATTGCGTTCCGCCCCCTCTCCCGGCGCCGTACCCCAATTAAACGGATCAAATTCGGATAAATCCGGAGTCAGTACCTGCAGTATACATAGTCGGTCGGGGTCTCGTGTCGGGTGCAATGAACCGAACCACAATCGCGAGCGTCCTCGTCGCGGCGCTGGTGCTGCTTGCCGGCTGTTCCGGCGGGATCACCGGCTCCCAAGACGGGACCGCGACCGACGGATCGACGACTACCGCGGCACAGTCGACGACCGCCGCGACAGACAGCGGCACGCTGAACCTCTACGTCAGCGACGAACAGAACGCGATCAGTGACTTCGAACACCTCAACGTCACGATCACCAGAGTCGGCCTGAACCCGGCCGACGACGATGGCGACGATGCTGGCGATGGTGATTCGGACGACACCGGGGAGAGTGGTGACGACACGAACGAGAGCGACGACACCGCGGCCAACGCCGAGAACGTAACTGCGACGGCGACCGAAACCCAGACTGAATCGCCCGAGATGGAGACTGAACCGGACGACGACGCCGACGACGGTGAGGGCGAGTGGGTCGAATACGAGGTCGACAACCGGACCGTCGACTTGACGCGCCTGCAGGGCGCGAACGCGACGAAGCTCTCGTCGTTCGACGTTCCGAACGGAACCTACGAGAAGGTCTTCGTCTACGTCTCCGAGGTGAACGGGACGCTGAAAGACGGCAGCGACCAGCGCGTGAAGCTCCCGAGCGGGAAGCTTCAGTTGAACTCGGAGTTCACCGTCGGTAACGGCGAGTCGGTCGACTTCGTCTTCGACATCACGGCAGTGAAGGCCGGCCAGAGCGGGAAGTACATCCTCAAGCCGGTCATCTCCGAGTCCGGGACCGACGTCGAGATCGACCGGATCGACGAAGATGAAGACGAGGACGACGAGAAAGGCGCGAACGGCGCTGAGAACGGCGACCGAGGCGACGCGAGCGAGCAGTCCGCAGAAGCGACTGCTGCGTTGAACGCCAGTTTCGTCGGCAACGTCACGCAGGGCGAGAACGCGACGATTAGCGTTATGCAGAACGGCTCCGCCGTCGCGAACGCGACCGTCGCTGTCGGCGACGAGCGAGTCGGGACGACCGACGCTGACGGCACGGTCACGATCTCAGTTCCCGACGATGTTGAGGAACTCGACGTGACGGTAACCCGCGGCGACGCCGAAACCGAACTGACAGTCGAGTTCGAGACGGAATCGTCCCGAGAGACGCAGTCGACGACGCAATCGAGTAGCGACGGCGGAACGTCGACCGCGACGAGCTAACGCCGCGACGATCACAGAGCGGCACCGACGCAGCGGCATCCCCCGCTTTCTGCTTCTGCCCTCCGGATTTCCTCGTGGTCAGTCCCCAGCCGCGGGCGTCGCCGCCGGCGTCTCCCGCGTCCGCAGGTAGGTGATCACGAAGATACCCGTCGCGACGCCGATGAACGCCGCGGCGGTGAGAAACGCCGCGGTCGTCGAGACGGCGTCTTTGATTCCGCCGACGAGGACGGGACCCGTGACCTGCCCGACCTTCCAGGCGATCGACCGAAGCGACATACTCGACGCCACCGAATCGAGCGTCTCGCCCTCTTCGACGAACAGCGCCATACTCGCGGGCAGTCTGACGCTGTCGGCGATACCGAGGACTCCGTAGGCGGCGAAGAGCGCGAAGAACGCGCCGCCGAGCACCTGCGTCCGGCCGAACGCGTCGAAGCGAACCGGCTGGATCGCCCCCTCGAACACGAGTGCGAACGGAATGAGTGCCGTCCCAAGCCCGTACAGGAGCGCGCCGACGGCGACGAACCAGTACCGCCGGCCGATCCGGTCGGTCAGATCGCCCATATACCCCTGGAAGATCGACTTCGTTAGCTTCCCGCCGGCGAGGATCCACCCGATCGCGAAGGCGTTGATCCCGAACTCGGTGCGCGCGAAGATCGGCAAGAAGATGATGACGGCCATCTTTCCGACCGAGAAGCCGACCCGGAAAATAACGAGCGCGCGGATCATCGGCCGGCTCAGCAGGGATCGAAACGTCTCCATTCCGGTCGCCTCGTCGGGGTCTTTCTGCCCGCCCGGGTTGTCGCGGAGGTAGCGCCACACGAGGACGAGCGCGAGGAACGTGATCGCCGTCAGCGCCGCGTACGCCCAGACGAAGTCGTAGGTGTAGAGCAGATAACCGCCGATGACGTCGCCGGCGAGGCTCGAGAAGGCGCCGACCTGATTGTACGCGCCGAGCCAGCGGCCGCTGCCGTCCTCGGGGCTGATCTCGCCGACGACGGCCGAGCCGGTGATCCAAAGCAGGCTGGCGCCGAGACCCTGCAGGACCCGAATCAAGATCACGTGCACCGAGTTCTCCACCATCGCGAACCCGACGAAGACTGCGACGTTGATCGCCAGACCGGCGAGCAGGAAGTGCTTGGCGTTGCCCGTGTCGACCTTCCGACCGAGCGGGAGGACGACGAGCAACTGCGCGATAGCGAAGGCCGTCCCGAACAGTCCCTCGACGACGCCGGTAGTGCCGAACTGGTCGGCGTAGAGCGCCAGCGCGATCAGGATCGTCGAGTAGGCCTGGCTCCGGGCGAAGGCGACCCCGGACAGCGCGGCGAACTCCCGGTCGCGCAGGAGTCCGAGCGCTCCGCTGGGGTGTCCTGTCATTGCGTGTTCGAATCGCCGCCGTCGACGGAATTAAACGGCACTATTCGGGGAGCCACAGGGGTGTGTTGCCGGGTGCCGTAGATGAGCTCGGACGGCGCGTCGTGTGCGGTCTACTCACCGGACACAGCGCCGTCGCTCGCGGACGTGAAAACGGTATGAATGGTGGACAGCGAGATTGCCCGGCGTTCCGGCACGGGGAATCCCGGTTGCCTCCTCCACCCCGCGATCCTCCGAGCGACGAACGTTCACTGGTTCGCTGCTCGCTTCCGCGCCTGACGGGGTGCCAGCGACGAATCGTGGCAGACCGGCCCTGCGGCCGGCGTTCACGAACCGCCGTCCCCGAAGGACGAGGTTTCTACGTTGGCTTCCGGGGCCCGTGTCGGTCTGACCGGACGCCCCCGGGTTCGGTCCCCACTAAAGGCCAAAGTTGTGGGTGGAGAGCAGGGCCTAGCTGCCCGACCTAGTCCATCAATACGTAGACCGGGGCCACATAAGGGGCTTTCGACTCACAGAGTCGACGATCGCCGGACGCCGTCGGGGACGATCCGGACCCGGTCACGTTGTCGTGTCCGTTCAGCGGAGCACCGCTCGGGCGTAGCTTCCCGCAGTGACGGCGACGACGGAGGCTCCCGTGACGACGATCCACCGGTGGTTCTCGATCCAGGCGTACTCCGCAGGGAAGCTGAAGAGCAGCGTCGAATCGATCGACAGCGCCCACAGCAACGAGAACAGCACCATCGCCAGCGCGGAGACGAGCGCGACGCCGGCGAGCGTCTGCGGGTCCGAGCGCTCCTGTGCACCGGCCAGAAAGACGACGATGTCGAGGAGCGCGAGGACGCCGACGATCGAGACGCCGAGGGGACCGGCGGCGTAGTACTCGGCGACGCCCACGTCAGGTGCTGTGATCAACAGGGCGGGCGCGAAGACGACGCCCGCGAGGAGGAGACACACGACTGCACCGATCGTCGGGGCGACGGATCTGAGATTCATACTCGTCTCACGTGTCGATTGGCTCGCGTGTAAGCGCTTCGAGACCTATCGGAAGTCGAGACTGCCCGGTCCGCTCGTCTCCCGGAAGGGAAACCGGTAAGCCACCACCCCCTCGTTCTCGACTATGGAGCGCGTAGCGATCATCGGCGCGTCGATGACCCAGTTCGGGCAGCGCGAGGAGTGGATCCGCGGGCTGCTCGCCGAGGCGGGCAGTGCCTGCCTCGACGACGCTGGCGTCTCGGCGGACGCCGTCGATCACCTGTACGTCTCGAATATGGCGAGCGGAGAGTTCGAAGGGCAGACTGGCGTCCCGAACGCCCTCGCCCACGACCTCTCGGCGGTCCCCGCCTACACCGCTCGGATCGATCAGACGTCGTCGTCCGGCGGCGCGGGCGTGTACGCGGCCTGGCAGTCGATCGCCTCCGGCGCCTCGGAGATGACGCTTCTAGTCGGCGGCGAGAAGATGACGCATCGATCGACCGCGGAGGCGACGGACGTCATCGCGTCGCTGACGCACCCCGTCGAGTACAAACACGGCGTCACGCTCCCTTCCTTTGCGGGGCTGACGGCGCGACACTACCTGGACAAGTACGACGCACCGCGGGAGTCGCTCGGCAAGGTCGCAGTGAAGAACCACAAGAACGGCGTCGACAACCCCCACGCGCAGTTCCAGAAGGAAGTCGACCTCGACACCGTCTTGGAGTCGCCGATCGTCGCCGACCCGCTTCGGCTCTACGACTTCTGTCCGATCACTGACGGTTCGGCGGCGCTGCTGTTCTGTCCCGAGTCGGTCGCCCGCGAATACGCCGACGAGTACGCGGTCGTCTCCGGGATCGGCGGCGCGACGGACACTCATGTCGTTCACGAGCGCGCGGACCCGACGACGATGGGCGGCGTCGTCAACTCCGCAGAACAGGCCTACGAGATGGCCGACTCGGACCCCGACGACGTCGACGTCGCGGAACTCCACGATATGTTCACTATCCTGGAGTTCCTCCAGTCGGAGGACCTCGGCTTCTTCGAGAAGGGCGAAGGGTGGAAGGCCGTCGAAGAGGGCGTCACCGACCGCGACGGCGAGCTCCCGATCAACACCTCGGGCGGACTGAAGTCGAAGGGCCATCCCCTCGGCGCATCCGGCGTGGCACAGGTGTACGAAATCTACCAACAAGTCACTCGGAACGCCGGCGCACGACAGGTCGACGCCGAGACCGGCCTCGCCTGCAACGTCGGCGGGTTCGGAAACTGCGTGACGACGACGATCCTGGAGGGACAGCTATGAGCGACGAGTCAGACACCGGCGACGACGAGCAGACGATGGAAGCGTACCGCTACCCCGATGGGAGCATCACGTACCCCGGACACCCATTTGGGCCCGGCGGCGAGGAACCGACCGGAACGGTCGACCTGAGCGAGTACGTCGCCGAGGTCGTCACGTGGACGACGTCGACAGCGACGCCGCCCGGCGTCCGACAGCCGAACACGCTCGCGATCGTCGAGTTCGACGTCGACGGCGAACCCGTCCGTGCCATCGGACAGGTGACGACCGAGGAGATCGAGGTCGGCGACGAGGTCCGTCCGGTCTACTGCGCGGAACTCCGCGATCCCGAGAAGGGCATCCGCGAACCGGCGAGCCAGGAGTGGGACGGCTTTCGGTTCGAGCCCACAGAGTGACTTAGATTGCGTCGCGGACGCGGCGGGTGATCTCGTCCACGTCGTAGTCGTCTTCGGCTTTATCCCAGACGATCTCGTCGTCGACCGCAACAGTAAGAACGCCGTGGTCTCCGGTCACCAGAGCCACGCGATCAAGCCGGCCGCCGAACTGTTCGAGTAGCGCGTGCTGGATCTTCTCGGCGCGTTCGAGGAAGCCACAGGGAACGCAGTATTCGATTTCGATAGCGGACATCTGTCTTCGGAACGTTGGCTCTGTGCCCTGTTAAGCGCGTCGTGACCGACGTTCCGTCTCGGAGTCAGACTTTTGTCCGCTGACGCCGTATCCGTACATTGGTATGTGTTACCATACATACCAGCTGAAGGCGCTAGCGGAGGAGCGACGAGCGCAAGCCGCACGGCGTGAAGAGGAGACGGAGGACGAAATCCGTACCGACGATGTCGAGGAAGGCGTCACCGAGGAGCAAAGCCCCGAGAAACGAACCAAGCCACAACCAGTCGGGTTCGCCTGAGCACCCGGAACCGCACTATTTCGACCCCGGACGGCGTGGTCGGTCGCTGCGACGACTGGACCGACCACGTCGACGTTCACCCGAGCCGATTCCCGAACAGCGGCCGCCAGTACAGCAGCGCGACCGTCAGTAAGAATACGACCGTCGACACGTCGTAGGAGAAGTCGAACGTCGCCGCGACGACGGCGGAACTGCCGCCGAGCACCCCCGAGAGAATCGACGCCAGAATCGGCCACGAACAGGAGACACACGAGAGCAAGCCGACGATCCCCGAGACCGCTGCGCCGGCGGCGTCGATCACCGTCGCGTACACCAGGTACGCCAAGGCGACGTAGCCGACGATGCGGGCAGGCATCAACACGAGCGCTGCCCACGGCGTCGAGACGACCGGCGCTGGCCCCCACCCCGGGGCGAGCGTCGCCAGCCGGACGCCGAACTCACCGGCGCCGGGACGCATCGCCGTGACGAGAACGCCGCCGGCGGCCGCCAACGCGACGAAATAGAGGACTGCAACCGCGGCCGCTCGGCGGCGCGTCCGCTCGTCTGCCGGTGCCGGGTCGGTCTTCCAGACGGCGACGAGGCCGACGAAGATCCACGCGAGGCCGTAGACCGCATAGCGTGGCTGCGTGATCGTAATTCCGGACAGGAGAACGTACGCGACCGAGAGCACCGCGAGTGTGTTACCGATCAGCGCGGCGTAGAGAAGATCGCGCGTGTCGACGCTGACCGCGCGTGCGACGGACATTATACCGCCAACGCGTCGACGACGACGGCGAGCAGCAGCGCCCCGAGGTACGCGTTCGATGCGTGGAACGACCGGAACGCCGCGGCTTCGGTCTGTTCGTAGTGCAGGCGGATTGCGAAGTAGAGGAAGATCGCGCCGAAGACGACGGTCGTGAGCGCGTACGCCAGCCCGAGCGCCTGCATCGAAGCCATCGCACCCGCGGCGACGAGCGTCGCCGCCAGATACCAGAGGATGTGTTTGCGGGTCGTCGTCTCACCGCGGACGACCGGCATCATCGGGAAGCCGCCGCGCTCGTAGTCGTCCTTGTACGCGAGCGCGAGGTTGTAGAAGTGCGCCGGCGTCCACAGGAAGATGATCGTCGCGAGCGCGATCCCGCCGAGACCGATCTGTCCGTCGACGGCGACCCAGCCGATCAGCGCCGGGAGCGCGCCCGCCGCGCCACCGATGACGGTGTTCTGAACCGTGTTCGGCTTCAGCAAGAGCGTGTAGACGACGCTGTAAAACAGGATCGCGGCGACGCCGAGCACGGCCGCGAGCACGTTCACCCACGCGAACAGTGCGATGGACCCCGCGGCCAGGAGAACGCCGAATGCGAGAGCGTTGCGGACGGGGACGAGGTCGGTCGCAAGCGGCCGGTCGCTCGTCCGCTGCATCCGACGGTCGATGTCGCGCTCGAAGACGTGGTTGAACGTCCCGGACGCTCCGATCGACAGGACGCCGCCGCCGAGCGTCGCGAGCACGACGCCGATCGTCAGGCCGCCGTTCGTCGTCGCCGCGAGGGCCATCCCGGCGGCCGCGACGAGACAAAGTAGCCACATCAGCCGGGGCTTCGTCAGCCGGACGTACGCCTTCGCGGTCGCGACCAGCCGTTCCCGGCGGTCGGTCGGAATATCCGGTTCATAGGAATTCTCGACCGGAGGGTCGAGATCGATGCTATCGACAGGCTCTTCGGAGGGGTCACCCGTCTCCCGTTCGAGGCTCCACGCGAGCGCGGCCACCAGCGAAACGAAGATTCCCATCCCGACGGTCAAGTGCGCCGCCGAGAGCGTTGCGTCGGCACCACCGACGGCGACGAACGCGCCGAGGGCCGCCTGGACGGGATAGAGGAGCCCCGCCAAGAGCGTCGCCCCGAGGACGCGTCGTCCCGCGCCAGCGCGCACAGCCGAGACGACAGTTACGACGCCGAGGGCACCGACGGCGACGGCCAGCAGTCGATGTCCGACTGCGAGCCACCCAGCGGCCGACGTCGGCGACGTCCAGCCATCACCACAGATCGGCCAGGCCGTACACGACGCGGCCGCGTCTGTGAGGGCCGTAGTTGCACCGACGAGCAAGAGGAGATAGACGCCGATGGCAGTCGCTGCGAGCAGATTGTGGAACCGATTGTGTGTTGCAGTCGACGCCACGAAAGTCACCTATACGCCGTTAGGAATCACCGTACTTAGGGTCCCCGCTTTCCTGACCGCAGTCGGTCCGTGAGGCAGCAAAGTATCGGACAATATGTGGACTACTGCACACGCCACCCGGTCGCAGTCGACTGATTGCGACGAGCAGTCTGTTGCAGACGGTACGATAGAGTGACCGAAGTCAGCAACTATTTACGTGGTACTTCCTAACTCCGCACCGATGCGAAAGACGCGTTTGGCACTCGTTTCACTGCTTACGGTGGTGGTGGCGGGCCTCGTCGCGGATCCGGTTGCCGCACAAGCGTCCGCCAGCGCAGAACTCATCAATGGGTTGAACGGGAAACTGCTGTACATCGCTGTCCCGATCACCATCCTGGTAGAGGTAATCCTCCTCTACACGGTGGTGAAGTTCAGGAACAACGACGATCCGTCACCGACCCAGGAGAACCGTCGCCTAGAGATCACGTGGACGATCGCGACGGCGATCATCCTCCTCTTCGTCGGTGTGGCCTCCTACGGCGTCCTCGCAAACGAGAACGTCACTGCAGGTCCCGAGATCGAGAGTAACCAGGAACCCGTCGTCGTCCACGCCGAAGCGTACCAGTGGGGCTGGGAGATGTCGTACCCCGAATCGGGTAACTTCTCGACCGGCACCGAGATCGTAGTCCCGAAGGACCGACCGGTCCGCATTCAGGTGACCTCGCGGGACGTGATCCACGGTTTCCACGTTCCGAAGTTGGCACTCAAAACGGACGCGATGCCTGGACAGGTGAACACCGTCCAGACGGTCCCCTACGAGGAAGGGACGTACCAGGGCTACTGTACTGAGTACTGTGGCGTCGCTCACTCACAGATGTACTTCACCGTCGAGGTCGTCTCTCAGGACGAATACCAGCAGTGGCTCGACGAACAGCAGAGTAGCGAGTAACCGCGCACCCGCTTTTCGGGTTTCTTCGGTCCGTGAGCGGCCGCTACACGCAGCCGTCTACTTTCTCTGTCCCGCAGGTCGACGAGTGCTGACGATAACCGAAAAAGCGGTCACGCGTTCGGATCTGCGTCTGAGACTGCTTCTTCCGCCGGCGCCTCGCGGTCCGAGCCACGCTCTTCGAGAATCCGGTCGATGATCCGTCCGGTCGAGAGCAGTTCATCGTCGTACCGTGGTTCCCGGGCCGACGCGCGATCGACCTCACAGTCGATCCCCCGTCCTGCGAGTGCGTCGCGGAGCGCGTCGGCGTCGTGGTGCTGGTCGTGCCCGAGCACGATGACGTCGGGATCGATCCGCTCGATGGGGACGAAGATGTCTTCGCGGTGCCCGAGGTGCGCATCGGTGACCATATCGAGTGCTCCGACGACGTCGCGGCGCTGTCGATCGGGCAACACCGGACGCTCCTTGTGTGTGACGTTCTCTCGTCGGGCGACGATGACGTGCAGTTCGTCACCCATCGCGGCCGCTTCCGAGAAGTAGTGGATGTGGCCGGGGTGGATGAGGTCGAACGTTCCCTGTGCGACGATCCGGCGGGTCACCGGTAGGACCCCCCGGACTCCCGATAGCCTCCGCCGAGATCGCCGTAGTCGAGATCGAGGTCGTCCTCGGTGAAGTCGAAGAAGTTCTCTGGGTCGGGCAGGTCGACGTCGAGGACGGGAAGGTCGCGAACCTCACCGCTCTGGTCGAACGCCTGCCAGTCAGTCGGGCCGTACGGATGACCGAGGATGATGTGGACCTGGCCTTGGCCGAAGGTGTCCAGATCGGCGTCGCTCGGCCGGAGGACGCCGTTCGGGTGCGAGTGGATCGACCCCACCGCGTGGCGGTCGTTCGGGATCATATTGCTGTCGACGGTGGCGCTCGTCGGATCCGATCGCGTCCCCGGGACGATCAACACCTCCGTGATGACGGTGCCCGACCGATCGAGATCGAAGTGACGGGCGTCTTCGCCGCGGAGAAAGCCCATATACTCGTTCGGATGTGTCTCGCGGGATGCCTCCCGTGCGAAGTCGAGCGCGTCGGCGGCGATGCCGATCACCTCACTCGACCGGAAGAGTCGCATATTCGATTCTCCGGTTCGTCGCCTTCTAAGCGTTCCGGTCGGATTCTGACGAGACCGGCCGACCGCGCCGTCCGGCGACGGCGTCGGAGGCACGCGTCCCGTGCGCGCGGATTGTAAAGTCTTAACCGCGACGCACCACTTCTCGCCAGTATGACCGCCGATAACGCCGGGGATTCCGGCGGCGCGTCCGCTCCGGATTCGGAGACGGACTCGCGACCTATCGTCTACGATCTCGCACCGAACTGCACGCTCGAAGACGTCGAAGAAGGCGAACGGTACCACGCCGTCGTCAACGGCGTCGTCGAATACGGCATCTTCGTCGACATCTCCGACGAGGTGTCCGGGCTCGTCCACGAGTCGAACCTCGATCGCTCCTACGAGGTCGGCGATCGCCTGACCGTCACGCTCGAAGAGATCAAAGAGAACGGCGACCTCGCGTTCGACGTTTTCACCGAGTCGACGTACCAGACCGTCGTCGTCGATCACGAACCCGATATCACGCCGATCGCGGGACTGAGCGCCGGCGACGAAGTCCACATCGAAGGACAGGTCGCCCAGATCAAACAGACCGGCGGCCCGACCGTCTTCCGCATCGCCGACGAGACGGGAATCGTCTCGGCGGCGGCGTTCCGCGAGGCGGGCGTTCGCGCCTTCCCGGCCGTCGACCTCGACGACGTCGTCCGAATCGGTGGCAGCGTCGAGTCCCACGACGGCTCGCTCCAACTCGAAGTCGACTCGATGACTCGACTCGACGGCGAGGCGATGGCCGACGCCCGCGAACGCCTCGACGCCGCGTTCGAGGAACGCGCAGCGCCCGAGGACGTCGAGCCACTCGTCGAGTGGCCGGCGTTCGAGAAACTCCGTGACGACCTGCGTGAGGTCGCCCGCCTGCTGCGACGGACGGTGCTCGAAGGGCGTCCGATCCGCGTTCGGCACCACGCCGACGGCGACGGGATGTGCGCCTCCGTGCCGGTTCAGCTGGCGCTGGAGAATTTCATCGAGGCCGTCCACGACGACGACGACGCCTCGCGGCACCTCGTCAAGCGGCTTCCCTCGAAAGCGCCGTTCTACGAGATGGAGGACGTCACGCGCGATCTGAACTTCGCGCTCGAAGGCCGCGCGCGGCACGGCCAGCGGCTCCCGCTCCTCCTGATGCTCGACAACGGCTCCACCGAGGAGGACGTCCCCGCCTACGAGAACCTCGCACACTACGACGTGCCGATCGCGGTCGTCGACCACCACCACCCCGACCCGGAGGCGGTCGACGACCTCCTCGACGCCCACGTCAACCCCTACCTCTACGACGAGGACTACCGCATCACGACGGGGATGATGTGCGTCGAACTCGCGCGGATGATCGACCCCGACGTGACCGAGGAACTCCGCCACGTCCCGGCCGTCGCGGGCCTGGCCGACCGCTCGAAGGCCGAGGCGATGGAAGACTTCGTCTCGCTCGCCGAGGCGGAGGGCTACGACCGCGAGCGCCTGCTCGACGTCGGCGAAGCGCTCGACTACGCGGCGCACTGGCTGCGCTACAACGACGGGCAGTCGCTCGTCAACGACGTGCTGAACGTCGGCTGCGACGACGAGGACCGACACCAGGAGCTCGTCGACTTCCTCGCGAGCCGCGCCGAGCGCGACGTCGAACGGCAGATGGACGCCGCCGCTTCCCACCTCGAACACGAGCGGCTGGAGTCCGACGCCCACCTCTACACCGTCGACCTCGACGAGTGGGCGCACCGCTTTACCTACCCCGCGCCGGGGAAGACCACCGGAAAGCTCCACGATCGAAAGGTCCGCGAACACGGCGAGCCGGTCATTACGATCGGCTACGGTCCCGACTTCGCCGTCCTTCGGTCCGACGGCGTCCGCCTCGACATCCCGCGGATGGTCGCCGAACTGAACGAGGAGGTCGTCGGTGGCGGCGTCTCCGGCGGTGGCCACCTCGTCGTCGGATCGATCAAGTTCGTCAAGGGGATGCGCACCGAGGTCATCGAGAGCCTCGTCGACAAGATGGCCGACGCCGAACTCGACGAGGAACTCTCCTCGCAGGCCGTCGTCGACACCGAGGCCTGATACTGTCGGACAGCAGTTGTGAACTATATTGGCACCCACGGAGTGCCGATAATCTTCACACAGTTCTGTCCGACAGTATGAGCGCACCGCCGGAAGCGCAGACGCGGACCGCACTTCTCACTCGAAGTCCACCGTTCGACGAAGGACGAAGCCGGCGAGCGACGCCGCCGAAAGCGCACCCAGTACCATCGTGAGCGTCCGCTTTCGGTTCTGCGTTCGATTGCTCGTTCGTTCGCCGCTCGATACGCCGGCTCCGGCGGCGTCCCAATCCGCTGTGAAGACCCGTCCGTAGTACGTCGCCGCCGCCTCGCCGTCGAGTGCGAGGGTGACTTCCCTGTTCTCGGTCGCCGCGTGTTCGTTCCAGTTGAGACTGCCGACGATGACTGTCTCTCCGTCGATCACCGCGCCTTTCGCGTGGACTTTCCCGAACCGTCCGGCCGGGCGAGCGATCCGCGCCTCGATCGGGAGGCCGCGCTCGCGGAGGCGCATCGTCTGCTCGACGACCGCCTGGTTCGACTCCGCGTCGTACCACGCGTTCGAGAGGAGGATACGAACCTCGACCCCGCGTTCAGCGGCCGCGACGAGCGACGCGAAGTAGGGGCCGTTCGAATCGAGCCGTGGCGACAGGACGGCGATTCGGTCCTCCGCGTCGGCGATCTCGCTCCTGACGGCGGCTCCCGCGTTTCCGGGAGCCGTCAGTACTCGCACGTGCTCGATCGCGACCGTCTCGGGGTCGAATTCGGTATCGTACGTCGCCGACGCCGGGTCCTCCTCGACGAACGAAGCAGTCCGGCGGTGTTCGCGCCACGGCACGGCGTCGATGCCGTCGGCGTCGTGAGCGAAGACGGCCGCGAGTTCGTCGGCCGTCCGTCCGGAGTGAACGCGGACTCCCCAGCCTCGGCTGTCCCGACCCCCGGTTCCCGCCGGCTTCCAGTTCTCCGTCAGCACGAGCGCGTCGTCGTCGCTGACGGCGTACTTGGGGTGGTGATACGAAAAGCGCGCGTGCGGGCCGTCGATCACGCGGACGTCGACACCGCCCGCGACGAGGCGATCGAGTTGTTCGCGCTGATTAGTCGTCATTCCGCCGACCGGGCCGCCTTCCAGGAGCACGCGCACACGGACGCCACGGTCGGCCGCGGCGAGGAGCGCGTCGGCGACGCGCGGGGAGGCGAACGTGTAGCCGGCGAGCAGGACCCGCGTCTCGGCGCGCTGGAGCGTTTCGAGCGGCACGTCGGGCGAATCCGGGAGAATGAAGGCCGTCGCGGTCGCCGGTCCCGTCGCGACGACCGGGCGCGGAGACAACCCACGCGGCGTCCACTGGCCGGTCGTCGCGTTCAACCGTTCGCCTTCGCGAGCGCGGTCGTAGGCGACGCGATCGACGACGACGCCATCTCGACGAAGGACGAGTCGCTCACCGGCGTTCGAAAGCGAGAGCGAGGCTCGTACGACCGGCACGTCGACGAACGCTCGCGTCGCGTTCGGCGTCGCGGCCAACGCGACGAGGCCGGCGGGCGGGACGCTGACGTTCGACTCACCGTCTGAGAGCGTCAGGTTCGACGCACCCGCGCCGTCGACGACGACAAATTCACCGACGTCACCATCTGCGACTGGGTCCGGAAACGTGGCGACGATGTGCGGCCCTGCGGGTGGTCCATCGGTGGCGTTGGCCGCGGGTGAGATGTGACCGGTTCCCGAAGACGCGGCCGCAACGGGCGCGACGGGTCCAGCGATCCCGGCAGCAACGAGGAGGAGCACGCAGACGAGCCGATACGCTTCAGGAGAGACAGGTCGCTGGACGGTTGTCCGATTAGCCGCGACATAGCGGCCCGCGGTCCCCGTACGACGCGCTCGTGATGCCACGGCGCGTCTGGCCCGGCGATCCTATTTGAACGTACGCAGTCGCCGTCGGGTTACGCCGTCGGCGCTTCCGCGTCGGCGTCGCCGTCTCCGAGCGCGTCGGTCGCGAGGTCGGCCTCATGCTGGACGAGGAAGGAGTGTTCGTCGGCGTACTCGGCGACGGTTTCGAGGGCCTCCTCGGTGCCGATCTGTCGGAGTGCCCACGCCGCGGCGGCGCGGACGGTGTCGCTCTCGTCGTCGGCCAGCGTGTCCGAAAGCGGAGCAACGGCGCGCGTGTCGCCGATGAGGCCGAGCGCGCGTGCGGCGTACGGCCGAACGTTGTCGTTGTCCATCTCCAGTTTGTCCGCGATCGCCTGCGTCGCCTCCGTCGACCCGATCTCGCCGAGCGCGCGGAGCGTCACCTTCTGGAGCGCCGGGTCGGAGTCTGCGTCGACGTACTCGACGAGCGTCTCGACGGCCTCCGCTGCTCCATCACCCATCCGGCCGAGCGCCTTGATCGCCGCCTTGTCGCGGCGCTGGGCGAGCTGGTGCATCTCCTCGAAGGCCTCGGGGTTCGCCATCCGGACGAGCGCGTCCATACAGTGCTCCTGCATAAACTCAGACTGGAGGCTGTCCTTCGCGAGCAGCACCATATCGACGCGGCCGCGCTTCTCCCACTCTTTGAGCGCCGACAGCTCCGGCGGGTAGTCCTTGTAGTGACCCAGGACGTCGTAGAAGCCTTGCGCCATCAGTTGCTCGTTCGTCTCCAAGTCGTCCCACTCTTGGGCGTCTTCGAGGCCGGCTTCGAGGTCGTCGGTCGCCTCCAAGAGCGACGCGATCGTCTCGGCGTCCTCGTCGGCGTCGAGGTCCGCGGCTTCGACGGCCGCGATCGCGTCGTCGAGTGACGCCACGAGGGCGTCCTCGTCGTCACCATCGAGCGCGACGTCGGCGTCCAGCGTGTCTGCGACGGCGTCGGCGAAGGCCGAGACAACATCGACGATCTCGGACTCGCCCTGTTCGGTCCACTGGGTGTCGGCCACCTTCGACTGCGCGGACTCGATCTCGTCGACGACGTCGCTCGCGTACGGGCCACGCTGGGACTCCAGATCGTCGCGGAGGTCGGCGACGCGCGATTCGAGCTCCGCGCGCGGGTCCTCGGCGTCTTCGTCGTCCTCGTCGGGTTCGGGCAGATCCGCGGCTTCGAGGTCCGACTCGACCCCGTCGAGGTCGGACTCGACGTCGTCTAAGTCTGCCTCCGTCTCCGCGCCCTCGAGGGCGGATTCGACGTCGTCGAGGCGTTCGTTCAGGGTTTCGGGCGTCGCGTCTATCGACTCGTCCGACGCCGCCGTCTCCTCCGCATCGGCAGCCGTCTCGTCGTCCCCGTCGCTCATATGCTCGATATCCGTCCGTACCCGAAAAGAGCGTTTCCCTTCTGTCCCCGCGGCGTCCCGAACGCTCTTTATAGGGTCGCAGGTGCAACTGGGGCCAATGACCGCTCCGAGCGAGGACACGGCGGGCGACGTACACGAAACCAGCAGCGCAGGCGGGTCTGAAGATGCTGACGGCTCCGACGACACGAACGACTGGAACACAGACGCGTACGATGGGTCGCACTCGTTCGTCTACGAGTACGGCTCCGACGTCGTCGAACTGCTCGATCCGCAACCGGACGAGCGGATTCTCGATCTCGGCTGCGGCACGGGACATCTGACCGACCGGATCGGGGACTCCGGCGCGGACGTCGTCGGCATCGACCAGTCGGCCGAGATGATCGAAACCGCACGCGACAACCATCCCGACCGGCAGTTCGTCCGGGCCGACGCCCGCGATTTCGACGTCGAGGAACCGTTCGACGCCGTGTTCTCGAACGCCGCCCTCCACTGGATCCACGAGCAGGATGACGTCATCGACGCGGTGGCGGAGGCGCTTGCACCCGGCGGGCGGTTCGTCGCCGAACTGGGCGGTACGGGGAACGTCGGCATCATCGTCGGCGCGATCCAGGCCGAAGTGGACGCGCGCGGGTACGAACCGCCGGCGGAGCCCTGGTACTTCCCGACCGTCGGCGAACACGCCACACGCCTCGAAGATCACGGGTTCGAGGTCCGCTACGCGCGACTGTTCGATCGCCCGACCGAACTCGAGGAGGGCGAAAACGGCCTGGCGGCGTGGATCGAGATGTTCGGCGACCGACTCCTCGGCCCGGTGCCGGAAGCAGAGCGCGAGGCCGTCGTCTCGGCGGTCGAAGACCGACTCCGAGCGGAACTCTACGACGACGGGACGTGGACCGCCGACTACCGGCGGTTGCGGTTCGTCGCCGTCCTCGACTGAGCTACGGCGTGCGCGTGCTGGCGTTCTCCCGATCTCGTCGCTAGGTCGCGTCGAGATACGTCTCGGCGAGTCCGTCCAGCGCTTCGTGATGCTCGGTCGTGTGCGGCGCGGTCAGCGGCGAGACCGACACCTTGCCGTCGACGACCGCGCGGCGGTCGGTGCCTTCCGGATCCGGGATGTCGCCCGCGCGCATCATCTCCCATATCCCGTCGTGGAGTGTGATCCGACCGTTACCGTCGTGTTCGGCCGTCATCTCGTACAGCGTCGACGGGCGCGTGATTTCGAGCGGTGCGGGGCCGCTCTCCGGGTCGACGATGGGCGCGTTGATGTTCAGATACTCCGCCTGTTCGAACACGCCCGCGCCGAGCGCGTGTTCGAGCAGGTACGTCGTCGCGCGCGTCGCGTTCGCGAAGTCTGCGGGGTCGGTGGCCTGCTCTTGCCACGGCGTGTCGCCGTCGCCGGGGACGTACAGCGAGACGGCGATCGCCGGCACGTCGAAGAACGCCGACTCGACGGCCGCGCTGACGGTTCCCGACCGACCGAGGACGTACGCCCCGAGGTTCGCGCCCTTGTTACAGCCGGCGACGACGACGTCGACGTCCGGACACAGCGATTCGAGGCCGGCGACGACGCAGTCGGCGGGGGTGCCGTCGATCGCGTACCCCAGGTCGTGCTCGCGGACGGCGACGTCGTTCGAGAGTTGGCGTCCGACGGCGCTCTGGTCGTTTGCAGGCGCGACAGCAGTCACGTCTGTGAACGCCGAGAGCTCCTCGTACAGCGCCTGGAATCCGACGGCGTCGATGCCGTCGTCGTTCGTCAAGAGTACAGAGAGCGAATCGCTCATATCGGTATCTTCGCGGGACGGCGGAAAGGTGTACCGCCCGTGGCGGTCTTCAGACGCGGTATCCCGAATGGGATGGGTCAGCGAGACGGATCAGCGTGGGACGGTCCGGCTCACGCGACGACCTCGACGAACGTCTCGTCGTCGACGACGAGGTTGTACGCGCCCTCGTCGCCGTTCCACAGACAGAGGACGTTCTCGAACGCCAGCACGTCGCCGTAGTCGGCCGTGAGAAGCGCCTCGTTCAGCGGGTCGCGCGTGGTCGAGACCGCGTAGTGTTCGACCGACTCGCTGCCGTCGCCGATCTTGAACAGGGGGTTGGCGTCGTCGCTGTCGGTCAGGTCGCGGCTCAGCTTCACCGCGAGGAGATCGATTCGGTTCGTGACGTGTCGCTCTATCTCGGCCATCTTCGCGTGCCGATCCGGGTCGGCGAGGATGTCCGCGCGGCGCGCCCCGTCGAGGCGTAGAATCGCGTAGGAGAACTGTACCGTCTCGTTTCTGAACGTGCCGTCGCCGGGCGTGCGCCCGCTGGACTCGGGGACTGTATCCGGCGCCGAGTCGGCCGCAGACCCGGCTCCAGTCTCGGCCGTGGACTCCACGCCGGAGTCGGCCGTCCCGGCTTCGTCCAGGCGGTGCTGGAATGGCGGTGCAGCGACGTCGCGGCGGCGATCGAACGACCAGCCGCGATCGGAGGGGGCCTCGCCCGGCCACAGTCGGAGCGTCGGCGCGTACACCGACACTTCGGACGCCGGCGGCGCGAGCGCGCGCTCGACGTCGCGGAGCCCCGTGCTGGTGTTGCGGTCGGCGGGTGCGATGGCGACGAACGAGCCGTCGTCCGCGACGGCGTCGAGGTACTGCGACGCGACGGCCTCGGGGTCGTCGAGTTCACTCAAGACGTTCGCGAAGAGGACGAGATCGAACTCGCTCTCGGGCTCGAACGCCTCGGCGGTCTCGCGGTGAATCGTCGTCCGGAAGTTCCGTCCCGTCTCTTTCAGCATCCGTTCGAGCACGTCGGCCGACGCGGACGGTTCGACGGCGTGGTAGTCGACGACGGCGTCCTCCGGAAGGTAGTCGTGCAGCCCGAGCGCCGGCCCGCCGGTTCCCGCGCCGACGTCGAGGACGCGGAGCGTTCGGGGGAGGTGCTCACGCTCTGCGAGGTCGTCGAGCACGTAGCCGATCGCCGCGTAGTAATCGGAGAGGTGATAGATCGCGTACCCGAGCGCCGCCACCGCGTCGTACTCGACGGGGTTCTGCCGGTAGTAGTCCTCTTTGAGTCGGCGAATCGTCTCCCGTAACTGGTCGCCGCTCTCGCCGCGGTGCCAGTTCGCTCCGTAGCGCTCGACGAGCAGGTCTTCGAGGGCGAACGCGTACGGTTCGGGGAACGTGTCGGGTTCCCATCCCGGTTGCGGCGCGGGCTCGTCGCTCACCGGCACGAACGTGCCGTCTTCGCGCTCTCTGAGGCCGAGATCGTACGCCTCTTCGCGGAGGGTTTCGCGGACGACGGCCGGATGCGGCGTCCCGTCGATGTACTCGTGGATCTCTTCGGGGTCGATCGGGCGGACGTTTCGCAGGTACTTCGCGTTCGCGCGCACGGCCTCGCGGTCGATCATTCTGCGTCCCCGCGACCGTCTTCGGTCCTATCGCCGTGCTTCCGCTGTCGCTGTCTGGCTTCTTCGTACAACTGCTCGAAGGCGTCGCCCTCGGCGTCGGCGACGCGGCGTGCGGCCTCCGCGACGGCGTCTGCACCCTCGAAGGACTCCTGAATCTCCCGGTAGACGCGCGGGGTCCCCTCGGTCACGGTGTCGACGAGATCAGACAGTACGCTGGAGATCGGCGTCGCGAACTCCTCGCGGACGTCCTCGGCCGCCAGCGCGTACGCGAGGACCGCCGTGTGCGCTCCCGCCTGTACGGTCTCCATCGCCGAATCGTGTTCGGCGGGGTCCGTCTCGAAGACGTGGTTGCCGGCGTCCGCGATGGCATCGAGTGCGGTGTCTGTGAGGGGACCGGCAGCGTCGACGACTGCCGCCACGTTCCCGGGAGCGTTCTCCGGGGCGAAAAGCGGGTGCAGACTGACGCGCTCGCGGTCCGGCAGGTGTTCCTGCATCGCTTCCACGGGATCGGCCATCACGCCGGTAACGTCGAGCATCGCGCGCTCGGCACGCTCGGCGTGGGCCGCCACCGCGTCCCGGACCGCACTGATCGGCACGGCGAGACAGACCACGTCGAACGTTTCCGTCGTATCGAGCGCGACGGCACGACCCTCCACTGCGTCCGCGGCGGCGCTCGCGACGGCCCAGTCCCGGTCGGCGAACGCCACGTCGAACTCCGCCGCGAGCGTCTCGCCGGCCCAGCGACCCATCGCGCCGGCTCCGACGACGAGTACCTCCATCGCCGCCGACTACGCGCCGCCCCAATCAAAAGGGGTTCGGTGACGGTTTCGGGACCGACTCCGGACGACTTGTGAGCTACTGCCGGAATCAGCGCTGATATTTAGAGGAATACGTTTAACCGAGTGGTTACCCGTGTCTAGGTGGGGGAAAGGAGTCTGTACCGTCGCAAAACTGGCCGGTCGGCCAGACCGACAGCGTCCGCTGACGGCACAGCGACTGCTATCACCGTACAGTATGGGGATGAACACGCGATTATTCGCTCTATAACAATAGGGGAATAGGGACAGTAACCACCGATGAAGTTTCCCACGGTCTCCGGGAGAGATACACAGGGGCGTCGACTGACGCTTCCCGACGACTTGGACGGCGAACAGACGCTCGTCGTCGTCAGCTTTCATCAGCGACAACGGTCGCTCGTCAACTCGTGGCGACAGTTCGCCTCCGAACTGTGCGAGCGGTTCGACCACTTCGGGTACTACGAGCTCACCGTCTGCGGCAAGGGCGGAATGCTTCCGCCCCAATCGATGGGCGGAATGTCGCCCGCGAGCGCTCGCCAGCGCACACACGACAATACGATCTTCCTCTCGGTCGACAAGCAGGCGTTCCGACGCCGACTCGGAATCCTCGGCGAACAGACGATCTACGCGTTTCTGCTCGAAGACGGCGACGTAGTTCGCCAGGCCGCCGGCGTACTCACGCCGAAGACTGGCGAGGCGCTGGAGTCGCTTCTTCAGTCGTATCGCGACGAGAAGCACCGCCAGCCGAACGGATCCGAGAGCGCCGGCGAGTCATCGAGCTGATCGTACTGTTTGAGCTGACGGGCGCGCTCCGTCAGAGCTGTAGTTCGATTGGGTGTTCGGTCAGGTTCTCGTAGCCGTCCTCGGTGACGACGACGAGATCTTCGATCCGAACGCCGCCGACTGCTGGGTTGTACAGCCCTGGCTCGATCGTAATAACGTGGCCCGGCCGCAGTTCGCCGCCGTCGGGCGAGACCCGCGGCAGCTCGTGTACGTCGAGGCCGACGCCGTGCCCCGTCGAGTGGATGAACCCCGTTTCCGTCGTCGGGTCCGAACGGAGCGTCGGCAGGCCCGCGTCCTCGTAGACGTCGCAGGCGGCGTCGTGGACGGCTTCACCGGTCACGCCCGCCTCGACAGCGTCGAGAGCGGCGTCGAGTGCCTCGTGGGTCAGCTCGAACCACTCGCGGACGGTCTCGGCCGGTTCGCCCTTCACGAACGTTCGCGTCATATCGGCGTGGTACTTCGTCGCCTTCGAGCGCGGGAAGATGTCGACGATGATCGGCTCGTTCGGCCGCAGCGGGCCGCTGCCGCGATTGTGCGGGTCCGCGGCGTCCGCACCGCAGGCGACGATGGTCTCGTCGAGCGCGCAGCCGTGGCGGAGCAGCGTGACCTCGATCTCCTCTTTGACGCGCTCGCTGGTCAGCACGTCGCCGTCGTAGCGGAGGATTTGGCGGTCGCCCTCGTCCGTGCCGACGGTTATATCGGACGTGTCGGCGTCTGCGTCATCTGATTCGACGACTGTGGCATCTTCGAGCAACTCCGCTGCCGCCCGCATCGCCGCTTCGTTGGCCTGCTGAGCCGTGCGAATGTGTTCGATCTCCTCGGGCGTTTTTCGCGCGCGGATATCCGTCACGACGTCCTCGCTCTCGGGTTCGACCGAGACGTCGCGCTCGCGGAGGCGGTCTGCGGGTCCGAGTGGGAACCGCTCGGGGGTGGCAACGCTGTCGACGCCGAGGTCGTCGAGCCACGCGGCGACGACGCGCGCCTTCGCCTCGCCTGCACCGTGCTCGGCGGCGAGCGCGCGGTAGTCGTGGTCGGCGAGTCGCGACACATCGTCGGCTCGGCTCTCTTTCTTGGCGCGACCGTACTCGAGCGCCGAGACGAGCAGCGCCGTCCTCTCGGGCGTGTAGACGGTCACGAACGGGTCGGGCGCGTCGAATCCCGAGAGGTAGCGCTGCGTCGAGTCCGAACTGTCGGCGTCGACGAGGTAGCCGTCGTGCCCGTCGGCGTCGAGATAGGCGTCGAGTTGCGAGAGATCGGGGTCCATAGCCGTTCGGTGGGGCGCGGTCGGATAAAGAACCACGCTTCGGGCGTCTTTCGGCGTCGGCCCGATCCTCGATCGCCCCCTCGATCGCCCTCGCGCGCCGGATTCGGACCACAACCGTATTACGGGCGCGCCGCGGTCGTTCGACTATGGCTGTCGAGAACGTCATCTGGCCGCGCTACCTCGACGCGTCCGTCTCCCGCGAGGACGGACGACGGGTCCCGCTCGACGACGCCGTCGAGGATCCGACGGTCGACGAGATCGCGCAAGCCGTCCAGCAGATCGGCTACGACGCCGTCATCGAACGCGACGTTACGCACCCCCGCGAGTGGGACGCCCGGGGGCGCGTGCTCGTGAAAGGCGCGGAGGACTCGACCAAGAACGACCTCGTGCAGGCGGTCGCCGCCTACGTCGGGATCCTCCGAGGCTGAGATGCAGCGCCTCGGCACCGTCTCTCGAATGGCACAGAACCTCCTCATCGTCCGCTGCGACGACGCCGACCACCCCGACATCGGCGCGGAGGCCGTCGACGAGTCGCTCGCGACGGTCGGCCGCGTCGTCGACGTCTTCGGCCCGGTCGCTCGCCCCTACGTCGCCGTCACGCCCGCGGGCGACGTGTCTCCGGCGTCGGTCGTCGGCAAGCGGTTGTACGCGCGCTGAGCGCGGTCGCGCTGCACCGCCGAGGCCCGAAACACAATTCCCATAGTGCGTCGGCCGTAAATCAGCGCGTATGCGAAGACGCGTCGCCGCCGGCGTCGGGTTCGCCGCCCTGCTGTTCTTGCTCGTGCAGCTCGGCGCGCTGGCGCTCGTGCCAACCTTCTACGAACAGGGGTATCAGACCGTCGAGGACCCCTCAGATCCGACGAACAGCCTGCTCTACATCGGCGCGATCCTCGTCGCGACGGCGGCGATGCTCGCAGCGTTCAAGTTCGACCTCGACTGGCTCGTCCAGGGGTTCGTCGTCCTCGCGGCCGCGTCGCTGGCGTGGTACGTCTTCTCGGTGTTCCTCTCGCCGCTGGCCGCGATCGGCGCGTCACTCGTACTCGCAGCGCTTCTGGTCGTCCACCCCGAGTGGTACGTCATCGACGCCGCGGGCGTCCTGATGGGGGCGGGCGCGGCGGGCCTGTTTGGCATCAGTTTCGGGCTCTTGCCGGCCATCGTCTTGCTCTCGATCCTGGCCGTCTACGACGCCATCAGCGTCTACGGCACCGAACATATGCTCGACTTGGCGGAGGGCGTGATGGATCTGAACCTCCCCGTCGTCCTGGTCGTCCCGACGACGCTCTCGTACTCGCTGTTAGATGCGAAAACGGCGGCCGTCGACGACGGTGACGAACTGTCGGCGACGTACACCGACGGTGCGGGCGCGGAGACTGCTGAGACGGCGTCCGAAGGCGATACCGAGTCCGAGAGCGACGAGTCCGACGAAGCACCGATGGCTGCCGCCGAGACACCTGCGGATGAAGACGGGGTCCCGGCAGACGAAGACGACGTCCGCGACGCCTTCTTTATCGGCCTCGGGGACGCCGTGATGCCCACGGTGATCATCGCCAGCGCGGCGTTCTTCCTCCCGGCTTCGCTCGCGCCGTCGCTCGGCGTCCCCGGGCTCCCGGCGCTCAACCTCCCGGCACTGACGGCGATGGTCGGAACGTTCGCCGGGCTGTTCACGCTGCTGTGGATGGTGCTGAAAGGTCGCGCTCACGCCGGACTTCCGCTTCTGAACGGCGGGGCGATCGGCGGCTACCTCGTCGGTGCGCTCGCTACCGGCGTCCCGCTTCTGACGGCGCTCGGGCTCTGAGGCCCGCGTCGTCTCACGGCTCAGTTGTCGTCGGCTTCCGCTTTTGCCCCTTCGCGGACGTGCACCGCCATCCCTGTCTGGAAGTCCGCCATCGCGTCGGCGGAGAGTTCCGCGCGGCCGACCGCGATGACGGTGTCGTCGTCGAGGACGACGGCGACCTCGTCGCCCGGCCGGACCGCCGGGTCGACGTCGCGGACGAACTTCGCGAAGGCGTTCTTGCCGTCGCGGACGAACGGCTCGCTCTCCTCGCCGACGACGACGCGGGCGGTCGGCCGGTCGAGCGCGTCGACGAGTCGTCGTCCGCCGGCGACGCCGAGGGTGAACCGGCCGTCGGTCCCGTAGGAGACGACGCGGCCATCCGCCGAGACGATCTGTCGCGGCCGGCCGCTCGTCGACCGGCGGATCGTCAACGACTCGCTGCCGTCGTCCGGAAACAGCGCCCCGCCCGCGCCCGCACCGAACTGGTAGTCGGCGATCGTCCGCAGTTCCGCGAGCGTCTTCTCGCGGTTCGCGTCAGTCATACCGGGTCGTTCCGGGCCGACCGTCAAGACACTCGCGGTCCGTGTCCGAAGGAAAGACATCCAGAATCTGCCTCCGGTGAGTGGCCGCCTGGGGCCTGAGTGCGGTTCTTCGCACACGAGATGATGTGCCATTTCTCACCCCTGTGTGCCGTTTCTCACTCCTATGCGTGACTCACTCACACTCACTGCGACTCGAAAACGTATATATACCGGTGGGAACTGGGGTTGTGGTATGGCTGTCAACGTGCGACTGGTCGCGGTCGGGGCACTGCTCCTCGTCGCGAGCAGTGGCCTCCTCTTCGAGACGGGCGTCAGCAACCTCCTCGCTGCCGCCGTCGCCGCGATCGCCGTCGCTGGCTCGACGCTCGCGCTCGTCCGTGCGGGTACGGGCGACGCTCGCGCCGCCTGAAACGACGCCACCACCCGACGGACGTCGCCTCCGATACCACGCTTATAACAGGAACGTCTCTTTTCGCTCCGAGAGGTCGAGGAACGTATCCGTTGCCTCGATCAGTTCTTCGGCCGTCGACTCCTCGAAGGCCATCACCTCGACGCGGACGCCCTCGTGGCGCAGATGCGAGCACAGTCTGGAGAAGTCGCCGTCGCCCGTACAGAGGACGACCGTGTCGACGTGGTTCGCGAGCGTGACGGCGTCGAGGCTCATCCCGACGTCCCAATCGGCCTTCTTCGAGCCGTCGCCGAACGTCTTGATCTCCTTGATCTTCGGCTCGAAGCCGATGTCGACGAGCGCGTCGAAGAAGCTCTCCTCTTCGGGCGCGTCCGCGCGGATGACGTACGCGATCGCGCGGGTGAGGTCGCGTCCGGCGACGCCCTTCTCCAACAGCGCGGAGTAGTCGATGTTCCGCGAGTAGAGGCTCTGGGCCGTGTGATAGAGGTTCTGGGCGTCTGCGAGCATCGCCACCCGCTGACTCGGGTGAATTTCGGTCATACAGTCTCTGGGGAGGCCACACTACATGAATGTCCGGTCCCGTCGGTCCCGGTAGTGCAGAGGTGATCCGCATCCGACGGCGAAACGTATATTATGTGGGAGGGATGTCTGTGAACTGTGACGCGCGCCACGACGTCCGCGACGGATTCGCCCCGTTCGCCAGCGGTACGTGGCCCTCTTTTCATCGGTAAAAAACGCGCGCCCTGACGCTCTAGGCGGGAGTGGCATCCCCGTCTTTGGCGACCTCACGACCGGGCGCGCACCGACGGTCGGCCGACGACCAACCGATACACCCTACCGACTGCGACTCGCAGTACCCCCTACCAACGATGACACAGATCGACTTCACCGGCGTGTTCCCCGCGATGACCACGCCGTTCACCGACGACGGACAGATCGACCACGAAACGCTCGCCGCCGACGCCCAGCGCCTCGAAGCCGCCGGCGTCGCCGGCCTCGTGCCCGCCGGATCGACTGGCGAGAGCGCGACGCTGACGCACGACGAACACATCGAGGTCGTCGAGACGGTCGTCGAAGCCGTCGACGACGTCCCCGTCATCGCCGGTTCCGGCTCGAACTCGACCCACGAGGCGCTCGACCTCTCACAGCGCGCTGCCGACGCCGGCGCTGACGGATTGCTCCTCATCTCACCGTACTACAACAAGCCCGAGCAGGCGGGCCTCCGCGAGCACTTCCTCGCGATCGCCGACGCGGTCGATCTCCCACAGATCGTCTACAACGTGCCGAGCCGCACGGGCCAGAACATCGAACCCGAGACGGTCGCTGCGCTGGCTTCACACGAGAACATCACGGCGTACAAGGCCGCGAGCGGCGATATCAGTCAGATTTCCGAGGTAATCGAATACACACGCGACGAAGACCTGTCGGTGCTCGCGGGCGACGACGCGCTGACGCTGCCGATCTGTTCGCTCGGCGGCCGCGGCGTCATCTCCGTCGCCGGCAACGTCGAACCCGAGCGGATGGTCGACCTCGTCGATGCCGCGCTCGAAGACGAGATGGACCGCGCCCGCGAGCTCCATTTCGAGCTCTCGCCGCTGTTCCGACAGCTCTTCGTCGAGACGAACCCCATCCCGGTCAAGGCCGCGATGGAGATCCGCGGCTACGCCCCCGGGAAGCTCCGCTCGCCGCTCACAGACCTCTCTGCGGAGCCGCGCGCGGAACTCGAAGAAATCCTCGCGGATCTCGAAGCCGACGCGGAACCGCGCGAGCAGACGGAGGCAGTATAGATGAGCGGCGGTCTCCGCGTCGCGATCACGGGCGCGAGCGGCCGGATGGGCGGCGAACTCCTCGCCGCCGCGGCCGACCGCGACGACGTCGAGTTCGTCCTCGCTGCGACCCAATCGCCCGGGGCGTTCCCGAGCGGTGACGTCCCGGCTGCCGACGCTGTCGTCGACGATACTGAACTCGATGGGGCGCTTGCCGAACACGACGTCGACGTCCTCGTCGACTTCACGGTCCCGGGCGCGAGCGTCGACTATCTCCGCACGGCAGCGGCGAACGACGTCGCGGTCGTCGTCGGGACGACCGGCTACAGCGAACTCCAGCGGACCGAACTCGCCGAGGTCGCCGAGGCGGTGCCCTTCCTGAAGGCCTCGAACTTCTCGCGCGGCGTGGCGGCGCTCCGGCGGGCCGTCAGGGAGGCCGTCGCGGCGCTCCCCGGCTACGACATCGAACTGACGGAGACCCACCACAACGGCAAGCGAGACGCGCCCTCCGGCACGGCGCTGTCGATCCTCGACGACATCGACGAGGTCCGCGACGCCGAGGCCGAGCGCGTCAACGGCCGCGTCGGCGAACAGCCCCGAGAGGGCGACGAGATCGGTGTCCACGCCCGTCGTGCGGGCGACGTCACGGGCGAGCACGAGGTTCTGCTGGCCGGCAACGACGAGGTGCTCGAACTGACCCACCGGGCCGGCTCGCGGGGCATCTTCGCTGCCGGCGCACTCGACGCGGCAGCTTGGCTCGCCGGACGCGACGCCGGCCGCTACGATTTCGACGAAGTCTTAGATGCCGACAGTGACGAGAGTGACACAGGAGCACACTGACAATGGGACTCGAATCCGACGTGACGGATCTGTGGCAGCGCTACCAGGACGACGAGCTCTCCGCCGACACGGCGGGATCTGCAGTCGAGTCGACGCTCAACGCCTTCCTCGAAGCCCTCGAGACGGGTGACGTGCGAGCGGCCGAACAGGTGGGCGAGAGCGGCCCCGACGGCTGGGTCGTCAACGAGTGGGTCAAGCAGGGCATTCTCCTGAACTTCGGCCTGCGCGAGACGCTCCCCCGCGAGTACGGCGGCGTCACGTACTACGACGTTCTGCCGCTGCGGTCGACCACCGATCTCGGCGGGCGCGGCACCCGCAACACGCCCGACGGGACGGCGATCCGCCGCGGGGCGTACCTCGGCTCGGACTGCATTATGATGTCGCCGTCGTTCGTCAACATCGGCGCGTACGTCGACGACGGCACGCTCGTCGACTCCTGCGACACCGTCGGTTCCTGCGCCCAATTGGGCGAGAACGTCAAACTCGGCGCGAACACGCTCATCGGCGGCGTGCTCGAACCGGTCGAGGACGCGCCCGTGATCATCGAGGACGGCGTCTCCCTGGGTGCGGGCTGTCGCGTCACCTCGGGATTCCACGTCGGCGAGAACACCGTCGTCGGCGAGAACACGCTTCTCAGTCCCCGGATTCCGGTCTACGACCTCGTCGAGGAGGAAGTCATCTACGGCCACCTGCCGTCGAACCGCCGCGCGTTCACCCGCTACGTCGAGTCCTCGCTCGGCGATCACGACCTCTTCGAGTCCGGCGCGTACAAGCCGGCGGTCGTCGCGCTCGACATCGAAGACGACACGCTCGATAAGACCCGCCGCGAGGAGGCGCTTCGGGAATGAGCGAGGGGGGCGACGGCGGGCCGGCGGTCCGCCGCCTCGACGAGTGGGACGAGGAGACGCTCCTCGCGCTCGCCGAGGAGTACGAGACCCCGCTCTACGTCGTCGACCTCCGTAGAGTCGAAGCGAACTGCACCCGGCTTCTGGACGCCTTCCCCGACGCCGACGTCCGGTACGCCGCGAAGGCCCACACCGGACAGTCCGTGCTTCGAACCGTCCGCGAGGCCGGCCTCGACGTCGAATGCGCGTCCGCCGGCGAGGTCGAACGCGCTTTCGAGGCCGGATTCACTGGCGATCGAATCCAGTACACGGCGGTCAATCCGCCCGCCCGCGACCTCGATCTGGTCGTCGAGCGCTGGCGCGACCATCCCGGACTGACGGTCACCGTCGGCGCGGCCGACACCGTCGACCGACTCCGGGACCGGGGCTTCGACGGTCGGCTCTGCATCCGCGCGAATCCGGGCGTCGGCGCGGGTCACCACGAGAAGGTCCAGACCGGCGCGAACGCGAAGTTCGGCATTCCGATCGAACGCGTTCCCGACCTCGCGGAACCGTGGGCCGCCGAGTTCAACCTCGTCGGCGTCCACGCCCACGCGGGCAGCGGCATCTCCGGTGAGGACCTCTCAGAACACCGCGAGTTGGTCCGCCGGATGGGAGATCTCACCCGCGACGTCGAATCCCGAGTCGGTTCCCTGGAGTTCGTCGACGTCGGCGGCGGTTTCGGCGTGCCGTACCGCGACGACGAACCGCCGTTAGACCTCGACGACGTCGCCGACGCGACGCGCGAGGCGCTCGGCGAAGTCGACGCGACGCTCGCGGTCGAACCCGGACGCTACATCGCCGCAGATGCTGGTGTCCTCCTCACGCGAGTCAACACGGTCAAGGAGGCCCGCGACGCCACCGTCGTCGGCGTCGACGCCGGGATGACGACGCTGCTCCGCCCGGCGATGTACGACGCATACCACGAAATCCGCAATCTCTCTGCATCTGCGGACGCCGACTCGATACCCGTCACCGTAGCGGGACCTATTTGTGAGTCGGCGGACGTACTGTGCGAGCACAGACCGCTCTCGCAGCCCAGACGGGGGAACATCCTCGCCGTGGGGAACGCGGGCGCGTACGGATACGAGATGTCGAGCACCTACAACTCTCGACCCCGGCCGGCGGAAGTCGCCCTCTCTGAGACGACGGTCCGACTCGCCCGGCGACGGGAAACCCTGACTGATCTCACCGAACTAGAACAATGAGCGTACTGCACGACCACGTACCAGTAGAGAAGTACCACGGCACCGGCAACGACTTCATCGTCGTCGACGCCGTCGAATCGATTCCCGACCGCCCGGCGTTCGCCACGACCCACTGCGACCGCGAGACCGGTGTTACACACGACGACTCGCCGCGTACCGGCGCGGACGGCGTGCTCTTTCTCGCGCTCGAAGACCGCTACTCGCCGCCGCGCATCGTGATGACGCTCGTCCAACCGGACGGCTCCGTCGCCGCAATGTGTGGCAACGGGGCCCGCGTCGCCGCCGCTTGGGGCGCCGAACAGACCGGCTCGGACGTGCTGATGATCGACACGCCCGCCGGAACTCGCCGCGCGGATGTCGACGGCGACCACGTCACCATCGAGATGGGCGAACCCACGTTCGCCCCTCGTGACGTGCCGCTGGCTCGCGACACCGAACTCGTCGAAGAAGACGTCGAAGGGCTCATCGTCACCGCGGTGAACACCGGCGTCCCCCACGCGGTCGCTGTCGTCGACGATGTCGACGACGTGGACCTCGAATCCGTCGCGCCCGACGTCCGCCACGCGGACGTCTTCCCGGAGGGAGCAAACGTCACGGTCGCCTCCCGCGTCGAGGACGACGAGGGCAACCCGCACTTCCGACAGCGAACCTACGAGCGCGGCGTCGAGGGCGAGACCCAGTCCTGCGGGACCGGTGCCGTCGCGGTCGCCGCGGTCGCAAAGCGACTCGGCCTCGTCGACGGCAACGCACCCGTGACCGTCAGCCCGCCGGGCGGCGACCTGGAGATCACCGTTCCGGACGACGGCCCGGCGACGCTCGCCGGCCCCGCCGAGCGGGAGTTCGCGAGCGAACTCGACGTCGTCGTCCGCTCGGCGTAGATGGCCGCCGACGACTTCGATCCCGTCGCGTTCCTCGAAGACGCCGTTCCGATCGCCTCCAACGAGAGCGTCGACGAGATGCGCGCGTTCCTCATCGAGACGCTCGAAGCCCACGGCCTCGACGCCCGCGTCGACGACGCGGGGAACACGCTCGCAGCGAAGGGAGCCGCCGAATCCGACGCGGACACGCACCTCGTCTTCAACACGCACATCGACACCGTCTCGCCGCACGTGCCATTCGAGCGCGAGGAGGCGGACGGCGAGACGACCCGCATCCACGGCCGCGGCTCCTGCGACGCAAAGGGACCGCTCGCGGCTATTCTCGCCGCATTCTTCGCCGTCGACCCGCGCGAGAACGCTCGCGTGACGCTCGCGGTGACGCCCGACGAGGAGGAACTCTCGACGGGCGCGGCCGCGCTGGATCTCGACGCCGACTGCTACGTCGTCGGCGAACCGACCGGCCTGGACGTCTGCACCGCCGCGAAGGGTCGGTTCCAGGGCACGCTCACGCTCACCGGGTCGGCCGCGCACGCCGCCGAACCGGCGTCGGGCGTGAACGCCATCGCCGGGCTGGAAGCCGCGCTCGCGGTGATCCGACAGTTCGACGACGACCGCGACCCGCATCCGCAACTCGGCGCAGCCACGTTGACGCCGACGACCGTGACGGGCGGCGACGCGACGAACCAGATCCCGGCGCGGTGCGATCTCGTCCTCGACCGCCGGAGCGTCCCGCCGGAGACGGCCGAGGCGTTCCGAACGGGACTCGAAACGGCGGTTCGCGCCGCCGTCGACGACGACGTCGGCGTCGACTTCTCGCTCACGGACCGCTCGACGCCGTTTCTGGAAGCGTTCGCCACCGACGAAGACCACGCTCTCGTGCAGACGCTCGCGGCCGCAGCCGAGCGTGCGGGCGGCTCTGGAACTGTTCGGCCGTTCACGGCCGCGACCGAGGCGTCGTACTTCTCGCCCGCCCCAGTGGTCGTCTTCGGGCCGGGCGTCCTCGCCGACGACGAGGGGGCCGTCGCCCACGCCGAACGCGAGTACGTCGACGTCGACGACGTCGAGCGCGCGGCCGCCGCACTCACCGACGCGACGCGGCAGCTCGTCGGCTGAGCGGCTGATAGGGATTATCGTAAGTCTCCATAGATTTCTCGCCGGACGGTACGGCGAGAACCGCTGAACAGTTACGATAATCCCTATGAGCGCCCGGTCTAGCGCGGCCGGAGCAGCCCTCGCCTCGTGACCGGTCTCGCCAACATCGGCGCTCAAACGACGATTTAAGCATTCCTCGCCTACTTGGCTGCCACGCTCGTTCCTCCGAGTGGGTATGATCGATAGCCCTCCAACAGATCGTATCGCACGGTTCGCAGCCGAGATCGCCAACAGCGCGCCAGCGGTTCGTTCGTTCGCGTCGCTCGCGCTCGTCGCCACGCTCGTTCTCTCGGCGGCCGCTGTCCCCGCGACTGCACAGGCGGACGACGAGCCCTTCCAACTCGAGACGGAATCGGTCTCCTCGACGGCGGAGATTATGATCGCCGGAACGACGACGCTCGATCCGGGCACCGAACTGCAGGTTCGCGTCCAGTCCGCGGGCGAGACCGACCCGCAGTTCCTCAAGACGCAGGCGGCGACCGTCGGTGAGGATGGGTCTTGGAACGCGACCTTCGACCTCTCGGCCGTCGAGACCCACGACTCGATCACAGTCACGGTCACGGCGGCGGACGGGAACCAGACTGCCGACTTCGACGTCCCGATCCGGAACGATCAGTCGACGCCGACCGAATCCGGGTCGGGTACGTCGACGCCCGGATTCGGTGCCGTCGTCGCCGTCGCCGGCGTCCTCGGCAGTGCGGTCGTGCTTCGGCGGCGTCGTGGCCGCTGACCGCTCCCTCGGTTCTCGCCCCACTTCGACCGATCGTAACTGCCATACTCGCCCGGCCTGTTTCTCGGATTATGTACGAGGCGGTTCACGCCCACCCGGACGGACAGAGCACGGCCGCACGCTTTGCGACGACGGCCGAGCGCTACGGGTACGAGGGCGTGATCGTCCGCGCTGACGACGCCGACCCCGACTACGAACGGCTCCGCGAGACCCTCGCGGCCGATGTCGTCGACGCCGCCGAGATCGTCGCTGCAGATCCCCAACACGCCAGCGGCGCGGTCGGGAACGCGCGCACCAAGCAGACGCTCGTGTTCGTCTGCGGCGGGACGAACGCGCTGAATCGCTTCGCTGTCGAGCAGGATCGCGTCGACGTGCTCACGCGGCCGTTCGAGGGCGCAGACGGGAGCGGCGACGGCGACTTCAACCACGTACTCGCGAAAGCCGCCCGCGAGCACAGCGTCTGGATCGAAGTGAACCTCGCACCCGTCCTCAGGAACCGCGGCGGCCACCGCGTTCAGCACCTCGAGAAACTCCGTCGGCTGAAGCGGCTCGTCGACCACTACGACGCCCCCTACGTCGTCAGCGCGAACCCGCAATCGCATCTGCAGCTCCGCGCGCCCCGGGAGATCGCCGCACTCGGTGCGGAGATCGGACTCGGTGAGGAGTGGACACGCGAGGGTCTCGACGCGTGGGGACGACTGATCGCCCGGAACCGCGAGCGACTCTCCGAGTCGTTCATTGCCCCGGGCGTCGAACGTGGCCGATATGAAGAAGACGATTGACGAACACGCCGCGCGCTTCTCGGCGGCCGCTGACTCGTACGACGACGAGTCGGACTCGACGGAGTACCTCGCGTGTGCGGATCTGGTCGTCGAACACGCCGCTCCCGGTCCCGACGACGTGGTCCTCGACCTCGGGACGGGCACCGGGGCGATCGCGCTCGCGCTGGCACCGAACGCCAAGCGCGTGATCGGCCGCGACATCAGCGAAGGGATGCTGGCGGAGGCGCGTGCGAAAGCCGACGACGCGGGATTGGAAAATGTCGAGTTCGGCGAGGGACGCTTCCGCGACCCCAACCACGACGGCCCGGTGGATATAGTCACCTCGAACTTCGCGATGCATCACCTCTCCGACGCGGAGAAACGGGAGGCGATCGCCGTCATCGCCGACCTGAATCCGCGGCGTTTCGTGCTCGGCGACCTGATGTTCTTCGGAGCGCCCGACCCCGACGAACCCTTCTACAGCCCCGAGGTCGACGACCCCGCGACCGTCGGGACGCTCGTCGACGCGCTGACCGACGAAGGGTTCGTCCTCACGGCCGTCGAGCGCGTCCACGATCAGGTCGGCGTCCTCGTCGCCGAGCGGTTTGGCGACGCCAGTGAACGTGTCAGCGTCGCGGGCGCGGACGCCACCACGGACGACGTGGAGTGAATCTCCCGTGAAACACCTCCCAAAGCACCTCCAGCCGCGCTGGCGGTACCTGGCCGTCGAGATCGAGGCCTGGCCCGATGCTGACTTCGACCGCGGGGCGTTCCAGCGCGACCTCTGGTATGCGGCTCAGAACCTCTACGGAGACGTCGGGAGTGCGAAGACGGATCTGACGGTGCTCTCGTTCCACCTCGACGGCGGCGACGGCGAGACGATCGTGCGGGCGTATCGGGGCACGGAAGACCGCGCCCGGGCGGCGCTCGCGACTGTCGACGCGGTCGACGGCACCCCCGTCGGCCTCCGTGTTCGCGGAATTTCGGGCACTGTTCGTGCCTGTGAGGAAAGGTATTTGAACGGCCGGACCGGACGTGGGAAACAGAGAGACGTCGTGTTCGAGAACGAACCCCACCCTGCCGTCGTCCGCGGGACGCGCGTCGACGTCGAGGGTGCCGACGGGTTCGCGGGCGCGACGCGGCTCGATTTCGAGTGATACTATGCAGGGACAAGCCCAACAGCAGGCATACGATCGTGGGATCACGATTTTCTCGCCCGACGGTCGTCTCTATCAGGTGGAGTACGCGCGGGAAGCAGTCAAGCGAGGGACCGCGAGCGTCGGGGTCCGGACGCCCGAGGGAGTCGTCCTCGCGGCCGACAAGCGTTCTCGCTCTCCGCTGATGGAGCCGACGAGCGTCGAGAAGATCCACAAGGCTGACGACCACGCCGGCATCGCCTCGGCGGGCCACGTCGCGGACGCGCGACAACTCATCGACTTCGCGCGTCGGCAGGCGCAGGTCAATCGCCTCCGCTACGGCGAAGCCGTCGGCATCGAGACGCTGACGAAGAACGTCACCGACCACATCCAGCAGTACACGCAGGTCGGCGGCGCCCGCCCGTTCGGCGTCGCGCTGCTCATCGGTGGCGTCGAGAACGGCTCGCCGCGCCTCTACGAGACCGACCCCTCCGGGACGCCCTACGAGTGGAAGGCCGTCTCGATCGGCGCGGACCGCGGGGACATCCAGGAGCATCTCGAAGAGAACTACGAGGACGAGATGACGCTCGACGAGGGCGTCGGCCTGGCGCTTCGCGCGATCGCCTCCGCGAACGACGACGAACTCACGGCCGCGGGCGTCGACGTCGCGACCGTCTCCGCCGAGTCCGAGGCGTTCGTCGAACTCGAAAACGACGAAATCGAACCGTACATCGTCGAGAACGACCTCGAACCGGTCGAGGAAGACGAAGACGACGAAGCCGACGAATAACGGCGTCGGACCGCGGTACTTCTCCGCTTTCGCGGCCTGCCAAGTAGCTTCGCGCTCGTCAAGGACGGTATCCGCTCACGAATCCCGTCAGTCGGAAACGCTCTGCGGCCATTCACAGCTGAGATGCACGCGGCTACCGAGCGCACGAACGACCGACGACGGGTACAGAAACGAGCCGCGTTCAGTACTCTTCGTACGCGAGATTCATCAGCCACTGCGAGAAGGCGTCGCTGTTGTGGTTGACCTCCTCCTCGCCGATGAACGGCGAGAGCATATCGCCCGCCATCAACAGCGAGAAGTCGAGGTCTCGCGCGGCCGGTTCCAGATGGTAGGTGTTGTGTCCCTCGTAGACCGTCTCCTCGCGTTCGATCAGGCCGAGCGACGCGAGTCGTTCGGCGATCCGGCTGCCCTTCCGCGAGGAGATGTCGAGTTCCTTCCAGAAGTCGCTCTGGTGGATCCCACCCGTCTCTCGGATGAGTTCCAGCGCTTCGCGTTCGTCGTCCGAGAGGTCGGCTTCGGCGGCTGCGCTCATACCCCGACCGACGCCCGCGACTCGTTTAAATTTGACCTTCGACCCGGTCGAAGGCGGTGTCGCAGGGGGCCCCGTCGGCGAACTGGAACTCGGCGTCGCCGTCGGCCGAGAGCGTGATCAGCGACGACGACCGCGTCCCGAAGTCCCGGTCCGATTCGTGGACGCAGACGCCGTACTCGTGGGTTCCGAGCACCCCCTTCGCGCGGTCGAGCCAGGTGGACGCGGAGTCCCACTTCCGCGAGTCCAACTCCGTCCGGACCTGCTGGGCGTTGTGCGCCTGGATCGCCCCCACCTCGGGCCGCCACTCGGGCTCGACGAACTCGCCGTCGATGCCGACGTTGACGACGACGTGGACGCCGGGCGTCAGTCTTCGAACGTTCAGCGCACCGTCCCACTCGAAGAAGTAGGCTCGGGGATCGTCCTCACCGCGCTCGGCTACGACGAGATGAAATCCGTCGTAAGTGTCCGCTGCGACGGCGTCTTCGATCGTCTCGCGCGCATCGACGGCGCTCTCGGCGCGCAGTGCATCGCGAACGAGCAGTCCGCGGGAGCGTTCGCCGCCGTCGGGCACGTCGACCCAGCGGTTCGTGAGACCGACGAAGACGCCGTGTTCGTTGTAGCCGATCCACGTCCCGCCGGCGACCGCATCTCGCGGCGCAACGAACGACGGGTCGCCGTCGACGACGGCCGGCGGTTCGGAGTCTCGATCCAGCAGTTCGTCACGGTTCGCCGCGACGACGACGGGCGCGTCCTCGAACGCGCGCCAGGCGAGCGTCAGTGTACACACGCCCCCGTCTTGGAACGAGGGAGAGATATACTCTCTGCCGGCGCGCCTTATGATAGCATCACGAACGCCGGCCCACCGCTCCCGCACGGCGACAACCGGGGGACCGTTCAAGAGGGTGCCGTCCGAACGCCGAGATGCGATGTACGATCACATTCTCGTTCCCACCGACGGCAGCGACGGGACCGCACAAGCGCTCGACCACGCTCTCGACATCGCAGCGACGCGAGAGGCGAAAATCCACGCGCTCTCGGTGGTCGATCGGAGACTCTATCTGGCCGCCGGCGAGGAACAAAAGCCCGACCTGAAGGCGACGATGGAGGAAGACGCCCACGAGGCGGTCGAAGCAATCGCCGAGGCTGCGGCGGAGGCTGGCGTCGAGTGCACGACGACCGTCCGCGACGGTATTCCGTACCGCGCAATTCTGGATTACGCCGAGGAGAGTGACGTCGACCTGATCGTGATGGGCACGCACGGCCGCTCGGGCCGGGACAAACTCGCGAATCTCGGCAGCGTCACCGAGCGCGTCGTCGAGAACACCGACGTGCCGATTCTCGTCGTCCGGATGGATTCGGAGTAAGGATTCGTTTTCAGTCCGACTTCGGTCGCACGGCAGGCAGCCCGTTTCAGACCGGTTTTACTTCGCTTGGTCAGCGTGCCGGAAGTCGCGTGAGACTCGCTCCGCTCGCCTCACTGACTTTCGTGCGTCCTCCAGTTCGCTCAGCGTGTCGAAAGTCGCGTGAGGCTCGCTCCGCTCGCCTCACTGACTTTCGACACTCCTTCGCTTCGCTCAGTCGTGTCGAAAGCACCGCCGCCCGGTGAAGACCATCGGAATCCCGCGCTCGTCGCAGGCCTCGATGACGTCCTCGTCGTTGACGGAGCCACCGGGCTGGATGACGGCCGACACGCCCGCGTCGGCGGCTTCCTCGACGCCGTCGGGGAACGGGAAGAAGGCGTCAGACGCCATCACGGCCCCGTCAGCGTCCTTGCCTTCGGCGTGCTCGTCGGCCTTCATCGCGGCCAGTCGGACGGCGTCGACGCGGGAGACCTGGCCCATCCCGACGCCGACGGTCTCGGTGCCGTCCGCGAAGACGATGCCGTTCGATTTGACGTGCTTCAGCACCTTCCAGGCGAACAGCATCGTCTCCAGTTGTTCGTCGGTCGGTTCGGTCTCGGTAACGACTTCGATGTCGTCGCGGTCGGGCGCCCACAGGTCGCGTTCCTGGACGAGGCGGCCGCCGACGAGCGGCTTTTCGGTGAGGCTGTCGGTCCGGTCGCCGAGCGAGCCGACGTCGAGGACGCGGAGGTTCTCCTTCTCGGTGAGGACGTCGAGCGCGGCGTCGGTGTAACTCGGCGCGACCACGACTTCCTTGAAGGAGTCGACGATCTCTTCGGCGGTCGCGGCGTCGCACTCGCGGTTGAGCGCGACGATGCCGCCGAAAGCGCTCATCGGGTCCGTCGCGAGCGCGTCGGCGTAGGCGTCCGCGAGGGTGTCCGCCGTCGCACAGCCGGCTGGATTCGTGTGCTTGATCACCGCGGCCGCAGGCTCGTCGAACTCCTTGATCAGGTTCAGCGCGGCATCGGCGTCGTTGTAGTTGTTGTACGACAGGCCCTTCGCGCCCTCGTTCAACTGCGGGGCGTCGACGACGCTCGCCTCGTCGACGGCGGCGTCGGCGTAGACGGCGGCGTCCTGGTGAGGGTTCTCGCCGTAGCGCAGTTCGGCGACGCGGTCGTCGGAGACGACGCGGCGCTCGGGGAACTCGCCGCCGTCGTCGCCGTCGACGGTCACGGTCAGTTCGTCGCCCTCGCCCTCGACGTGGAGACGGCCCTCGGCGAACCAGCGGACGGCGCGCGGATACGCCGTGAACTCCGCGTCGTTGAGGACGCGGGTCTTCAGCGAGTCAGTATCGTCGTCGGCGTAGACCGGCACCGACTCCTGGGTGACGACCGGCCCGGCGTCGACCTCGTCGGTGACGACGTGGACGGTACAGCCGGTCACGCTGACGCCGGCGTCGAGCACCTGCTCGTGGGCGTCCATTCCGGGGAACGACGGGAGCAGCGACGGGTGGACGTTGAGCGTCGTCGGCGCGGCGTCGAGGAACGTCTCGGTGAGGACGCGCATATAGCCGTCCAGACAGACGAGGTCGAAGTCGTAACTCGACAGCGCGTCGAGGACGCGCTCCTCGTGTGCCTCGCGGGATTCGTCGTCGTCGCGCTCGACGACTTCCGTGGGGATGCCGCGCTCGGAGGCGGCGTCGAGGACGGGCGCGCCCTCGTGGTTCGCCACGACGACAGCGAGTTCCGCGCCGCCGGGGCGTCGATCGTCGATGTGCAGGAGGTTTCGTCCGCGATTGCTCGCCAGGCCGGCAATCTTGGTCATACTCGTGGGGCCTCGCGCAGATAGTAAGTCAGTTGCGGTCTCGCCGGCGATAATATACACAATTGCGGATAGGTGCGTCCGAAAATCGGTCTGTAACCCCGAGAAATATGCACAGGAGTGGGATATTCATCGACACGCTTTTTTAGCGCACTGCGGAGACTCAGCGTATGGACGACCTCTCCCGTTCCGACCCGCTCGCGGCAGTCTCGCCGCTCGACGGGCGGTACGCCGGCCGAACCGCGCCGCTCGTGCCCTACGCCAGCGAAGCGGCGCTGATGCGAGCGCGACTCCGCGTCGAGGTAGAGTACCTCCTCGCGCTGGCGGACCTGGACGCTACGTCGCTCTCGCTGACCGACGAGGAGCGCGCCGACCTCCGCGTCGTCGTCGACGACTTCGGCGCCGACGACGCGGACCTCATCAAGCGCCTGGAGACCGAGGGCGCCGAGGGATACAGCGCGACCAACCACGACGTGAAGGCCGTGGAGTACTTCCTGCGCACGAAAACGGACGAACGCGTCCACCCGTGGATCCACTTCGGGCTCACTTCCGAGGACGTGAACAATCTCGCGCAGCGACTGCTCGTCAAGCCCGCCGTCGAAGACGTGTTGCTGCCGGCGCTGACGGCCGTCCGCGACGAACTGGTCGACCTCGCCCACGAGTACCGGGACACGCCGATGCTCGCGCGAACGCACGGACAGCCCGCAACGCCGACCACCTTCGGGAAGGAGATGGCTGTCTACGCCGCGCGCCTGGGGACGACGATGGGGCGCGTCGTCGACGCCGCGGACGACCTCTCGGGCAAGCTCGCCGGTGCCTCCGGCACGTACGCGGCGCACGTCGCCGCCTACCCCGACGTCGACTGGCGCGCGTTCTCCCGCTCGTTCGTCACCGGCCTCGGTCTCGACCACACCGCGCTCACGACGCAGGTGAACCCCTGCGACGACCTCGCGTCCGTCTTCGACGCGCTTCGGGGCGTCAACAACGTCCTCTGTGACCTCGACCGCGACATCTGGCTGTACGTCTCGGACCGCTACCTCGGCCAGGAGGCCGCCGAAGGCGAGACCGGGTCGTCGACGATGCCCCACAAGGTGAACCCGATCGACTTCGAGAACTCCGAGGGGAACCTCTCGAAGGCCAACGCGGACCTGACATTCCTCGCCGACTACGTCACGACCTCGCGCCTCCAGCGCGACCTCTCGGATTCGACCGTGAAACGCAACATCGGCGCAGCGTTCGCGCACTGTCTGATCGGCTACGGGAAGACCGAGTCGGGACTCGGAAAAGTCGTGCCCAACGAGACGGTGATGCGCGAGGAACTCGACGCCCATCCCGAACTGATCGGTGAGGCCGTTCAGACGATCCTCCGTCGGGAGGGCGATACGGAGGCCTACGAGCGTGTCAAGGAACTCACCCGCGGCCGCGACGTGACGCTCGAAGACTTCCGCGACCTCTTCGACGACCTCGACGTCGACGAGAGCGTCCGCGCGGAACTGCGCGCGCTCTCGCCAGCCGAGTACGTCGGCGTCGGCGACGCCCTCGTCGACGAGCTCGGCGACGACATCTGAACACAATATTAACTCATAGTAGAATAAATCTTTTATCTGCACCACGCGTTAGCCTGAGGTATGCACGCGATCGCAGTCGAGCGCGGGGCGAACCGTCCGGTCGTCGTCGAAACCGCGCGGCCGGTGCCCGGCGTCGGCGAGGCGCTGGTCCGGACGCTCCGGGTTGGCGTCGACGGGACGGACCACGAGGTCATCGCCGGCGGCCACGGCGACTTCCCGGCGGGCGAGGATCACCTCGTGTTGGGCCACGAGGCGGTCGGCGTCGTCGAAGACGCCGGCGACACGCGATTGTCCCGGGGCGACGTGGTCGTCCCCACGGTTCGTCGGCCACCGAACGGGTCGAACCCGTACTTCGCGCGCGGCGAACCGGATATGGCTCCCGAAGGCGCCTACCACGAGCGCGGGATCTCTGGGGCGCACGGCTTTATGTCGGAGTACTTCACCAGCCCCGAGGCGTATCTGGTCGAGGTTCCGGCGTCGGTCGTCGACGTCGGCTTCCTCGTCGAGCCGCTTTCTGTGGCCGAGAAGGCGGTCGAACTCGCGTACGCGTCGCGCTCGTCGTTCACCTGGGAACCGGAGTCGGCGCTCGTCCTCGGCAACGGGAGCCTGGGCCTGCTCACGCTCGCGATGCTCCGCGACCAGTTCGACTTCGACCGGCTCTACTGTCTCGGCCGCCGGGACCGCCCCGATCCGACGATCGACATCATCGAAGGGCTCGGTGCGACCTACGTCGACTCCCGGGAGACGCCGCTCGAGGAGGTTCCGGGCGCGTACGAGTCGGTGGATCTCGTGTTCGAGGCGACGGGCTACGCGAAGCACGCCTTCGGAACGATCGAGGCGCTCGCGCCCAACGGCGTCGGCGCGCTGTTGGGGGTCCCAGGCTCGTGGGACTTCGAGATCGACGGCGGGAAACTGCACAGAGAACTCGTGATGCACAACAAAGCGCTCGTCGGGAGCGTCAACTCGAATGTCCGACACTTCAAGTCCGCGGTGGAGACGCTCGCGACACTCCCGGCGTGGTTCCGCGACGCGATCGTCACCGGTGTTTACGATCTGACGCAGTTCGAGGCCGCCTTCGACGACGACGACACCACTATAAAAACCGCCGTCCAATTCAGCGCGTATGAAGAACGTCGATGATCTCATCTCGAGTGCGGCCGAACTCGCCGAACGCGGTCTGTCGAAAGGCGAGATCGCCGACGAGCTGAACGTCTCCCGGGAGACGGCCAGTTGGCTGGTCGAACGCAGCGGCTCGAACAACTACGAGCCTGAGCCGGTACAGCCCGAGGACAACGGCGGCGGCCCCCACGACATCCACGTCGACTGGAGCGCGATCGGCCGCGACTCTCAGCGGCTCACCCACATCGGCCGAGCGATGGCCGACCTCCTGGTAAAAGAGGGCGAGGAAGTCGATCTGACGATCGGGATCGAGAAGGCCGGCGCGCCGCTCGCGACGGTCGTCTCGACGGAACTCGACACTGACCTCGGTTCGTACGCCCCGGCGAAACACCAGTGGGAGGAAGGCGACATCGAAGAACTCGGCGGGTCGTTCTCGCGGAACTTCGCGCAGATCCGCGACCGCGACTGCTACGTCGTCGACGACACCATCACTTCGGGAACAACGATGCGAGAGACCGTCGAGTCGATCCGCGAGGAGGGTGGCAACCCCGTCGCCTGCGTCGTCATCGTCGACAAACAGGGCGTCGAGGACATCGAGGGCGTGCCGGTCTACTCGCTCATCGACGTCGTTCGCGTCGGCAACGAGTGAGAGCGGGCCAGGGCCGCGCTCGCACCGTATCCGCGAGTGTTTAACGGTCACCGGCTTCCACTCGGACCGTCGAGCGGGACTGCCCGAACTTCGGGCGACGCAATCCATTTCAGGACTGGACGCATACGTCGCTCTATGACGTTCCAGCCCGGTGCGGATATGAGCGACGACGAAGTACGAGCGCGCGTCGACGACGCTATCGAGTCCAACGACGTCGTCCTGTTTATGAAGGGGAACCGGCTGATGCCCCAGTGCGGCTACTCCCAGCGCGCGGTCAATCTCATTTCTCAATACGTCGACGAATTCGAGACGATCGACGTGCTCCCCGCCCTCGACCAGTATCGGAGTGCGCTCGAAGATCACAGCGGCTGGGAGACGATTCCCCAAACGTTCGTCGCGGGCGAGTTCGTCGGCGGCAGCGACATCCTCGCAGAGCTCGACGAGCGGGGCGAACTCGAAGCGACGCTCGACGCGTAAGTGACGGGGGCATCGCTGTCGTCCGGGACTTCCCACCCGAACGAATGTGGGTGCCGGGACGCAGTGATTCGTTTGTCCGGAGTTCGAGCCATCGACTACCCTGTGGGTTTCGCGTCTGCTCGCGGGCGCCGCCGCGAATCAAAGGGTAGACCCTATAAGGCCCCGGCACTTACCACTACACAGGTACCGACGTCGCGTCGCGTCCGTTCGTACGGGTACCACCCAAAGTAACTATGTCAGGCCGCGTATACCGACTTCACTCGACACTGGAACTGCCCCTCGAAGAGGTCGAAGAGTACCTGAACGGTGACCCGGA